>ENA-OPWH01000980-OPWH01000980.1-human-gut-metagenome-genome-assembly--contig:-NODE-980-length-19241-cov-2.044460_pt1 | contig 19241 bp, 19 predicted proteins | sample MGYA00241506_ERZ502004 | MGnify/ENA primary metagenome ERZ502004 (study PRJEB25962, sample SAMEA2043049) | human gut metagenome | biome: human gut; feature: human-associated habitat; material: faeces... | reverse complement strand
TTCATAAACTTCTTCTACTGTCTTTGAAAAGTCTTCAAAATTAACATCAAACCATTTAGTATCAAATTGATGATTAAAGAAAGTATATTGTCTTTTAGCGTAACGTCTAGAATCTAACTTAATTGCCTCTACCGCATCATCTAAAGATCCTTCCTTATAAAAATAATTATAAAACTCCTTATAACCTATCCCTGTATTTAAAACTCTAGAAGTTAAATACTTATCTTTTAAACTAGTAACTTCTTCTACTAATCCCTCCTTAATCATTTTATCAACTCTCATATTTATACGTTCATATAAATAATCTCTATCAGTAGTTAAACCTATAACTTTACAAGGATATAATAATTTACTTTTCTCAGGAACAATTTCTTCTCCATTTTCTAACTTATTTAAAAGTCTAACTAAACGTTGTCTATTATTAATATGAGGAATATCTTCTACATTATAAGACTTAATCTTCTCTACTAATTCTTCATTACTTAAATCTTTATAATCATTATTATTAGTACCTTCTACAAACTTATAATCATATAAAGCTGCCCTTATATATAATCCTGTACCACCTACAATAATAATTCTTTTTCCTCTTTTACTAATATCATCAATTTCTCTTCTAACATCCTTCTGATATTCATAAACTGTATAATTATCATCTACATCACAAATATCAATTAAATGATGTACTATACCTTCTCTCTCTTCTAAAGTAGGTTTAGCACTACCAATATCAAGTCCTCTATAAATCGCAACTGAGTCTCCATTAATAACTTCAGCATCTATTTTTTTCGCAAGTTCAATACTAAGTTTTGTTTTCCCAACTCCAGTCGGACCAACAATAACTATAATCTCTTTCATAAAATCATCTCACTTCTTTGTATAAGTAACAACACTATCTCTGCTCCAAGGAAGTCCCTGAGTACCCTTAAAATCAATAACATCAAAACCATCACTACCTAAAGTCTCACGTACTCTAAAAACATCATATGAAGCCGAAGGAAATATTTGTTTTAATCTCATTCTCTTAAGTCTTTCATTAGTCTTAATCTTATCTATTGAATGATCATATAAATAAAGTAATTGTAATATTCCACCCTCATTTAGATGACTCTTCCATTCCTCAAAATTACTTTCTAATATCCAGTAAGGATCATCATTAGGAAAAAAATATTCAATATAATGAAGTATATTAGAAAAAAACATTCTATCAAACTTTTTATCTCCTATACTATCACTCATTCTAAATATATCGCCTACAACAAAAGAAACATCTTCATTCCTAAGTCTTTCTCTTAATAACTGATATGATTCTTCATCTTGCAAATACTTATTAAAACTAGTAATAGCCTCTTCTGAAAAAAAGTCAGCAGTAAGTTGAACATCTTTAACTAAAGAAACCTCATCAATTAATTTTTCTCTTGGAACCGATAAAATTAAATCTCTTTTAATTTTATAAAATTTAGAAGTATCTGGATTTATATCAAAAACAGTAATCTTACCAGCACCACATACTAAAGCATTAAACACTTGATCACCTGAAGATCCTACTGTAAAAACACTCTTATCTTTTAAATCCATTACCGGAAAATACCCTGACAACTTCTCTGTTGTAAATGGATAAACCTTTGTAAACCCCATAATTATAATCCCCCTTAAAGTCCCGCTATTATATCATAAATAACAAAACTAATCAAGAGATCTCTTAAATAGCTTCTCTAAATCATACTTTGTATAAGTAATAATTGTTGGTCTACCATGTGGACAAGTAAATGGATTATCACACTTGCGTAATGTATCTAAAAGAAAAACCTGATCATCATATGAAATATAATCATTTGCCTTAATAGACATTCTACAAGCCATAGTAGCAGCCATTCTCCATACAAATAAATCAAAATCAAATGCTTCTTTAGTTATTATAATATCTACTACTTTACGAATACACTCTTCCGCAATATCATCACTAATCCAACTAGGATGACTTCTAACAATAATTGTATTAATACCAAACTCTTCTGCTTTAAAACCATACTCTTCAAGTAAAGAAAAATTCTCTCTCACAACCAAAAATTCATTAGCACTAAGTTCAATCTTAATAGGAATAAGTAAATCAACTACTACTTGTTTTTCTTTTAATGATTTTAATACTTTCTCATAATTAATACGTTCAGCTGCAGCATGTTGATCAATTATATACATACCATCTTCATTTTCAGCAATTATATAAGTAGAATAAACTATTCCTCTAGGTTCCATCTTCTTTATTCTATACTCTTCCTTAACAGAAACTTCCCCATCTTCTTCACTAGTATCATCTTCAGTAGTCTTCTTATAATTCTCCTCTGACTCAGCTATTTCAAAATCTAACTTTATTTCTTCATAACTAGTCTTCTTCCCAAACACATCTTTATAATCACTATCTATATCTTCTTTTTCTTCTCTTATTTGATCTCTTACTTCTGAAACAGAAGAAACATCTCTAACAGCAGCCGTAGGTATTAATGTCAATTGTTTTAATTTCTTACTAATAAGATCAATAACTAATTCTTTTAAAGTATCCATCTTTGAAAACTTAATATCCATTTTAGTAGGATGTATATTAATATCTATTAGTATTGGATCAACATCTATATTTAAAACTATTATTGGAAACTTGTCTTTAGGAATATAAGTATGATATGCATCAGTAATAATCTTATTTAACTCATTATTTCTAATAACTCTTCCATTTACTAAAGTTGTAATCCCATTTCTATTACTCTTAGTAACCTCAGGATAAGATATATAACCAGATACATAGTAATCATCATTTTCTCCTGATATATTAATCATCTTTTTAGTAATATCAGCACCATATATTTGATAAATTACTTTAAGTAACTCCCCAGATCCATCTGTTCTAAGTAATACTTTATCATTATTTATTAAACAAAACTTAATATCTGGATATGATAAAGCCATCTTATCTACATACTCCACTATATTAGCAAGTTCTATATATAAATTCTTTAAATATTTTAATCTAACTGGTGTATTATAAAATAAATCTGATACTGTAATAGTCGTACCCTCTTGTAAGTCACATGAAGAAACCTGCATATTTTCTCCGCCCTCTAATGTAACAAGTGTTCCCTTAGTCCCATCAGAAGTCTTTAACCTAACATTAGAAACAGATGCAATAGAAGGAAGTGCCTCTCCTCTAAAACCTAAAGATTCAATATAAAATAAATCATCTAAGTTTTTAAGTTTAGAAGTTGCATGTCTAGAAAAAGCCATCATCGCATCATCTTTATCCATTCCAACACCATTGTCACTAACTTCAATTTCTTTAACACCTGAATCAATTAACTTAATTGTTATTTCAGTAGCCTTAGCATCTATCGAATTTTCAACTAATTCCTTAACAACATTCATAGTCTTTTCAACTACTTCTCCAGCCGCTATCTTATTAGCTAAGACCTCATCCATTACTTTAATCTTTGACATATACTTCCACCTCTAAATATAAAAATAGAATTTATCAAATGCTCACTAAACACCAACAAATTCTACTCTTATTATTCTCTATTTAAATTATCTTATCTATCTACTAAATTATTAGGTTTTTTCATTGGTCTAAATCCAGCTTTTTCTAACTCTGCCATACTAACAACACCACTATTAAGAGCAACTTTTAAATTATATTCAACTCCATCTATTATAACAAATATACTAGGACTTAAAATACAATTAAAGTAATATTTATATTTACTATCTGAATAATAATATTCAATGGCCTGTGCACAATTTCCACTAGAACGATCAACAATTTTAATCATACGACCATTAACCATAGTGCCAGATGTAATTGGCTGTTCAACAATATTTGTAGAAGAATCAATTGTACCTATAATATTGGAACCATTTCCAATATTAGATCCCTCACCATTACTTCCTCCAGTATTAGTATTATTATTACTATTATTGCCATTAGAACCTGTATTACTACCATCAGGACTAGGTATAACTACATTACTACTTTGATTATTATCAGTACCACTAGTATTATTAGAATTATTATCAGGAATATTAGTAGTATTTCCATCATTAGTATTAGAACTATTATCAGTATAAACTTTAGACTCTAATACTTTACCATCTTCATTATATTTAACACCATTATTTTTATATTGACCACAATTTAGTAAAACTATATATTCATACTCTGAACCACTAGTCTTAGTAACATTAACACTGCCAGTACAAACATTATTTTTATCTTCTGGATCTCTCATACTACCTAAATACTTTGTATCAAGTAATTTAGAAGCATCAATATCTAAACTAACTGTTGCTTCATTATCAAAAGGCTGTACCTCACTAACATATTTTTTAGCAGCCATATACATTTCTCTTTCCATAGTAGTATAAGTCTTACTCTTTTTAGCATTCATATAAACAACATAAGAATAAACAAAAACTACTACTAGTATCAAAACTACAATAACTCCAATAACTGTTTTTCTTCTTTTAACTAAAGAACTATTAACATTAGCCATATCATTCCCACCAATCTCTAACTATATAATACTATATTTTCTGTAAATAATCAAATAAAATTACCGCAACATCATGCGATACAACTTCACTAAGTTCCTCTACTGTTGCCTCCTTCATTTTCTTTAAAGAACCAAATTTTTTTAATAGTTCCTTCTTTCTAACTTCCCCAATTCCAGGAACCATATCAAGTACTGAAGATAATGCTCCTTTAGCCTTAATGTTTCTATGATATGTAATCGCAAATCTATGTACTTCTTCTTGTATCTTACTAAAAAATAAGAATAAATTACTATCACTTTTTACATTTAAAACTCTACCCTCTTCATCAATAATTGAACTAGTCTTATGTTTATCATTTTTAACAAGTCCAATAACTCTAATATTAAGTCCTAAACTTCTAATAATATCTACTGCTATCTTAACTTGATTAAATCCTCCATCCATAACAATTACATCAGGCGGAGTAAGATCCTCCATTAATACTTTATAATATCTTCTATAAATAACTTCCTTCATAGCACCTAAATCATCTTTAACATCACTAGAAATCTTATACTTACGATACTCATCCTTTAAAGGTAAAAAGTCTTCATATACAACCATACCTCCTACATAAAAAGTACCAAATAAATGACTATTATCAAAAGCTTCCATCCTAGAAACTTTATCAGTCCCTAAAAGTTCTTTTAACTCATCTATTGCCTCAAGTCTTAAATCATCATTCTTCTTTAACATCTCTTCTTCAGCTTCAAGAACCTCTTTAGCATTATCCCTAGCTAGATCAAGAAGCTTCTTTAATTTACCCTTCTTAGGAGAAGTAACCTTTACTTTTAAATATTCTTCTAATAAACTTCCATCAATCTCTTCTGGTACTAATAACTCATGTGGTAATACAGTATGTTTTTCATAAAACTTAATAATATATTCAACTACTTGCTCATAAATATCTAAATCACTACTAATTATATCTTTATTTCTACCAACTAATAATCCATTTCTAATAAAGAATACCTGAATAGATAAATAATTCTTATCTACATAATAATTAACTAAATCAAAGTTATAATTATTATTTAAATCAATTTTCTGTCTTCTCAAAGTAATATCAATATCTTCTAACATAGTCTTTAATTCTAAAGCCTTCTCATAATTCATAGTCTCACTAGCAGCCATCATCTCTTTATTAATCTTCTCTCTAATAAAACTACTATCTCCCTTTAAAAACGAAACAATTTCCTTAGACATTTCATTAATAACTTTAGGTTCAACTTCCTTAACACAATATCCTAAACATTCATGTATATGATAATAAAGACATAATTCTTTTTTTAGATGTTCACACTTTCTAAGTGGATAAAGTCTATTTAACATATTAACAGTCTTTCTAGCTGCACTAACATTAGGATAAGGTCCATATAAGTAATTTAAATTTCTTCTTCTCTTAACATTTCTAACTACTCTAAGTCTTGGATACTTTTCTTTAGTAAGTTCTATATACGGATAAGTCTTATCATCAGTAAGCATAATATTATACTTAGGATCATATTTCTTTATCAATGTAATTTCAAGTATTAATGACTCTAACTCAGATGATGTCACAATATATTCAAAATCATCTATATCTTCAACCAACATCTTAGTCTTACCAGTAACTGTACCAGTAAAATAACTTTTAAGTCTATTTTTTAAATTTTTTGCTTTTCCTACATAAATAATTATCCCATCTTTATTCTTCATCTGATAACTACCCGGTTTAGTAGGTACTAAAGCTAATTTCTCTCTAAAGTCTTTCATAATAAACACCAACTAAATTATAAAATAAATCTAAAAAAAAGAAAAGTATTATCTATACTTCTCCATAGCTTTCATCATTTGATTAATCTGTTTTTGATTAGGTTTTCTACCCATCTGCATCATTAAAGTCTTAATCATATCCTCATTAATTGGAGGATTTTTCTTTAAATATTTTTCCATTACTTTTCGTGCTACAAAAAAACCAATTACAGCACCAAGTATTAGTCCTACAAGAACCATTAATATATCATGTAACATTATCTCATCTCCTTAATACATAATTATTGTATCATTATAATTAAATGATATCAAGAAGAAGTTAATGTTCCCATTAAATTATAACTACTTAAGAAAAAATAATTATAATTCTTAAAATCACATACAAAATAATTACTAGAATATTTTTTTAGTACTTCAAAAAATGATGAATTTAACTGTTCTGTTTCTAATCTAATATAACTCTTCTTTATAGTAAGTCTACTAACTTCATCTTTATATAAATTATTAATATAATGAACATTACCCCTCTTAGAATAAGGTATATCTCTATGAAGCTTTAAAAATATATCTCTATCTATTGTATTCTTATCTATTGTATTAACAAGTTGTCTAAATAATGTATATGCATAATTAACTTCTTCTCTGTCTAAATAATATATCTGTCTTAAAATATTATAAAGAACTCTATAATTATTTTGATACAAACTTATAAATTGCTCTTTTACATCAAAAATAAAATAGACTTTCATATTATCACCAACTACATCTTAGCAAATATAAAAGTCTATTCCTGTCGAATTTTATTTTAATAAGTTTTCTATTTTTTCCTCTAAGCTTTCTACATCAAAGCCATACTTTTTATAAACATCATCTTTTTTACCAGAAGCACCAAATTGATCAAGTGTAATTAAATACTTATCATTAAATATTAATCTATTCCAAGCAAATGATGATCCTGCTTCTACTACTATTTTTCTAACTTCTACTGGCAATACTTCATCTATATATTCTGAAGTTTCTTTCAAAAATCTATTTAAGTTAGGCATTGAAACTACTCTAATATTTATTCCTTTTACTTTTAATCTTTTAGCAGCCTCAATAACTTGATGTACTTCTTCACCAGTTGCGATAACTATACCATCTGGTTTTCTTTCACTATCAAATACTACATATCCACCTCTACTAACAGAAGCAGCATTAGTAGTTTCTAAAATTGGTAATTTATTTCGTGATAAAGTAATTACTGCCGGGCAATCATTTTTCTCTGCTATTGCCTTATATGAACCAATTACTTCATTAGCATCAGCTGGTCTAAATACTTCCAAATTAGGAATACTACGTAAACCAAGTAATTGTTCAACTGGTTGATGAGTTGGGCCATCTTCTCCAACACTAATTGAATCATGTGAGAATATATATATAACTGGTAACTTCATCATACAAGCCATTCTAATAGCAGGTCTCATATAATCACTAAATGCTAAGAAAGTAGAACCATATACTCTAAATCCACATAAAGCAAGACCATTAAGTATAGCACCCATTGCTCCTTCTCTAACTCCAAAGAATATATTCTTACCTAAATAATTATTAGAAGAGAAATCTCCTCCATCTTTAATATAAGTTTTATTAGCTCCAAATAAATCAGCACTACCACCTAGTATAAATGGTGATTTTAAAACTACTGAATTAAGTAACTTAGAAGATGTATCACGAGGAGACTCTAATAAATCATCAGGTGCATCATAAATAAATTCTTTTATAGGTATAGCCTTATTATTACCCATAAAATAATCAAGTTCACTTCGTTCTTCTTCTCCCAAACTATCCAAAGTCTTATTAAACTTTTCTACTAAATCAGAACATCTCTTATCAATAAAATATCTAAAATCATCACATAAACCTTGTGATACAGTAAATGGTATGTCTCTAACTCCTAGTTTTTCTTTTATCTTAGTAATTTCTTCTCTACTTAAAGGACTACCATGTACTAAATTAGTTCCCTCTAAACTAGAATATTTTCCAATTACTGTTTTTATCTCAATAAGCGTAGGCTTATCAGTACTAGTCTTAGCCTCTTCTATTGCTTTAGATACAGCTTCATAACTTTCTCCATCATTAACTGTAATAACATTCCAACCAAGTGATACAAATCTCATTGAAACATTATCATTAAAAGTTAAAGAAGTCTTACCATCTAAACAAATATCATTAGAATCATATAAAACTATTAACTTATTAAGTTTCAAAGTACCAGCTAAAGAAGCAGCTTCATAACTAATACCTTCCATTAAGTCTCCATCACTTGCTAAAACATAAGTATAATAATCAATAAGTTCTCTCTTACCAGTATTATATCTAGTTCTTAAGTTTGCCTCAGCCATAGCCATACCAACAGCATTCGCAAATCCCTGTCCTAAAGGTCCCGTAGAAACATCTACTCCTGGTGTAACTCCATATTCAGGATGTCCAGGTGTAATAGAATCAATTTGTCTAAAAGCTTTCAAATCATCAAGACTAATAGGATATCCTGCTAAATAAAGTGTTGCATATAATAAAGCAGAACCATGTCCACAAGACATTACAAAACGATCTCTATTAAAATAATTAGGATTCTTAGGATCAATTCTTAAATGATGTGCATATAAAGCATAAAGTATTGGAGCAGCCCCTAATACAATACCTGGATGCCCAGAATTAGCTTCACTAATCATATCAATTCCTAAACATCTAATTTGATCAACAATTTTCCCCTGATTAATTTCATTCTCATCTTTTCTAGGTGTTGTCAAAAAACATCACTCCCATTCAAAAATAATTATAACATGACTATTTAAATATGTAAAACTTCTATGAACAATATCTACTCTTATCAAACATCTGCCAAGGCAAAAAATGTCTTCCTTCAGTATGCCCACTCATTGCAAATTCAACTAATCCAATTGAATTTAATTCTTCTTCCATATACTCAAGTCTCTTAAGTAAATTCTTAATTATATCAATCCATATAAAATCAGGTATCTCTCTATAAACCTCTGGAACATTTTCTAAAGCCACTTCTCTATCTATTCCAACACTAGTTAAAAAGTCAATTCGCCTTTCTCTACTCAAAGTATAATCATCATCACTAATTAAATAAGTCCTATAATTTTTAAAATTACTAATATTGCACTTTCTAATATCAAACCAAGGAATATAATATCTCTCATGACAATCGAGTCCTTTAGACACTTCTCTTCCATCATACCCTTTACCTACCGCATCAATATATACTCCTCTTCCTACACTAACACCAACACTTATACCAGCATATCTTTCATATCTCTCACTAGCTTCATGTGACAAATTAAATAAAACAAGTACTCCATCACTATCAAGTTTCTTAACTCTTTTAAAAATATCTAAAAGATCTCTATCAAGTTCACTTGCCTCAACACTAACCATTGAAGGCTTAGTAATTAAAGTATCATTTCTCTCACACATAAAACTACTACAATACTCATAATTATTTTTAAAGTCTTCAATACTACTAACTATAGTTAAGTCCTTAACCGGACTCAAATCCGGAAAATACTTAAGTAAATTAATCATATCTCTAGTCCTATGATACTGCATCATTTTTAAAACATCATCTTTATTATTATAACTTAGCATACTTACTCCTTATAATCATAATCCCATAAACTTAATTTACCAGATACATAAATAGGTTCTATCTTCTTAACATTTTCTAATTTAAAACCATAACCCTCATTACTTGTATCATTTATAATATTATGATAAACAAGTTCATTCTTATCACGTAACATCATACGTACTTCATCATCAATCTTCACACAATCAACCATATCACATATCGCTATAATACAACCACTAGGATATTCTAAGTTGTAACATTTAAACTTCTCCATTGCCTTCTTATTAATACCCTTACCGGCATGTATTAACAATTTCCCCCTATATTTACTCTTCCAAGTCCTAAACTCATACTCCTTAATACCAGCTGCTATCAAAGAAGCAAAAGGTTGTTTAATGGTAATTACTTTCATAACTCCTCCTAAAAGTATCATAACATAAAATTATTAAAAAATAAAAAGAGTTAATTAAAAAGTGAAGTTGTAAGATAAATGTAGACACAAAAAAAGTGCCTACATTTTTTGTTATAATAAATATAAGGAGATGATTTATATGCCAAGTGGTAGACCTAAAGGTGGAATAAATAAATATTGGACTGCAATGGAAAAAGAAAAAATATTATTAGAATGCAAAGAAAAAGGAATTGGTGGAACTAAAGCCGCTAAAGAATATGGAATATCTAAATCTCAATATTTCAATTGGTCTAAGGCATATTTAGAACAAGGAATAAAAGGTTTAGAAAATAAAAAGAAACCAGGTAATCCCTTATCTAAATATTCTAATAGGAAAAATTTAACAGATATAGAAAAACTTCAATATGAAAATATGAAATTAAGAATTGAGAATGAACGATTAAAAAAAGGATACCTAGTGAAAGGAGATGGTTCAATTGTAGTATTCAAGAAATAAAACAAAAAGAATTTGAAATAGTAGAAACCTTGTCAAAAGAATATTCAATTAAATCGTTATGTGAAGTAATGAATATATCAAGAAGTGGCTATTATAAATGGCTAAAAACTAAGGATATATTGAATCAATATGAAATAAATCGTAGAGATTTAGGTAAATTAATAAAAGAAATTCACAAAGAAAAACCAAGCTACGGGTATCATAGAATTAATGTTTTAGTAAAAAGAAAAACTGGTTGGGTAGTATCTGATAATTTAGTACATAAGGTATGCAAAATATTAAAAATACATTCAAAAGCTAAACATTATGGAAAATATAAAAAAACTGGAGAAGAATCAATAAAATACCCTAATCTTATTAATAATAATTGGAATACAAAAAGACCTTTTGAAAAAATAACATCAGATTCCACGAAAATATGGTTTAAAGGCGTACCATATGATTGGACGTATTATGTAGATGCATTTGATGATTCTATTATTGGCTCTGATGTAAGAAATTATTATTATGGAGTTAATCCTATTAATCATTCTAAGGCTTTAAAAAATATGTTAAAAGAAAAAATAAAAAGAGGATATCTTAACCTTGAAACAATTTTCCACTCAGATCAAGGTAAAATATATTCCTCAATGTCATTTAACAATGAACATAAACATTATAACATAAAAAGGTCAATGTCGAGAACTGCAACACCAACTGATAATCCAATAATTGAATCTAAAAATGGCTGGTTAAAAAAAGAAATTTTTGTAGATTTTAAACAAAATGATTATGAAACTGTTGAAGAATTTATTAATGTAGTTATTTATGATCATAATTATTTAAGACCAAGTTATGCATTAAATTATAAAACCCCAATTGAGTATAGAACTCAACTAGGGTTTAAATAAATCTTTTTAAGTGTCTACTTTTTATTGACAACTTCATCTTTTTACAAACTCTTTTCTTTTACTCTTATAAAAAGTTAATAGCGTTAATATCGTCATTAATAAGTTGAACTAAAACAGAAACATCATAATTATTAAAAGCCTTAACAATACTCTTATAATCAATTAAAAATACTTCTAACTTATAAATAAGTAATCTATTTATTGCCTCAATCCCAATACTCTTAAAATATTCAAGTACCTTAACTGCATTAGCCTCATTACAAATAAAATTATAAACTAAACTATCATCATTATAATCTTCTATTTCTACAATAACATCCTTAGAAATACCATTATCAATTAAAAAATCCATTCATATCACCTTTATTTAATAGCGTCTTTTATTAAATCATATAACTTATTATAATTATCTTCACTAATAATAGTATTATAAGAAACACTAAACATAAAACTATCTAAATTACTCATAATACCATTCTTAATTAATATATTAAATATTCTAAGTACTTTAATCTTAGATATTCTAATACCATCAAAATTATATATTAATGGTTCCTGATCATCTGAAAAAGTATTAATCTTTTGAATATATCTATTATCAAATATATCTACATCAATTACTCTATATTTATTCTTTTCTAAAATATTTTTATACTTATCTTGATCCTTAAATTTAGGAATAAAAGTATTAGTAACACTAACTTTATTAGTATCTGTAATACCCATATAAGCTTCTCCAAATCTATTATTAATATCTCCCTGTAAGCATAAATATTCTCTATTATTACTAATAATTCTTCTAAAAGCCCTATCTTCACCCTCTAATACATTAGAATAATACATACTATAAAATATAACATCAAAAGCACTACTAATAGTCTTAATACAACTTAAATTATCTCTTAAATACTTAATACCATAAGGATGCACTTCTATAAATTGATCAACTATATCACAAAACCTAATTGAAGTAAGAGCACTAAGAGAAGAATTAATCAATCTCTTATTCTTAGTAAATGAAAAACCATACTCTAAAAACATTTCTAAATTATTATAAAGTCTTTCACTATCTACTATTAATACTTGTGGATACCTATCTAAAATACTCTTTAGTGATAAACCATATCTTTCTAATAGTAACGTATTATTTCTAAATCTCTCAGCTGTCCCAACTATATAAGGTTTATCTTCACTAAATATAGAATAATCAACTATTTTAAAACGATTAGTCTTTTCTCTATTAAATTCAGTATTATCTTCACTAATAAAAACACTAGGTATTTTAAATAACTTTTCTACCAAAACATTTTTACTCAATATAAACTTCATAGTTCTAGCAATACTCTCTTTATCTCCAGCTAGTACTAAACTCATTAAAAAGTATCCATTTTCTTTCTCATCTATTTTAATATTTAATTGATAAAGTACACATAAAACTTCCTTTATCTTTCCAATAACACCAAACTCCAATATCTTATTTTGAAATCCAGTATCTAACCTATCAAAATCATATCCATACTTTTTAAAAATACCTTTAACTTCTCCAATATCAATATTTCCATATCTAGCAATTTCCATATTATTAGTAAAACCAATTTTATAATTAAAAATATTCTTATTATACTTAATAAGAGAAACTAATAAATCTCTTTTAACATTCTCTTCTAATTTATTATCATTAAATAAAGTATTTAACGTATCTAAATCCGTAATAAACTTTGTATTTTTAGGATTATTTAACTTAGTAGAAAGACTCTTATACTTCTCATTAACATTAGTCAACTCTTCTATATCAATATCATTATTAGTATTATAATCTTTTCTAACTAAAATATATTCATGTAAATAATTTAAAAATCTATCTAAAACTTCATTCTGTACATCATCTAACAAAATATTAGTACCATTAATAGAATTAAGTTTAAGTATAGTCATAATTACATTTAACTCTTCTATCATATCTTGTTTTTCTTCATCACTAATTGAAAAACCAAGTACTATATTCTTAATCTTTTCAAAAGACATTGTTGAAACATTTAAAGTAGTAATAAAAAGTAACTTTTCTAACTCCTGTTTTTCATCTAGATAATCATCTCTATATAAATGATAATCATGAATTAATTTTTTATTATTTGTAATATTTTTTCTAAGTAATTGTACCAAATAACCACAATTCATGTCTATCACCTACTCTTTATTCTTTTTATCTAACTTAGAACTATTCTTTATAGTTGTAACAACACTCTTATAATCATCTTCCATAGTAGCGTTAGTTAAATAAATATTATCACTTGCTCTTAAAATACTACTAAGTCCAGAAACCATTAAAAAGTTATTAATATCATCATCAAAATTACCTCTTTCTTTACTAAGTACTGCTTTATAATAATCAAGTTCATTAGTAAAAATAATCATTAAAACATCAGTCTTTAAAGTATCACTCATATTTAAAGATTCAATTATTTCTCTTAAATTATCAATACTTTTAACACATACTTTATTATGATCACTTAAAAAGTACTTTTTAGCTCTCTTTAAATTATTCATTCTAAGTAATAACTTTTCTTCTTCATCCTTATCTTCATCACTTTGAAATACTGTCTTTAAAAGAACTTCTCTAAACTTCAAAATCTCATCACTAATAGTTTTATATTGTGATGTATCATATAACTTATTTTTACCAAGATAATATAAGTTTTTTAACTGTTGCTGAAAGATATCCTTCTCATCACTAGTAGAAAAAGTCTTACTAAGTAACCAATCAAATTTCTTCTTCTCTTCAATACTACTCTCCATATAATATGAAGCCAGTAATAAAGTATTAGAATCTACTAAACGTAATATATCTTCTTTATAAGACTCTATATTACGAGATGTATTAAAATTATTTAGTTTTATTTGTATTGTTGTTAATTCTAAAGACAACTGATCTAAAACTTGTTTTAAAGTATCATTATATTTTAGCATCACTTCACCCCAATACCCTATTCTTATAGAAAATTATACTACAAAAAAATAGAAAAAGGAATGACTTTTGATCAATTCCTTATCGCTTTTTCTACCTCTTTAAAAATAGTATTAATCATCTTATCAAAACCTTCTCCAATTAACCTAGAAATACCAAGTCCCATCTTTGATAAATTATTATTATAGTTTTTCTCTTTCGTTAAATAGTTCCCCGCAATAATCTCTTTTCCATCAGAAACATCTCTTTCAAACCTCTCAATTGCCTCTTTTGTAAGAGTAGTCTTCCTCTCATTAGAAATATTATAATAACCAGTGTACTGTCCAAAGTATAAAGCAAAAAATAGTATTACAATAATAATTCCTAAAAACCTTACTATGTATTTAGCCTTCATCTGTCTTAATCACCTCCAAAAAACATTCTGCAAATGCTAAAGTCGAGTTTAAAACTTCTGATGGAGTATTTTCATATCCTCCTATTTCTATTAAAATTGTTCTATTAGAAAAGTCTTGATTATAGACACCATTAACTCCTACCCCTCCTTTCTTATAAATACCTTTAGATAAACCAGGATACTTTTCATTCATAAGATTATTAATTTTCTCAGTAAACGCCAAATTTTCTTCATAATTATCATTTTCAAGTCCAATCAAAAAAATAGTTTTTGCAAAAACTTTGCCATCAATCATAACAGAAGTTCTACTTTTATCTAAACTATCTCTATGTACATCAATAAAGTATTTTAAACTAGGATTATTTTTAAAAGCTTCTTCCATTAATATTCTACTAGCCATATAACTATAAGAATAACGCCATCCATTCCTATTTAAGATTTCTTTAATACTTCCCTCCTCAACTAAAGAAATATATCCCTTATCTTTAAAAAGACCTTCTAATACATAATCAGCAAACATTACTGTAGGAGAAACACTATATTCAGCAAAACTACTAGGGGCATATTCTTCTCCTTGATGAGAATTATATATATAAATAGTTGGTAAAGTCTGACTAGTATTATCCAAATTAGGTTTCTCATTAAAAACCTTCTCTACCTTAAAATAATTATTATCTAAAAATAAAACAGGCGTACTAAACATCTTTTTAACTCTCTTAATTATTCCCTTATCTTCACTACTATCACTATATTGAAGTAATACTTCTACCAATCTCTTATCATCAATACTAATATTACTCTTATTTAAAAGATGAAAAGTAATTATTAAAGATCCAATAAAAAATGCCGAAAAGAGTACTATTTTAAGTACTCTAAATCTTTTTCTCTTTCTAGTAATAAATTTCTTTTTCATCTTATCACCAAATTAAATATACTAAAGATCTTCCACTTAATTTGTCGTATTAAAGGCATCATGCAAACTTTTATTAATACCATTACCAATAAGCATACTAAGTTTTTCTATTATAAAATCAATCTCTTTTGGTGTAACCATCATATTAAAATTAATTGGTGTAAGTACTTCATAAAATAACTTATCTAACTCCTCCTTACTTAAAGTACCAACCATTCCTAAAATTCTTTCCTTATCACTATCACTTAAATTTATCTCTTGTCCTCTATAATCTTGCTTATCTTCCATAACAAGTTTTAACTTCGGATTATTAATATTTTCTAACTTATAACTAAAATGTTTAAGCATATAATTAAAAGTATCTGATACTATTACAGTAGCTTCTACTATTGTTGGAACTCCTATCGCAATAACTGGTATATTTAAAGTCTTGGTACTAATTTCCCCTCTATTATTATAAACTCCAGATCCCGGACTAATACCAGCATCAGATATTTGAATAGTTCTATTTACTCTCTCAATACTTCTAGCAGCTAAAGCATCTATCACAATAAGTAAATCTATTTTTAAAAATGAAACCAAGTTATTTATTAATTCTGAAGTTTCAATCCCCGTAACCCCTGTAACTCCAGGTTTAAAAGAACAAACATTACTATAACCATCTTCAACTTCTCCCAAAGAAAATAAATGTCTTGTAACCAATATATTATTAATAGTATCTGGTCCTAAAGCATCAGGTGTGGACTTATAATTACCAAGTCCCACTACTAATATCTTTTTATCTTTAACATCACCAAGTATCTCTTTTAATTCAGTTATAAAAGTCTTTTCAACCATCTTATAATTATCTTTATCCGTAACATCTAAAAAACTAATTGTTACATATCTTCCAGAATCATCACACTTTTTCTCAACCGAAATGTTTTTATTAACAGTATAACTACTATCAGATTTATACCCATCACCTTCAACTACTAGATCAGTTCTACATTTATATTTTCCTAAATCAATTGTATGCATATTTCTTCACCATTAATAATATTCACAATTTTTATAACTTTTATTTGCATTTTTACTATATATTTGATAAAATTAATGTGTTTACAAAAAGTGAGGTGAAAGTATGCCAAATATTAAAAGTGCAAAAAAACGTATGCGTTCAAGCGTAAATAAAACTAACGTTAATACACTAGTAAATTCAAGTATGAGAACTGCTATCAAAAAATTTGAAAAAGAAGCAAAAGCTGGTAACAAAGAAGCAGCAAGTAACAACTTAAATATTGCTATTCAAAGAATTGATAAAGCTATGTCATCAGGTTTAGTACATAAAAACAAAGCAGCTCGTTTAAAATCAAGATTAACAAAAATGAAAAACGGAATGAATTAAGAGTCGTATCTACGACTTTTTATTTTGCTTTACAATAATAAGAATTTAAGATACAATTAATCTAGAATAAACGGAGGACATATGAAAAAGGCTGTCAAAAAACTAGTTAACTTAGGTCTAACAATGATAATTATAGGAGTAATCCTAACTCAAAAAGATACAATTATTACTTTTATAAATTCTTATTTTAATTTAAATAATCAAAGTGTAACTCTAGGAGAAAAAAATAAATATTATCGTAACTACGACTTCTCTTATGTTCAAAATACTGATAATTTTACTCCAGAGTGTCGTCAAGATATTTTAAATATTTATTATACAGCTATAAATGCCGGTAAAAATACTTTTACTTTCTACTGTTCTAAAGACTATACAACATGTCTAGATGATATAAAAGAACTTGCTAATAATCAAGAAACTCTATCTTATATAAATAACTTTGTTCATCCCTACAATGGTTTCCAACATATTGAAACAGAATATGATAGTCTTGGTAAAATAACTTTAACTATTCATAAAAGTTATACGGAAAAAGAAATAACTGAAATAGAAAAAAAACTAGACTACATAGAACAAAATGTCTTAGATAAAAATAAATCTACTATTGAAAATATTAAAGCTGCTCATGACTATATAATAAATAATACCAAATATGATATAGATAAAAAAAGTAATGGTACTACAAACTATGAATCTGATATTGCTTACGGTCCATTAATACAAGGCTATGGAATATGTGGTGGTTATACCGATGCTATGGAATTAGTCTTAGAAAGAATGAATATTATAAGTTACAAAGTTGCTAGTGAAAACCATATCTGGAACGGTGTTAACTTAGATAATAAATGGTATCATCTAGATCTAACTTGGGATGATCCAGTAACTCCAGATAATAGTCAAATACTAGATAATAGTTTCTTCTTAATAGATACAAATAAACTATTAGAAATAGAAACAACAGAACATCAATTCAATCAAGATATCTATACAGAACTAAAATAAGTCAAAAGAAAAGAGATTTCAAATCTCTTTTTTAGTTTAGCATCAACCCTACTCATCACCTACTATATATGGATTATTAACAGTACCGTCTCCACCAATAGCTCTAGTACCCCGAGCAAGAGAAATAGCTGGTCGTACAGCATTAGAGCCAACCGAATAGTAATTATCTAATTTACCATCCTTATCAATATAGAAAACATTAGCGGGTCCATAGCTCCCATAACTATAATTGTAAACAGAAGGTGACATAGACGCAAACCATCGCCCACCAGTATATAAATAAAACTTTGAGTTAGAGGAATAATTAGCACCTGCCAACATCATTTCATCGGCCGTTAATAAACCAATTGGATAAGTTAAGACTCCATTTCCTCCTGATTCAGTTGAAACTGTAAAGCCATCCCTACTTTCATTTGAACATTCTACACTTGGACTATATAAAACACGGATTCTATTGTAAGCACTAAAATGTGGATAATCAACACGTGAACTGCCGGCGTCAAAGTCTTTCCCAACTAAAGAACCAGACTCAAAAGTTCTATCATTACACCAGATAGTATCTTCTAATTTTTCAGTATAAGCAGTCATATTATTTTTATACCAAGTATCTATTGATTGTTTTATAGTGGAATTTCTTGTGTTTTCAAACATTTCATCCTTAGCATTTTCTATATTATTTCCTGACGATAAAGTCAAATAATAAATACTAGAACCCATTCCAAAGTAATGTATATAATACACTTTAGTACACTCTTCACTTGTATCAAAGCATGTATAATGATAACTTTTGGCTAAGCGCTCTCTATCTGTAA
>ENA-OPWH01000966-OPWH01000966.1-human-gut-metagenome-genome-assembly--contig:-NODE-966-length-19466-cov-2.069085_pt1 | contig 19466 bp, 15 predicted proteins | sample MGYA00241506_ERZ502004 | MGnify/ENA primary metagenome ERZ502004 (study PRJEB25962, sample SAMEA2043049) | human gut metagenome | biome: human gut; feature: human-associated habitat; material: faeces... | reverse complement strand
GCGCCGCCTCTCTGCGCTTTTGTGCGCGCTGACGCTCGCGCTTTCGCTTTCGGGCTGCTGGAGCGGCGATGTGAGCGACGACAGCAACGGCGACTTCTGGGAGGAAACGCCGCCGGTGGAAACGGACACCTCCTCCACCCTGACGCCGATCACGTCGTTCGCACTGCCGTATTTGCAGGGCGTGACGCTCGACCCCATCACCTGCCCCGACGGCATGCAGCAGACGCTTGGCGCGCTGCTCTACGAGGGGCTTTTCGTGCTGGACGAGTCGTTTGCGCCGCAAAATGTGCTGTGCAGCCGCTATGAGCACAACGACGACTGCACGAGCTACACCTTTTACCTCCGCGACGGCGTCAGCTTTTCCGACGGCAGCAGCCTGACGGCAAGCGATGTGCTCGCGACGCTTCGCCGCGCGCAGGAGAGCGAGCGCTACAGCGCGCGCTTTGCCAACGTCGCCTCGATGCGCGCAAGCAACGGCGCGCTCATTGTCAATCTCACGCGCGCGGACAGCGCGTTCCCCGCGCTGCTTGACATCCCCATCGTCAAATCCGGTTCGGAGAAGAACACCGTGCCGCTCGGCACGGGGCCGTATCTCTTCGTCACGGACAGCGACGGCGCATGCCTCAAGCAGAACCCCGACTGGCGCAGCGACGGCACGCTGCCGTTCGAGCGTATCGAGCTGCGCGCCGTCAAGGACGCGGACACGGCGTCGTACCTTTTCTCCTCGCGCGAGGTGCATCTGCTCTCGGCTGACCTGACGAGCAGCACGGGCGATCTGCGCAGCGCGGACACGGCGCTCACCGACTACGCGACGGCGAACATGATCTACCTCGGCTTCAACACACAGCGCGCGCCGCTCTCCGATGCATCGCTTCGCAGCGCCCTCGCGGGTGCGATCGACCGCGCGACCATCACGACGGGCTACCTCGCTGGTCACGCCGAGGCGGCGCGCTTCCCGCTCTCGCCGCACTCCAGCCTCTATCCGACGGAGATGGCGTCGACGCTCGCTTCGCCTGACCTCGCCGCTGCGCTCGAAAGCGCGGGCGTGACGGAAAGCCGCCCCCGCACGGTGACGATCCTGGTCAGTGAGAGCGACTCGTTCAAGGTCTCCATCGCCGACTATCTGAGCCGCACGCTCTCGACCGACGTTCTGACGGTCAGCGTGCGCTCACTCCCGTGGAGCGACTATCTGACCGCGCTGCAAAACGGGAATTTTGACCTGTATCTCGGCGAGGTGCGCCTGACGGCGAACTGGGACATTTCGTCCCTCGCGCGCACCGGCGGCGCGCTGAACTACGGCCGCTACGCGGACGCGCAGTGCAACACGCTGCTCGATGCGTTCTCGCTCAATGAGACGGATCAGACCGCCCGCGCGCTGTACCGCTACCTTGCCCAGAGCGCGCCCATCGCGCCCATCGCGTTCAAGACCGCGTCGGTCCTGACGCCGAGCGGCCTCATCGACGGACTGAACCCCACCGTCTCCTCCCCGTTTTACGGGATCGAGGGCTGGACGGTGCACTTTGACAAGGGATGAGGGCGTAAACAAATCGGAACGTGTGAAAGAGAGATACGTTAATGCGGACTATTGACATACGTGGCATAACTAACATGGAACTTGTACGGGGAGGAACCAGTGAATGGTACTGGGCAACAGATTATGTTCACGGCGATCTCTATGAGGCTGAAGAACTATTCCGGCAGAAAAACTCTGTGCAAAGCAATAGGCTATATCTTATCCACTATCCAGATGGTATGGTCTATGAGCCTGTGCTGCCTGTGGACGGGCAATATCTCGGCTATCCTGTGTTCGATGGTGAGTCTGTCGTGCTGTTGGTAGTAAACTTTACAGAAAGTGCGATACACATTCTGAGGTTCTTACATCAGCAAGAGAAAACGCAGGAAGTCGTACGGCTGCCTTTGTCTGCGGTGAAAGACTGCTACAATCTGATTCTTCACCCCTCACCGCTATCGCTGACCCGGCAGCCAAATGATGGTACATTTGAGATCATCTGGCCTGAGCAGATACGTTTCGCAATCAGTAGTAGAGAAACACTTAATTTCCGCGACGGAGACAAGCTCTACTTCAGTATTTGGTATGAGGATCCTGACTATCGGGAAGAAACATTAGTCCGCTCGGCGCAAGACGGTACGATTCTGGAGCGTTTTTCCGGTGATATTCGCATCATGCCAAACCGTGAACGGTGGCTTATCAAATAGTTTTGGTGGTACAGCATTACTCATCTAAAATCTCAGTTTATCTCAACACTTTCCCTCAACAGCACATTTTCCCCCATAACAACAAAAAACGCTCCTCCGCATTCGCGGAGGAGCGTTTGCTTTTTCTCTTAATACTGCCGCACCACGGCAACGACGCGGCCCAAGATCGTGCACTCGCGGCCGTCGATGGGCTGGTAGTCGGGGTTCGCGGGCATGAGCCAGACCTCGCTGCCCTTGCGCTTGAGCGTTTTGACCGTTGCCTCGTCGCCAAGCAGGGCAACAACGATCTGCCCGTTCTGCGCGAGGTTCTGGCGGTGGACGACGACCAAATCGTCCGGCAGGATGCCGACGCCGAGCATCGACTCGCCGCGCACACGCAGGGCGAAATACTCGTCATCGTGCCCGCCGGTGTCGAACGTCAGGTAGTCCTCGATGCACTCCTGCGCCAAAATCGGGTTACCGGCGGCAACATTGCCGAGGATCGGCACCTGACGGCGGCGCGGGGCAAGCTCGTCGATCTCGACGGGCTGCGGCGCAACGGGAACGGCCTGCAGCTGCTTTTTGAGCGTGATGGCACGGCCCTTGCCCGCGCTCTTCTCAATGAGCCCCATCTCCTGCAGGTGCTTGATATGGAAGTGAACCGTGGAGGGTGACTTGAGTCCCAGCGCCTCACCGACTTCGCGCACAGAGGGGGCATAGCCGTGTTCGGCGATGCTCTCTGCTATATAATCGTATACGCGCTGCTGCATTCTGGACAGTTTTTCCATCTTGTGCGCCCCTTCCAACATTTGTTCGAATTTATGATACCACATTTTTCCCGAAATGCAACATCTGTTTTAGGATTTTATGTCAATTTCGCGGCTTTTTTCTGCCGCGAAATTTTTTGATCTTTTTTGCGTCCGGCTATTGACAAATGCCGTTCGATGTATTATTGTACTAATTACTTAATACAGTGATACACAAGGAGGATCACTATGGACTGGAACTTCCGCAATGACCAGCCGATCTACTCCCAGCTGACACAGCGGTTGACGGAGGCCATCGTCTCCGGCATCTACGCGCCGGGAGAAAAGCTCCCCTCCGTGCGAGAGCTTGCGGTGGAGGTGGGCGTCAACCCCAACACGGTCCAGCGCGCGCTATCCGAGCTCGAACGCGACGGTCTGGTGTTTTCCCAGCGCACGGCGGGACGGTTCGTCACGGAAAATGAAAACATGATCACAAATGCCAAGCTCCGCATTGCGGACGAGCGCGTGGGAGAATTTCTCCACTCGATGAAAACGCTCGGCTGCACGAGAGACGAAGTCATAGCTCTCATTCAGGGAGCTAAGGAGGAGGAAGAATGAGTATTTTTGAATGCAAGGCGCTCACGAAAAATTACGGCGCCAAAACGGTGCTCGACAGCATCGATCTCACGATCGAACCCGGGCGCATCGTGGGCCTGCTCGGCCCCAACGGCAGCGGCAAGACGACGCTCATCAAGCTCGCCAACGGCCTTCTGACGCCGATGTCGGGCGAAATTCTGATCGCAGGCAAGGCCCCCTGCCGTGCAACGAAGGCCATCGTCTCGTACCTGCCCGACCGAAACACGCTGCCCGGCTGGATGAGCATCGCGCAGGCGCTTGACTACTACGGCGACTTTTATTCGGACTTCCGCCGCGGCGTGGCCGAAGCGATGCTGATGAACCTCGGCCTTGACCGCACACAGAAGATTAAGACGCTCTCCAAAGGCATGCGCGAGAAGACGCAGCTCATCCTGACGATGAGCCGCGACGCCAAGCTCTATCTCCTTGACGAGCCCATCGGCGGCGTCGACCCCGCGACGCGCGACTACATCCTGCGCACGATCATCGGCAACTACAGCGAGGACGCAGCGGTCATCATCTCCACGCACCTGATCGCCGACGTCGAGCAGATCCTTGACGAGGTCGTGTTCCTGCGCGAGGGGCAGGTCATGCTCCACGAGAGCGTGGAGACCATTCGAGTTGAAAAGGGCAAGAGCGTTGACGAGCTCTTCCGGGAGGTATTTAGATGCTGAGCAAACTGATCAAACATGAATTCCGTGCAACGAGCCGCATCATGTGGCCGGTCTTTCTTGGAATGCTGGCACTGACGGCGCTGATGCGTTTTTCTCAGTTGCTCCTGAACGGCGGGCACATTCCCTGGCTCTTACAGCTCATCGGCGTACTGCTGGTCATCGGCTTTGTGATGGGCCTCTTTGCGCTGGCGTTTGCGCCGCTGGTGCTCTCCGCCGTCCGCTGGCGCGACCATGTGCTCAAGGACGAGGGCTATCTCACGCTGACGCTGCCGGTGAGCCTCCATCAGCTGCTCATCTCCAAGCTCATCGTTTCCGCCGTGTGGTATGCTGCGGCGTTCATCGTGGGACTTCTCTCGCTGCTGATTGCTGTCTCCGGCTGGAGCACTCTCCAGTATGTCCCCGATTTTTTCAATGATGTTTTCACAGCGTTCTTCGAAATGGAGGCCTCGCTGCACAGTCACGCGCTGCTGATCGTCTTTGAGCTTTTCTGCAATTTCGTCTTTGCCGTTTCTGCCGCCGAGCTCGTGGTATACGCCGCCTTCTCCATCGGTTACAGCTTCAATAAGCACAAGACGCTCTGGACGACCATCCTTGTGCTCGTGTTCTTCGAGGTCGCGCAGTTCACTGCCATCGCCATGATCGGCGCGTTTTTCAACGCCGACCCCACGCGCTGGATGAATCTGGACATTCACAGCGCGCCCGCGAGCGTCGAGCTGCTGCTCCTCTGGGGGATGTTCGGCGAACTGCTCTTCGCCGCAGCGGGCTACGCCGTGACATGGTACTTCACGACGAAAAAACTGAATCTCGAGTAACGCATTTTCTGAAAAAGCAGCCGCGAAGAGCCTCCGCTTTTCCGGCTGCTTTTCTGCACCCTTTTTTCGGCAGAATGTTCCGAAAATAAAAATTATGTCAACCGTCAACGTCTATCTCATTCGTTAGAAAGGAGTCACCTCATGCAAATCCTGACTGTTTCCGGTCTTCAAAAGACCTACACCACGCGCTTTGGCGGCAGCAAGGTCCAGGCGCTCAAAAATGTCAACTTCACCGTCGAATCCGGCGAGTATGTCGCCATCATGGGCGAGAGCGGCAGCGGCAAAACGACGCTTCTCAATATCCTCGCCGCGCTCGACAAGCCCACCGGCGGCACAGTGCTGCTCGGCGGCAAGAACCTCTCCGAGATTCCCGAAGAAACCGCCGCAGCCTTCCGCCGCGACAACTTAGGCTTTGTGTTTCAGGACTTCAGCCTGCTCGACACGTTCTCGCTCGAAGACAACATCTGCCTGCCGCTCGTGCTCGCGGGCAAGTCGCGCACGGAGATGCGCGACCGGCTCTCACCGCTCGCCTACGACCTCGGCATCGAGACGCTGCTCAAAAAGTACCCCTACGAGGTCTCCGGCGGACAGAAGCAGCGCGCCGCCGTCGCCCGCGCGCTCATCACCCGCCCGCAGATCTTGCTGGCCGACGAGCCGACCGGCGCGCTCGACTCCCGCTCGACCGACGAGCTCTTGAAGCTCTTCGGCGAGATCAACGCCTCTGGCCAGACCATCGTGATGGTCACGCACTCTGTGCGCGCGGCGAGCTGCGCCTCGCGCGTGCTGTTCCTGCGCGACGGCGAGGTCTCGCTCGAGTTAAAGCGCGGCAAGGACACGGATTCCAATTTCTACCAGCGTATCACCGATGCGCTCACGCAGCAGCAGACGGGAGGCGAATGCGCATGAAGCCCACCTTTTACCCCCGCCTTGCGTGGATGGGTATCAAAAAGAACGCAAGGCTCTATGTGCCCTATCTTCTCTCCTGCGCGTTCATGGCAGCGATGCTGTATGTCATTGCGTACCTCGCCGTCACCCCCGCGCTCTATACGGTCAATGGCAAGGTGAACGGCTCCGGCACCTCTGCGGTCGCGATGACGATGAGCCTCGGCTCGTTCGTCGTATCGGTGTTCATCGCGCTGTTTCTCTTCTACACGAACAGCTTTCTCCTGCGTCGCCGCAAGAAGGAATTCGGCCTTTACAGCGTGCTCGGCATGGACCGCGGCGCACTCAGCGCCATTCTCTTCTGGGAGACACTTCTGGCCGCGGCGTTCACGCTGATCGCGGGGCTTGGCCTCGGCCTGCTGCTCTCCTATGTCTCGCAGTCCGCACTGCTGCGGCTTTTATCTCTCCCCGCCGCGGCTTTCACCGTGAGCCTTGCCGCCATCAAGCAGTGCGCCATCACATTCATCGCCATCTTCGCGCTGCTCTATGTGCGCGGTGTGCTGTCGCTGCGCCACGCACAGGGCGCGGCGCTTTTGAAGAGCGAAAACGTCGGCGAAAAGCCGCCGAAGTCGCAATGGCTGCTCGTCATCCCCGGCCTTGCGCTGCTGCTCGGCGCGTACTACATCGCCGCGACCATCAACGACCCCGTACAGGCGATGCTGCTCTTCTTCCTCGCGGTCATCATGGTCATTCTATCGACGTATCTTCTCTTCATCTCCGGCAGCGTGACGCTCTGCAAAACACTCCAGAAGGATGAAAACTTCTACTACAAAAAGCGCAACTTTGTTTCCCTCTCGTCGCTCACCTACCGCATGAAGCGAAACGGCGCGGGCCTCGCCTCCATTTGCATTCTCTCGACGATGGTGCTGGTGATGCTTGCTTCGACGGCGAGCCTCTATTTTGGCGCGGAGGACGCGATCAACACGCTTGCCGTCCAGAACCACTGGCATCCCACGGAAATGGCGGACGTCCGTGCGGAGTTTTTCTCCCTCTACGGCAGTCTCTTCTTCCTCGGCATTCTTTTAAGTGTGCTGTTTCTGTTCGCAACGCTTCTGATGCTCTACTACAAACAGGTCGTGGAGGGGTATGAGGATGCCTCGCGCTTTGCCATCATGCAGCGCGTGGGCATGACTAAGCGCGACATCCGTGAGAGCGTGAACGCGCAAATGCTGCTCATTTTCCTGCTGCCGCTTGCCGCGGCGGCGCTGCACCTCGCCTTCGCTCAGCCGATGGTCTGGCAGATCATGCAGCTGTTCGGCATCCAGAACCTCACGCTGTTTCTCGGCGTGACCGGCGCGGCGCTGCTTCTTTTCGCGCTGCTCTACTGCGCGATGTACCGCCTGACGTCGAATGCGTATTTCCGCATCGTCAGCACCGGCGGCGCCGCGGCGTGACGCGCTTTACTATATAGAGAACGGGACGGAAATGTTCATTTCCGTCCCGTTCTTCTTTTTCTCTTTTTACACCAGCAGACCGTATTTTTCGACCAGCGGCGCAAGGGCATCTTCGGTGAGATTTCCCTCGTACAAGGCTCTTCCCTGATAGGCGCGCAGGCCCGCTTCCAAAAGCTCCGTGTCGTCGCAGATAAGGCACAGCGGCTTTCTGATCATGTACTGGTAGTCCGCCAGCGCGTCGACGTCCGCCCAGGACGCGAGCTTCAGCGCGACCATCGGCCATTCGTCATCCATCGCGTCGGAGAGCTTGTCCTCCAAATCGCCGTCCGCGGTCAGCACCGCGCCGTGCGTCGCATCGGCGGGCAGGAAGAAGGCTTCCTTCTCCGTTGCCGCGGGAAGAAGGTCGAGGCATTCCGGTGCGGGGCGAACGTATTCCGCGTCCTTGAGCGCTGCTTTCAGCGCGGCGATGTGCTCCTCCGTCGTGCCGCAGCAGCCGCCGAAGAGGGCCACACCTGCCTTGAGCATCTCGGGCACCAGCGCGACAAATTCCTCCGGCGGGCAGTTGTACACGGCCTCGCCGTTCACGATCTCTGGCATGCCGGCGTTGGGCTTGGCGATCAGCGGCACGCGCGCGTATTTATGCAGGCGTTGGAGCTGCAGCAACATCTGCTCGGGGCCTGCCGAGCAGTTCAGGCCGAATGCGCTCACGCCCATGCCCTCCATCACGGAAAGCGCCGCGACCACGTCCGTACCGGAGAGGATCTTGCCGCTCTCATCGCAGGTAAAGGACACAAGGATGGGCTTTTTGCTCATGCTGCGGATCGCCAGAACCGCCGCACGCGCATCGGTCAGCGTCATCATCGTCTCAATGACGTAAAGGTCGACGCCCGCCTGCTCAAGGCCCGCCGCCTGCTCGGTGTAAATGTCGACGAGCTCTTCAAACGACGCGTCGCCAAGAGGGGCTAAAAAGCGGCCCGTGGGCGCGATATCGCCCGCGACCCATGCTTTTCCGTCCGCCGCCTGCTTCGAGAGCTGCGCGAGCGCTTTGTTCATCTCCTCCGTGCGGTTGAAGATGCCGCGCTCTTCGAGCTTCTGGCGGTTGCCGCCGAACGTCGGCGCGTAGAGCACATTCGAGCCGCTCGCCACATACTTGCGCTGAATTTCAAGGATGCTCTCGGGATGCTCGAGCACCCATTGCTCGGCGCTCATGTCGCCGGTGAAGCCGCGCTTTTGGAGCTCGGTGCCGGTCGCGCCGTCCAAAATCACGGGAAACTGCATTTCCATAGGGTTTTCCTCCATTAAAAATTCCTGTTCGGAACGATTTTCAAAATGTCAAACTGTCGGTGAACGCGCGGGAAAAGTCGTCGCGCCCGGAAAGCTCGAGATAGCGGCACTTTTCGGGAATCTCCGCGAGCTTTCGCCAGTTTTCCCCGTCGAGCGCCAGCATCGAAGCGCCCGCGAGCGCCGTGTTGCCAAGCGGCCTGATTTTACTAAGGCACGCGCGCGGCAGCATGCCGATGCGCACTACATTCTCGGGCGAGAGATAGTTGCCGAACCCGCCCGCGAGCTCCACGCTCGCAATGTCGTCCGCCGTCACGCCGCGCTGCTCGAGCAGCACCCGAATACCGCCTACCACCGCCGCCTTGGCAAGCTGCAGGTTGCGCACGTCGCGCGCCGTCAGGCTAACGGCCTTCGTCAGGTGGAAGACGCCGTTGCCCTGGCCATCCTCGGTCAGATAGCGGCGCATGTCTTCCGGCGCGTCCTGCGGCGGCAGCAGCCGCCCGCTTTCGTCGATCACGCCTCGCTCCAAAAGCACGGCGACGAGGTCGACCAGTCCCGAGCCGCAGATGCCCTTTGCCTCTCCCCCGCCGACAATGTCGCAGAGGAATCCCCTATCGTAGTGCACATGGCTCACCGCGCCCGTGATGCCCGGCATGCCGCAGCTGATGCCCGCGCCCTCGAACGCGGGGCCCGAGGCGACCGCGCAGCAGAGCGCGCCACTCTCATTTCCCAGCGCCATTTCGCCGTTCGTGCCGATATCGAGAAACAGCCGCAATTCCAGCTGCGCGAAAAGCCCGCCTGCCAACAGTCCCGCCGTGATGTCACCGCCGACATAGCCCGCGACGCACGGGGCAAATTGCACGGGAATGCCCGAAAGCGGCTTGCCCGCGCCGTCTTCAAACAACGTTTCCGGCTGAAACGGCGCGCGGGCGATGGACGCGACCTCGCGCCCGTCGAAAATGTGCTGCATCACGGTATTGCCCGCAATGACGAGCTCCTTGACTTCATCCGTCTTCCGTCCGGCGGCGGAAAGTATCTGTCGCAAAAGTGTCTCGGTCTGCGCGCGGATACAGCGCGACAGCTCGCCCAGCCCGTCAGTCGTTTCCATCGTGTGCTGGATGCGGCTGATAACGTCCGCGCCGTAGGGCGCCTGCGCGTTCCAGTCCTGAGCCTGCGCGAGCAGCTTTCCGTCTGCGCGGTCGAAGAGCCGCAGCGCCACCGTCGTCGTACCGAGGTCGACTGCCGCGCCAAGGCCCGAGCGGCCCGCCTGCACCTTCGGCAGTGTGAGCGTGTCCGTCAGGATGACGCCGCGCATCGTCTCGGGCAGGTCGATCCAATCGCCGTCCTGCGCTTTCGTCTTGCAGGCAAGACGCGGCACACCGTTCACCTTCACGCGGCATTTGCCGCAGCGGCCCTTGCCGCCGCAGGCTGCGGGGATGGAATATCCCGCCCGCCGCAGTGCGGAGAGCAGCGTCTCCCCTGCTTCGAACGGGACCGGCGTGATTTTCGCCCCCTGCTGAACTTGAATGCTTGACACGAGCTTCCCCCACCCATATAATAGATAAATAATGTATAAATAGTATTTTATGCAGAAATAAATTCCCTTGTCAAGGGGCATTGCTTATGACAGACCTTCTCACCCTCGCCCGCGAGGTCGGCTTTTCCCAGTGCGCAGCAGTGAATATGGATGCACTCGAGCCGCTCGAAGCCGTCCGCGACATGTGCAAAGCTGACCGCTGCGGCCGCTACGGCAAAAGCTGGAGCTGCCCGCCCGCCTGCAGCACACTCGAGCAGGCAAGGGCGCAAATCAAGCGCTATTCACAGGGGATTTTGGTGCAGAGCACCGCGCAGCTCGAGGATGAATTTGATTACACCGGTATGACGGCGCTCTTGGAGGCGCATAAAAAGCGCTTTTCGACCTTTGCCCGTCAGGCGCGGCTCTTATATCCCCACTGTCTGCCGCTGACGGCGGGCACATGCACGCTCTGCCATACCTGCACCTATCCGGACCGTCCCTGTCGACATCCCAAGCAGAGGCTTTCTTCGATGGAGGCCTACGGACTGTTCGTCAGTGACGTCTGCGTCCGCTCAAACCTCGCCTACAACTATGGTCCCCGCACTTTGACCTACACAGCCTGCGTGCTGTATTGATAAAGGAGATCTTCCCCGTGTCTACCCCGAAAGGAATTTTTCTTGAACTCATCAAGCCCGACGGCCAGCCCGAGCGTCAGCTCTGCCAGTATGAAGCGCTGCACATGTGCCTCACGGATCCCATCAACACCTATCTTCGCGGCAACCGCAAGCGCGGCTCCGTGAGCAAGGACCGCTGGGGCACGACCATCAGCTTCCCCGAGGATGCGCCCGGCCCCATCCCCGTCCACACACCGGAGCTGACGGTCTGTCCCGATGTGACGCACTGGAAGGACACCGTCCACGTTCCCGATCTGAGCGTCTGCTCCGAGGGCTGGGAGGAGTGCCGCACGCGCTCGCGCGCCGCCGCGGATGCCGAGGGCAAGCTCCTCGCCGGCTTCATGGGCACAGGCATTTTTGAGCAGTGCCACTTCCTCATGGGCTTTGAAGATACGCTGACCGCGCTCTATGAGCATCCCGACGAGATGCACGAACTCATCGAGACGATTACTCAGTACCGCCTCGATTATGTCCGCCGCCTGATCGACGGCCTGCAGCCCGATGTCATCTTCTCCCACGATGACTGGGGCACGAAAAACGCCCTCTTTATGAAGCCCGACATGTGGCGCGAGTTTTTCAAGGAGCCCTACCGCCGCTTTTATGGCTACATCCGCTCGCGCGGCGTCATCGCCATCCACCACGCCGATTCGTACCTCGTCCCCATCGTGGACGACATGGCCGAGATCGGCATTCAGGTCTGGCAGGGCACGCTGCCGGAGAACGACATCCCCGCCCTCCAGCGCCACTTAAGCGGCAAGCTCACGCTCATGGGCGGCTTCGGCGCGGCCATCGACCGCGCGGATGCGCAGCCGGATGAAATTCTCGCCTACGCAAGAGACACGCTCGCGCGCTGCTGCCCCGGCGGGCACTTCATCCCCTCGATCACCTACGGCCTTGCCGGTACGGTCTTCCCGCACGTGGATCAGTACCTCGATCAGGCCGTGAACGAGTACAACGCGGGGCTGCACATCCCCGTCACGCCGCTCCCCGCCGTGCCGAAGCGCAAGATCAGTGAGGCAAAGGCCGAGACGGTGCAGGCCGTAACCTCCGCGCAGGAGTCTGCCGATGTGTTCGGGAACATCGCCCGCGCGCTCGAGCGCGGCCAGCAGAAAAAGCTGCTCACCCTCTGCCAGCAGGCACTCGACGAAGGCCACGAGCCGGGCGACATTCTCTCCAAGGGCATGATCATCGGCATGAACCGCCTCGGCGAGGCGTTCTCCGCCAACCGCACGTTCGTTCCCGAAATGCTCATGGCCGCGCGCTGCATGTCCGCCGCCACGGAGCTTCTGAAGCCCCTGATGGTCGGCGAGGGCACCGAGCCCGTCGGCCGCGTGTGCCTCGGCACCGTGAAGGGCGACATGCATGACATCGGCAAAAACCTCGTCAAGATCATGATGGAGGGCAGCGGCATCGAGGTCTTTGACCTCGGCGTAGACACGTCGGCGGAGCAGTTCGTCAGCACCGCCGTGGAGAATCACTGCGGCGTGATTGCCTGCTCGTCGCTGCTGACCACCACGATGGAGGAAATGCGCGAGGTCGTCAAGCTCGTCCACGAGCGCGGCCTGCAGGACCAGATCAAGGTCATGGTCGGCGGCGCGCCCATCAGCCAGAGCTTCTGCGACGAGATCGGCGCAGATTACTACGCCGAAGACGCCGGTGCCGCCGCCCGCGAGGCGGTGAAGATCCTGAAAGTGCAGAAGGCGTCGTAAACAATTACAATACATCAAAAAGGTCCCGTCCGAAGACGGGACCTTTTTCTATGCATTCTGTTGTACGGTACGTGTCCTTACTTGCCCGCGTACTCGACCAGCATCTCGAAGAAGTTCAGGCAGGTCTCATAGTCGCACAGGGCCTTTTCGGGGGTCTTGGTGTAAAGCACGAACTTGCAGTCATTCTCGGGGTGGAACTGCACGCCGAGGCAGAAGGTCTTGTCCTGACGCTCGACCGCTTCAATGACTTCCACGCCGTCATACGTCGCCGTGCTGACGACGGTGAGGTTTGTGCCCTCAACGCCGCCGACCGCCTGGTGGTGCCAGGAGGAAACGTTCTTCAGCTCCGTGGAGCCGACGATCTTATAGAGCCACTTGGAGGCGTCCTTATTGATGGTCACATCGTGGCGGGCATAGGTGCGGTCAGGCGCGTCGGCCGGCATTCTGTGCGTATCGTTGTAGGTCTTCCCCTGCTCCTTATAGTAGTTGGGGATATCCTGGATGAACGTGCAGCCGGAGACGATGGACATCACCTGCTCGCCGCGGCAGACCGCGAACGTCGGCACGTCTTTTTCAAGGCAGTAGGCCATGAGCATGTAGTCGGAGATATCGCGCGTGGCGTTGATCTCTTCGCCCTCGTTCTTTTCCTTCTCGGGGACCTTGAACAGAGACGGGCTCACATCCTCGCCGCCGGTGAAGAAGACGCCGTCGATGGCCTGCATCACAGCGCCGACGTTGCTGGCCGTGAGATCCTTTTCCTTCACCTTGTCAGCGTATTCCTGCTTGAGCATGCCGCTCTCTTCGAGATACGCGGACTCGATCTTACCCTCGGCATCGTACTTCACGGCCGTGCTCGTCACCTGATCGAGCTCGACGGGGATAGCGCCGACGGTCTTGAAGATCGTCTTGTGGGAGTCGTAATTCTGGCCGTTGTAGGACCAGCTGATGCCGATGACCGGCTTGTCCGCGATCGCCGCGGCATTCTTGAGCATCTGCTCGAGCATCGCCGTCGTCACGGGCTTGGAAGCCTCGTAGGTCAGGCCGTCCATCAGGCCGGACCAGACGGCCATATCGTCATAGTCCGCGGGCCAATCCTTCAGCAGCGCCTTGTCCAGACCGGTGCTGCGCAGGATCATCGCGGCCGCTTCCAACTGCGTAACGGCTGCGTCGGGCGCAAATGCGTCCTTGCTGACGCCGTTGACAATGCCCTTGGAGTAGGCGAGGTTGATCGCGCCTTCAAACTTGCTGCCCTCGGCAACATCCTTGAATGCGCTCGCATCCTTGGCGCTCGCTTCCGCCTGTGCGGCGAGGCCCATGTTCTTGATGACCTCCTGCGTCACTTCGGCGCGGGTCATCGAAGCGGCGTTATCATCTGCGAAGGCGGTGACGGAGAGACTGAGCGCGAGAACAAGTGCCAGGATCAGGGACGTTGCTTTCAGAGACAATCTTTTCATACAAATTCTCCTTCGTTCGATATTGGGCGGCACGCGCATGCCGCTCTACCGCCATGATAGCGAGGCAAAGTGAAAATAGCAAGTCCAAGTTGCGGCAAATTGCATTTTTAGCCACTGTATACAACCCATCGACCACTTTTTCCGTGTGATATGCACAATCGCTTTTCCGCTCTCGCATTTTCACTATTCAAGCCGCCGGCGTACGATTTTTGCCCCGCCCTTGTTTTTATGGGGCAATCACGGTATACTATAAAAATAAGCACCGTTCCCATTTCATCAGAAAGGAAATATTCTATGGATATCAAATTTTCCGGCTCGGACGCCGGCGGCTTTCAGTTCGACCCGAACGCCGCGCCCAAGCCCAAACGCGAGCGCAAGCCCCGCAAGTCGATCGGCAGCAAGGGCGGCCGCATCGCGGTCAACACGCTCGTCACGCTGCTTGTCGGCGCGGTCTTCTTCTACGTGCAGATGCCCGCCATCAACCTGCATGCCGAAGAGTTCTACGGTTTCGTGCTGCTGCTTTGCGTCACGTACTGCATCTGCGCGCTCTTCACCTCCGGCTTTCAGGGCACGGGGGCCAAGGGCTACTTCACGTTCGTCAAAAAGCAGTGCACGGTGCCCTTCTTTGTCGTGGCGGCGCTCATCGTCACAGCGCTCGTCGGCGCGCTGACGTCGTGGGTCGTGCTGCGAGCCAAGGACTATCAGGCGCTGCTGCCGATCGACAGCGGCAGCTTTGCAAGCGAAATTGAAGAGGTCTCGTATGACCGCATCCCGATGCTCGACCGCGACAGCGCCGAAAAGCTCGGCGACCGCAAGCTCGGCGAGCTGGCCGACATGGTCTCGCAGTTCGAGGTCGCGGAAAACTACACGCAGATCAACTACCATGGCCGCCCCGTGCGCGTCACGCCGCTGCGCTACGGCGACATCATCAAGTGGTTCAACAACCGCTCGGAGGGGCTGCCCGCCTACCTTATCATCGACATGGTCACGCAGAACGTCGAGGTCGTGCGCCTTGACGAGGGCATGAAGTACACGACCGCCGAGCACTTCTCCCGCAACCTCTACCGTCATCTGCGCTTCGCGTACCCGACCTATATGTTTGAAGAACCGGTCTTCGAGATTGACGAGGACGGCACGCCCTACTGGGTCTGCGCCAAGAAGGAAAAGACCATCGGCCTGTTCGGCGGCACGGACAACCACGGCGCGGTGCTCGTCAACGCCATCACGGGCGAGAGCGAATACTATGAAGAGCCGCCCGCGTGGGTCGACCACGTCTACTCCGCCGAGCTCATCATCGAACAGTATGACTACTATGGCCAGTATCACAATGGCTTCTGGAATTCGATCTTCGGCCAGCGCGACGTGACCGTCACGACCGACGGCTACAACTACCTTGCCGAGGGCGACGACGTCTATCTCTACACGGGCGTCACGAGCGTCGGCGGCGATGAGAGCAACATCGGCTTCCTGCTCTCCAACCAGCGCACAAAGGAGACAAAGTACTATCCCTGCGCAGGCGCGACAGAGTACAGCGCCATGGACAGCGCCGAGGGTCAGGTGCAGAACCTGCGCTACAACGCGACGTTCCCGCTGCTGCTGAACATCGCCGAGCAGCCGACGTACTTCATGGCGCTCAAGGACGCGAGCGAGCTCGTCAAGATGTACGCGATGGTCAATGTCAACCAGTACCAGATCGTCGCCATCGGCGCGACGGTCGCCGACTGCGAGGCGAACTACCGTCAAATGCTGCTCAAAAATAACCTCATCTCCGACGATCAGGGCGCCATCGACGTCACGCCGAGCGATTATAGGAGCGTCGAGGGCACGATCGCCGAGATCCGCACGGCGGTCGTAGATGGCAACAGCATCTACTTCCTGCGCTTTGACGGCGAGAGCGCCTTCTCCGTGCGCATGAGCGCGGCTGAGGTCGCCTATGCGCCGCTGCTGAACGTCGGCGACCGCGTGTGCGTCTACTACCGCGACGGCTACGTCACGGAAAACTGGATCGAAGCGTCCGACGTCGAGCTTCTGGATGGCAGCGCCCAGAGCGCACCGCCCGTAGAAACGAGCGTTTCGACTGAGGACAGCGCGGATCCCGTCGAAAACGCACAGGAAATGCCGTAAAGCGGCGGCAAAGCACTTTCTATTACAAATTTTGATAGGGGTGGCGACACCCCTATCTCTTTTTGGAATGCATTGCACAAAAATGCAAGATTATGAGCAGTTTTTCTCGATAAAATAACCGCTTTGAAAGTTGGCTTGCATCAGTCTAATATGTTTTATTAAAAAAGTTAAAGTTTTTTGTCCATTTTTCTGCCAAATGCACAAAAAGTCAGAAAGAATTTCTTGCACAGCGCCAATAGCGTTTTGCTTGAGAATTTTTTCCTTTGGTGATAAACTCATAGACAAGATGGCTGAACCATCAAGCCCTGATTTTCAGGGTAATTTTAGAGGAGGCTACTTATCATGAACGCTTACATTGAGAGAGTTCTTGCCGAGACCAAGGCCAAGAACGCGAATGAGCCCGAATTCCTGCAGACCGTCGAAGAAGTCCTGTCTTCCCTCGAGCCGGTCATCAACGCCCACCCCGAGTACGAGAAGGCCTGCCTGCTTGAGCGCATGGTCGAGCCCGAGCGCACCATCGAGTTCCGTGTTGTCTGGATGGACGATAACCTTCAGTATCACGTCAACCGTGGTTACCGCGTGCAGTACAACGCGGCCCTCGGCCCCTACAAGGGCGGCCTGCGTTTCGCTTCCAACGTTAACCTTTCCATCATCAAGTTCCTCGGCTTCGAGCAGACCTTCAAGGATGCTCTGACCTGCCTGCCCATCGGCGGCGCCAAGGGCGGTTCCGACTTCTCCCCCATCGGCCGCAGCGACGGCGAAGTCATGCGCTTCTGCCAGGCCTTCATGACCGAGTTCCATCGTCACATCGGTCAGGACATCGACTGCCCCGCTGGTGACGTTGGTGTCGGCGGCCGCGAGGTCGGTTATCTGTACGGCCAGTATCGCCGCATCGTCGGCGCTGCCGAGTTCGGTGCTATGTCCGGTAAGGCTGTCTGCACCGGCGGTTCCATCCTCCGTCCCGAGGCTACCGGTTTCGGCGCTGTCTATTATCTGCGCGAAGTCCTGAAGCACGACGGCAAGGGCATTGAGGGCCTGCGCGTCGCTATGTCCGGCTACGGCAACGTGGGCTGGGGCATCATGAAGAAGATCGACGAGCTCGGCGGTAAGGTCACCTACTTCGCCGGCCCCGACGGCTACATCCACGATCCGGATGGCGTCTGCGGCGAAGAGAAGCTCAACTTCATCCTCGAGATGCGCGCCAAGGATCCGATGCACTGCAAGCCCTACGCTGACAAGTTCGGCGTTGAGTTCGTCGAGGGCCAGAAGTGCTGGGGTGTCAAGGACGTCGATGTCTACATGCCCGCCGCCACCCAGAACGACGTCAACATGGAGTGGGCCAAGAAGATCGCTGAGTCCGGTGTTCCCTACTATATCGAGGTCGGCAACATGCCCACCACCAACGATGCTCTTGCTTTCCTGATGGAGCAGAAGCACCTCACCGTCGCTCCTTCCAAGGCTGTTAACGCCTGCGGCGTTTCCGTCTCCGAGCTCGAAATGGCTCAGAACGCTCAGCGTATCTACTGGACCGCTGAGGAAGTCGATGCTAAGATGGAAGCCATCATGAAGAACATCTACGATGCTTCTGTTGAGGCTGCCGAGCGCTATGGCCTGGGCTACAACCTGGTCGCCGGTGCTAACATCGCTGGCTTCCAGAAGGTCGCTGACGCCATGATGGCTCAGGGCATTTTCTAATCGAAAATCCCTCACGACTTTCTCGTGCCGCACATCTGTGCGCATGAACCAACAAGAAAAAGGCATCCTGCTTTTGCAGGGTGCCTTTTTTGTTGTCCTCAGGTGTTGTCGCGGCTGATGGGCTTTCGAACCAGCAGCGCAAGCAGCGCCTTTTTGTCGAGCGGACAGAGCGGATAGAGATACCCCTTCCCCACGATCGGCTTTGTCGCCGCAAGCAGAGCGATGATCCCGATACAGCCGAGCGCCAGCCCGACCCAGTCCAGCGCGCCGACAAACAGCAGCAGCATCAGCCGCAGCAGCTTGAAGGCGTAGCCGAGCTCATAGCTCGGCTGGGCGAAGTTCGCGATGGCGACGAACGCCATGTAGGCCAGCACCTCCGGCACGAGCCAGTGCGCCTGCACGGCGAAATCGCCGAGCACGAGCGCACCAAGCATGCTGAATGAGTTGGAGAACACATCCGGCGTGTTGAGCGAGGCGAGCTTCAATAGGTCGACGATGAACTCCGCCAGCAAAAGCTGCACGAGCAGCGGCACGGAGTAGTCGCTGTCGATGGCCAAAAACTCAAGCCCCGCCTGCGTGCGCGCGGGGTCCTTCACAAGCAGGAACCACACAGGCGTGATAAACATCGTGAGCAAAAACACCACAATGCGCAGGATGCGCAGATACGTCCCGATCAGCGGCGGAAAGTAGAAGTCGTTTGCCTCCTGCACAAAGTCGAAAAAGTGCGTCGGCAGGATCATCGCCGCGGGCGAGTTGTCCACGAGCACGACGATGTCACCTTCCATGACGCAGGCCGTCGCGGCGTCGGGCCGCTCAGTGTATCGCACCTTGGGAAACGGCGTCCACCACTGCTGCTTGCCCATCATCGCCTCAGCGATGCTCTCTTGGCTCATCGAGACCGAGCGCACATCGATCTTTGCAAGCTTCTGCCGCACCTCGTCGAGCAGCTTTCTGTCGACCTTGTTTTCCAAATAGCAGAGCACCACGTCCGCGCGCGAGCAGTCCGACACCTTGTGACCTTCGAGCGTAAGCTGCGGGTCACGAATGCGGCGGCGAAGCAGCGCCGCGTTAGCGACAAGCGTTTCGATGAAGCCGTCGTGCGCGCCGCGCAGCACCTTGCCCGACGACGGCTCCTCCACCCCGCGCGCGGGATACTGCTTCGCGTCGATCAGCGCGCACTCGTCATAGCCCTCGACCAGCAGCGCCATCTTGCCCAAAAATACGCTTGTCACCGTGTTTTTGACGTTTTGCTCGGCGTTTACCTCGTTGAACGTGATGTATCGGTCGATGAACTGCTGCATCGTCTGCGCGTCGCTGACGTCTCTGAGCGGCAGCCAGAAGCTCAGCATCCGCTCAATAACCGCGTCGTCGCCGTAACCGTCCACCACCCACATCCGCGCCCGCCTGCCGCCGACATACAAGTCGCGCGAGATCATATCAAAGCACCGCCCCACGCCAAGCAGATCATCCAGCGCGCGGGTGTTTTCCTCGTAGTTTGCCGAAAAAAGCTCCATAACCGCCCTCCGCCACATAATTTTCCTTATTATGCTCATGAGCGGAAATTTTATGCCGCGCGGGCGGCAGATTCTCCCTGCGCCGCGCAGGGGGGCGTG
>ENA-OPWH01000958-OPWH01000958.1-human-gut-metagenome-genome-assembly--contig:-NODE-958-length-19609-cov-3.362893_pt1 | contig 19609 bp, 16 predicted proteins | sample MGYA00241506_ERZ502004 | MGnify/ENA primary metagenome ERZ502004 (study PRJEB25962, sample SAMEA2043049) | human gut metagenome | biome: human gut; feature: human-associated habitat; material: faeces... | reverse complement strand
ATGCCGAGGCGTTCGAGCTCGTCCCGCCACCATTGGTGCTGGTACTGCCATCCCATATCTCCCGTACCATCGGCTCCACGTCCGGCCTGGACACGTGCGCCGGGCGCGACAGGTGGTGGTAGTACGTGGATTGCGGCAGCCCGGCTATCCTCAGGAGGTGGTCGAGCCGGTGTCCCCGCCCTGCGAGCAGTCGGACGACGGCGCTTCGCTCGCGCCGCGTGACTTGGACGCCCGCAGGGCCCGGAGTTTTTCCAGGTACGCGACCTTCGCCTTCAGGTACGCGACCTTCGTCTCCCAGTCGTAGCGTCTGCTGCCGCCGCCTCCCATGACCGCCTCCTCGCCGTTGGACCTGTACAGCCCAATCCAGTTTCTCGCGGTATACACCGGTATGGCAAGCCTTCTGACGAGCGTGGCCTTGCCGGCTCCGGACTTGATGAGCTCCAGCGCCTCGCGCCGGAACCCGTCGTCGTAACGTCTCCTTCGATCCTCACGCATACGAAAGAACCGCACCTCCGATCATCGAATCTGAATTTCTTCAGTCCAACAATCGGGGTGCGGTTCATATTTACGCCGGGGTCTTCACATACACATACGTTGTCAGCGTTTTCAGGCTTTCTTCGCAGCTTGGGCGGTGGCGATCCACTTGTCAAGCAGCGCCGTGGCCTTGCCGGAGTCAACGGTCTGCTCCGCGATGGCGTAGGCGGCTTTGAACCGGTCAGCCAAGCTTGCGTCGCCCGGCACCAAATGACCGTCGGCGACGATTGCGGAAGCGGCGTTCAGCAGCGCGGTGGTACGGAACGACACATCCTTGCCTGCGAAGAAGTCTCGTGCCAGCTGCGCGTTGAGCGTCGGTTCGCCACCCTTCAGATCTGCGATGGTGACTTTGGCGAGGCCGAGTTCGACGGTCGGATCGAATTTGTTTTCGGTAACCTTGCCGTCCTTGAATTCCCAAATGGAGACCGGACCGGTCGGTGCCATCTCGTCAAGGCCCTCATGGGAAGTGTAGACCATGCCGATCTGGCCGTTCGCCGCATATACGGCGGCCATGATCGGGCTCATCTTGCGATTAGCACAGCCGACGGCCATATGCTTCGGGCTTGCCGGGTTGGTCAGCGGACCAAGCACGTTGAACACGCATGGCACGCCGAGCGCGGCGCGAATCGGACCGACAAAACGCATGGCGGGGTGGAAGGTGCGTGCGAAAGCGAATGCGATGCCGCATTCGTTGCCGACTTCGCTCACTTGTTCCGGAGTCAAATCCATGGGCAGGCCGAGCGCTTCGAAGCAGTCAGCAGTGCCGCACTTGGATGAGGCCGCACGATTGCCGTGCTTGACGACTTTTACGCCTGCGGCCGCGGCTACGACGGCCCCCATGGATGACAGGTTCACGGTGGAGGCTCCGTCGCCACCGGTGCCGACGATGTCGGTGGTTTCACCGTCGATGTGCAGCGGAATGGCATGGGCCACCATGGCCTTCGCCGCGCCACGCACTTCGTCGGGGGTCAGCCCCAACTGCTGCTGGGTGGCGAGTACCGCGCCAACGGCCGCCGGATCGGCATTGCCGTTCATGAGGTCATCGACGAACCACTCGGATTCCTCGGCGCTCAAGTGGTCCCCTCCGACCAGCTTGGTGAGGATCGACTTCCATGTGATTTCGGCCATGATGCCCTCCTTGGCGCTGTCGCACGCCTTTATTGTTGTTCTGATGCCGCCAATTGTAACGATCGGACGTTTCCCCACGTCCGCACGTCCATATCACGAAACGGCCCATCGAAGATTCTTCAAAAAAGAAAACCTCCCCCGATTACGGTCGGGGGAGGTTATGTCATGAGCAAGTCAGCGACTCAGCGAATCACTGCTCGTTCTGGCCGTGGCACATCTTGTACTTACGACCAGAACCGCATGGGCACTGGGCGTTCTTGCCGGTTCCCGGGAAAGTGCGGCCATCCGCCCACGGAGAGTGGAGTTCCTCGCTCTTCGGACGCTTGTTGGCCGGGACCTTGCCTTCGGCGTGGCTGATCGGCTGCATGCCGACGATGCCCTTCTCGTTCTTCTGCTCGTCAGCCAGTTCATCGATGGTGGTCTTTTCGGCCTCGTCATCGGTCTCCGGCTCGCTCGGAGCGGTTTCGCCAGTGGCGGAGGCTTCGCCATCCAGACCCATTACGGCTTCGGCCGCGTTCACGGCCTCATCCTCGTCGGATTCGGTGCTCTCATCCTCGGTCATGGCCACGCGTTCGATGTCCACGTGGAACAGCAGCTGGATGGTTTCCTCCTTGATGGCTTCGATCATGGAGTTGTACATCTGGTAGCCTTCACGCTGGTATTCGACCAGCGGGTCGCGCTGGCCCATGCCGCGCAGGCCGATGCCGTCCTTGAGGTAGTCCATCTCGTAGAGGTGTTCACGCCACTTGCGGTCGAGTACGGCGAGCACCACGCGGCGCTCGAGCTGGCGCAGGCCTTCGCTGCCGAGCTTGTCTTCGAAATCGGAGTACTGGTCCTTGGCGTCGGAGACGATGAGCTCCTTCAGGGCTTCAACGGCCTTGTCGCCCTTGAGCTTGTCGACGGCGTCCTTGGCCGCTTCCTGCTCCACGGCGATCGGGTACACGGAGGAGATGGCCTTGAACAGACCGTCCCAATCCCAATCGGCCGGCTTGTCGGAACCGTTGTTGGCGCCCTTGATGTAGCTCAGCACGGTGTCGTCGATGAACTTGAGGATGTCCTCGTGGATGTCGGCGCCCTTCAGCACAGCCTGACGCTCCGCATAAATGACGGTGCGCTGCTTGTTCATCACGTCATCGTACTTCAGCACGTTCTTACGGATTTCGAAGTTACGCGATTCGACGGCCTTCTGTGCGGTGCGCACGCCCTTGGAAACGCTCTTGGCTTCGATCGGCTCGCCTTCCGGCATGCCCTTGGCCATGACACGCGCCACCAGCTGGGTGTTGAACAGACGCATCAGATCATCTTCGAGGGACAGGTAGAAACGGGATTCGCCCGGGTCGCCCTGACGGCCGGCACGGCCGCGCAGCTGGTTGTCGATACGGCGGGATTCGTGGCGCTCGGTGCCGAGCACGTACAGACCGCCGAGCTTGACGACTTCCTCATGCTCGTCCTTGACCTGGTCCTTGATTTCGGCCAAAGTGCCCGGCCAACGCTTCTCGTACTCGTCCGGAGTGTCATCCGGAGAATAGCCTTCGGACTTGAGCTCCGCATCGGCGAGGAACTCGACGTTGCCGCCGAGCATGATATCGGTACCACGGCCGGCCATGTTCGTCGCGACCGTGACTGCGCCGAGCTTACCGGCCTGCGCGACGATCTCGGCTTCCTTTTCGTGGTTCTTCGCGTTTAAGAGGTTGTGCTTGATGCCCTCGCGGGAGAGCAGGTAGGAGAGCTTTTCGTTCTTCTCAATCGACACCGTACCGACCAGCACGGGTTGGCCCTTGGCATGGCAGGCCTTGACCTGCTCGATAACAGCGCGGTACTTTGCCGCCTCGGTTTTGTAGACGACGTCGGGGTCGTCGATACGGGCGATGGGGCGGTTCGTCGGAATTTCAATGATGTCGAGGTTGTAGATCGTGCCGAATTCCTCTTCCTCAGTGAGCGCCGTACCGGTCATACCGGAGAGCTTGCCGTACAGGCGGAAGTAATTCTGGAACGTGATGGTTGCAAGCGTCTTGCTTTCTCGCGCGACCTCGACATGCTCCTTGGCCTCGATGGCCTGATGCAGACCGCCGCTGTAGCGGCGACCGAACATCAGTCGGCCGGTGAACTCGTCGACGATGACGACCTGACCGTCCTTGATGACATAGTCGATATCGCGCTTCATCGTGCCGTGGGCCTTGATGGCCTGGTTGATGTGGTGCGCGATGGTGGAGTTTTCGGGATCGGAGAGGTTTTCAAGGCCGAAGTATTCCTCGGCCTTCTTCACGCCGCGGGCGGTGAGCGTCGCGGTCTTGGCCTTTTCGTCGACGATGTAGTCGGCGTCGATGTTGACGTCTTCCTCTTCCTTGTCGTCGCTCTCGGCGATGACCTTCTTGCGGAAGCCGCGTACAAGGTTTTCCGTGCGGGAATACATCTCCGTGGACTTTTCGCCCATGCCGGAGATGATGAGCGGCGTGCGCGCCTCATCGATCAAAATGGAGTCGACCTCGTCGACGATGGCAAAGGCATGTCCGCGCTGGACGAGTTCGCTTGCGTAGATGGCCATGTTATCGCGCAGGTAATCAAAGCCCATTTCGTTATTCGTGCCGTAGGTGATGTCTGCGGCGTAGGCCTTGCGGCGCTCTTCACTTGTGAGGTCGTGGACGATCAGACCGACCGTGAGGCCTAAGAAGCGGTGGACCTTGCCCATCCACTCGCTGTCTCGCTTGGCGAGGTAGTCGTTCACGGTGACGATGTGGACGCCGTTGCCGGTCAGGGCGTTTAAGTACGCGGGCAGCGTTGCCACCAGCGTTTTGCCTTCGCCGGTCTTCATCTCGGCGATGCGGCCCTGATGGAGCACCACGCCGCCGACGAGCTGCACGCGGTAGGGGTACAGCCCCAGCACGCGGCGGGACGCCTCGCGCACGGTGGCAAACGCCTCAGGCAGGATGTCGTCGAGCGTTTCGCCGCTTTGCAGACGCGTCTTGAACTCCGGCGTTTTGGCCTGCAGCTCCGCGTCGCTCATCGCCTTGTATTCGTCCGCCATCGCTTCGATCTTGTCGACGATGGGGTAGATGCTCTTGAGCTCACGGTCGCTGTAGGAACCGAACATTTTACTAAAGAAACCCATATTCAAAACTTCCTTTCGTGGGAGCATAATGACACGCTTACAAGTATAGCATCCCTCTGCGCGATATGTAAAGGGAAATTTGCTGTGTAATATGAATGGATTGTAAATAAATTCCGCCGCCGCGTCAGGCATGGCTTGCACTCTATATAGCTGCTGTGGTAAAATACAAAGCAAGATAGTACAAAGCGACGAAACGCCCTCCGACGGCGGAGGACAGAAGCATAAGGAAGAAGTTTTTTTCTCATCTAAGGAGGACATTCGCATGAAACTGCACTTTTACGGGGCCGACCGCTGCGTGACCGGCTCCTGCCACTGCCTGGAGATCAACGGTAAGAAGATCCTCGTCGACTGCGGCTTACAGCAGGGCCGCGACGAGCTCGACAACCGTTATCTCGCTTTCGCTCCCGGCAATATCGATATTCTGCTCGTCACCCACGCGCACATCGACCACACGGGCCGTATCCCGCTGCTGGTGAAAAACGGCTTCCACGGCCGCATCCTGACGACACGCCTGACAGCAGATTTGATGAAGATCATGTTGCTCGACTCCGCTCACATTCAGGAGAGCGACGCTGAGTACGAAAACCGCAAGGGCGAGCGCGCGGGCCGCGAGCATGTCGATCCGCTCTACACCGAGCAGGACGCGCTGGATGTCTTCAAGTACGTGACGACCTGCGAGTATAAAGAAAAGGTCGACCTCTGCGAGGGTGTGAGCGCGGTGTTCACCGACGCGGGCCATCTGCTCGGTTCCGCGTCCATCACGCTTGAGCTGGAAGAAAACGGCGTGCACAAGACGATCGTCTTCTCCGGCGATATCGGCAACGTCGACCAGCCCATTATCCGCGACCCGCAGCTTCTCAAAAAGGCCGACTACGTCGTGATGGAGTCCACCTACGGCGACCGCAACCACACCGAGGTCTGGAGCTACACCGACGAGCTGGCGCAGATCATCGACGAGACGCTCGGCAAGGGTGGCAACGTCGTCATCCCGTCGTTCGCCGTGGGCCGCACGCAGGAGCTTTTGTACTTTATCCGCGAGATCAAGGATCAAAAGCTCGTCAAGTCGACGCCGAACTTCCCCGTGTACATCGACTCGCCGCTCGCCAAGGCGGCGACCACGGTGTTCTGCGGCGACCTGCACGGCTATCTCGACGAGCAGGCGCTCGAGCTTGTGAAGGACGGCACGCACATGTTCACCTTCCCGAACCTTAACCTGGTCGAGTCGAGCGAGGAATCGAAGATGCTGAACATGGACACGACGCCCAAGGTCATCATTTCCGCCTCCGGTATGTGCGACGCCGGCCGCATCCGCCACCATTTGAAGCACAACCTCTGGCGCGCGAACAGCGCGGTCGTGTTCGTCGGCTTCCAGTCGCCCGGCACGCTGGGCCGTCGGCTGCTCGATGGCGTTGAAAAGGTCAAGCTCTTCGGCGAGGAGATCGCCGTCAAGGCGAAGATCGTCAACTTCCAGGGCCTTTCGTCCCACGCCGACCATGACCACCTTGTCGAGTGGATCAAGGCCTTCGACCCGAAACCTGCGCATGTGTTCGTCGTCCACGGCGACGAGGACGTTGCGCCCGTGTTTGCCGAAGAGCTCAATTCCCTCGGCTTCCATGCGCACGCGGCCAAGTTTACCGAGTGCTACGACCTCGCTGTGAACGAAATGGTCAGCGAGGGCTACATTTCCGAGCGCAAGCGCACGGCGCAGAAGTCCCGCGCCGACAACCTCTACGCCAAGCTCGTGGCGGCAGCGGAGTCGCTGCTTGAGTTTGCCAAGCGCTGCAAGGGCAGACCCAACAAGGACATTTCTGCGCTCACCGGCCAGATCATCAGCCTGATCGAGCGCTTCCGCGAGTGATTTGAGATACACAACAAAAGGTACTTCGCGCGATAAAAGCGCGAAGTACCTTTTCTGAGAGGAGAAGACGATGGAGCTTGCCAAAAATCAGGAGCATACCGTCACCATCGAGGGCTATGGCGAGGGCGGCATGGGCGTTGCGCGCATCGACGGACGCGTTGTGTTCGTCCACGGCGCGCTGCGCGGCGAGAAGTGCCGCGTGCTCATCTTAAAGACGCTCAAGAGCGTCGCCTTTGCCAAAGTGCTTGAGGTGATCGAGCCGTCGAGCGAGCGCATCACGCCGGACTGCCCGTACTTCCCGCGCTGCGGCGGCTGCACGTACCGCCACATCCGCTATGAAGAAGAGCTGCGGCTGAAAAAGCAGCGCGTGCAGGACAATTTGTCCCGCATCGGCGGCAGTGATGTGACGGTTGAGGAGATCTTAGGCGCGCAGGACACGCTGCGCTACCGCAACAAGGCGCAGTACCCTGTATCAAAGGACGGCGCGGTCGGCTTTTACCGCGCCCGCACGCACGAGGTCATCGAGTGCGAGCACTGCTTATTAGTCAGACCTGAGGCCGACGCCGCGGCGGAGGCGCTGCGCGAATATATGCAGTCCTGCCGCGTCGCGGGCTATGACGAAAAGACGGGCCGCGGCCTTGTCCGCCATCTCTACATTCGCTCGAACGCGGCGGGGGAGAGCCTGATCTGCGTGCTCGTGAACGGAGATAAATTGCCGAAAGAAGACCGGCTTGTCACGCTCCTGCGCGATGCGTGCCCGAAGTGCACCGGCATCGTGCTGGGCACGAACACGAAAAAGGGCAACGTCATCCTTGGCGACCGCTACCGCACGCTCTGGGGGAGCGACCGGCTTGAGGATACGCTCTGCGGCAAGACGTTCCGGCTGAGTGTGCCGTCGTTTTATCAGGTCAACCGCGTACAGGCCGAGCGGCTCTACGCGAAAGCCATCGAATTTGCGGGCCTCACGGGGCAGGAGACGGTGCTCGACCTCTACTGCGGCGCGGGCACGATCACGCTCGCACTGTCGGATCACGCGAAGAAAGTCCTCGGTGCGGAGATCGTTCCCGAGGCCATCGACGACGCGCGCGAAAACGCCGCGCGCAACGGCGTTAAAAACGCGGAGTTTTTCTGCGGCGATGCGTCCGATGTGGCAAAAAAGCTCGCGCGCGAAAACCTGCGCCCCGACGTCATCACCGTCGACCCGCCGCGCAAGGGCATCGATCAGGCGACCATTGACGCCATCGGCGCGATGGCACCGGAGCGTGTCGTGTACGTCTCGTGCGACAGCGCGACCATGGCGCGCGACGTAAAGCGCTTAGCAGACCTCGGCTACACCGCGAGGCGCGCCTGCGCAGTGGACATGTTCCCGAGGGCGGATCATGTGGAGACTATATGTTTATTGTCCAAACTTAATGCGAAGCAACATATCGAGATTAACTTGGATATGGACGAGCTGGATTTGACCGATGCGGAAAAGAAAGCCACCTACCAAGAAATCAAAGATTATGTGTTGGAGCACAGCGGCTTGAAAGTCAGCAGCTTGTATATCGCACAGGTAAAACAGAAGTGCGGTATCATTGAGCGTGAGAACTACAATAAGCCGAAGTCTGAGGACGCTAAACAGCCGCAATGCCCGCCAGATAAAGAAAAAGCAATCAAGGAGGCATTGACGCACTTCGGCATGATTTAAGGAGGGCGGATATGACGTATTTGATTTCTTGTGAGTTCAACATGGATACCGCTTGTGTGGAACTGAAATTCAACGACGGCAGTATGATTGCCATTGACACCATTGCCGTGGAGAACGAGGTTGCCGACAATATGTATCAGCGGTCAGAGTTGGACTGGCTGATCTACAATGCGCCGTTGGAGTACGCCGATCTGATACTGAACGGCGATCCGGAGAAGTATCTGAAAGCGGTCACGCAGTATAAGCCGTTGGATAGCTGACATGGAAACAGCCCGTAGGACGTCAAAATCCTACGGGCTGTGTTTTCAGCCATATTTTAACTGTATTATCTTCTGTAATTCACAACCTCACCTGTTTTCTCCTGGCTAATCAGCATTCCAGAAGTATCAAAAGTGTATCTGAATACATAGCTTGTGCCGCCAATTGTGAAGGAACTTGTTGCGGGAGAGAAGAATGTGGAGGTAATGCTTTCTACATCCCAAAGTAGATTTCCCGTATCACTCACAGAAAGCTTTCCACCAAGAGACCCGTTGACAGAGTAGTATTCTTGGGGTTTCCCTGCATTAGGCTCACATACCAACAACATTGCGGTGTAGTTGTCCCGTACCATAGGCGTCAGTTCATCACTGGAAATTTCCCAGATGTTATTATCAAACAGATAATTCAATACTCCGGCAATTTCATATCTACCGCCTGCACTCTGATCTTCATTAGCAAGTCTCGGAACAGCGTACGCAGACAAATAGATATTTCCGTTATATTCAATCATATCGGTAATGTAATAGTAAGAATCTTCATCGCCATAGGAGAAGGACTCTGTAATATTACCTTCGCGGTCAACCTTAACGATTTTTGCGTGCTCATTCGTCATATAGCTACCGAGCTGAACCATGTAACCATCTTCAAACCGAGCTGCATTCCAAATCCCGTAGTTACCTACTTCGGTTTTATGGAAGTAGGTTTCTTTTCCATCCACCGTATACTGGCTAAGACAGAAATATTTCAGATCACCACGGCTGATTACGGCATAGCTGCCATCAGCATTTTCCAAAACGGAAGCGATGTATTCATCGTCAAATCCGTTATTGAGCATGTGTTTCCAAACGAGATTACCATCTAAGTCGATTTTAGCCATCCATGCATGGGAAATTTGAGTACTGGACCAAGTGTCGGTTCTACCGTAGGCAATTACACCATCCGATACGATGCTATAATCTTCAATCCAAAAATCGGAAATAGAAACACTCCAAAGCAAGTTATCTCCATCGTATTTCTCGAGATAGCTCTTATCGTGCACCTCTAAGCCAAGAGATTCATCTTCTTTGTATTCCGAATGGTATTTATAGTGTACGCCTGTTTGTGTGGCACCAATAAAACCACCGGTATAATTTTTATAATTCCAAAGATTTTCAATATCCTCTGGTGTTGGATTGTCTTGAACAATCTCGTAACCACCGATATTATCGGAAGAAATACTGTTTCGAATCACTTCGGCGGTCTTAGAATAAGTGAACGACTTCGTTGTAATATCACGATACACTTCCTTAATCTCACCACGAGTAAGTCCTTCCGTAGACATACCATAGTCATTAAAGAATTGAACAGCAGCTTTATATTCCTTTGCTTCAGCAACAACCGCAAAGGAACCGAAGCAAACGGACAGGACTAAGACCATGCAGGCAGCGATTGTACCCCATCTAAACCAAATTGGCTTATTTCGAGATTTCTTTGCAACGGGAGCTGCTTCGGCAATGTGTCGATCATCAATTTCTCCAAAAATGTCTAAAAGACGTTTGTTTTTCATAACGTTATACCTTCTTTCTCCAATACAGATTTAAGTTTACCTCTTGTACGGAAAAGGGTAACTGTCACTTTGCTTTCAGAAAGGCCATATTCATCTGCAATTTCTTTTACGGGACTCATATAAAAATAACGACGAACAAATATTTTTCTTGTTTCTGCTGGGAGTTCATCAAGGAAACGGTCGAGTACATCTCTGATGACCATATTCTCAACAGTATTTACTGCATCTTGTTCAGCAGGGATGCACTCTGATAGTTCGTCGAGAATTAGTGAGGTTTGTCCCGCACCACGCTTTTCAGCAGAGAGCTTTTCCCATTTATTCAAAGATAAATTGCGAGTGATTTTTCCAAGAAACGTCTGCAATTTGCTCGGGCGTTTAGGTGGAATGGAGTTCCATGCTCGGAGATATGTATCGTTGACACATTCCTCCGAATCTTCATCGTTATGCAGAATGCTGTAGGCAATGTAGTGGCAGTATCTTCCGTATTTCTTGGAAGTTTCAGATATGGCTTGTTCGGAACGTTCCATGTAAAGCTCTATGATTTTGCTATCATCCATATCATCACACTCCTTTCGTTTGTATCAAGGCCTTTCACCCTAATACACCGGGGTTACACGCTGTTCACTACACTTTTATTGGAATTTTTTGAAGAATATTTTTGAGATAGCAGACCAGGTACTATCAACAAAAAGTCCGCTATTGTTTTTCTGCCGCAGCAGCGTGACGAGGAAATTTTCTGTGTTGGCAAACACGGAATTTTTGCTCGGCACCCCACGGCACAGGTTGAGATTTTTGCAAAGCCTCTGCAAAAATGAATGTCGTGTGCTGTGGCATTTTCGAGAAAAGGTCCGACATGGTAAAACGCAGTTTTTTCAATGTGGGTACCATTTGTGAGAAAATGATGGGGGTATCCAAAGGGGTGAAATCCCTTGGCTCTGGGTTTCCAATAGGGGTGAGCAGCATCCCTATTGGCACACGATTTTGCTTGCAAAGTCTAGTGTGTTATACCTTTGGCGACCGCTGACGCTGGAAAGGGGCTGTCCCACGCCAGACAGACACTTTTCGGCGGAAGCAGAACAGGCGGATTTTGTGGGCTGAAAGGAACACAAAACGAAGGATTTAGCATGAGCAAAATCCGCCTGTTCGTGTGTAGTTGGCATAGGAAATCTTGAAGCTGTGCGGAAAGATTTTCTGTGACAACGGGGGCGCAAGAGGTATATAAAACCCGCCGCAGCGTCTGTTCCCCTCGTTAGTGAAACCACCACGGCAGTTCCAACCATACGTTATCCAACGCCAGCCTCTCCGTGGATTTCGCTCTGCTCTCTGACAGGAAGAAATGCTCCGCTGTCTCCGTCAAAGGATGCTCTATATTGTCCTCAAATCCGAAACGGTATAACAGATATTCACGCTCTCGATTGCTGATTGCATCAAGGGCGGCGTGAAGTTCTTCGTGCGTTTCCTTTGCAATATAAATCTGTGCGGGATTGGTCATATTGGAATCGGGGACAAAGGCATGACGATCCCGATTTTCAAATTTCGTCACCTCATCCAGACTGACGATCTCGCCCATGTGCTTTGCTTCAAAGGATGTACTCTGACTTCGGATGTAGTCGATCATGGAATTGCGAATTGCCGGAGCTGCGTAAGTCAGAAATTTGTTGCCGCCATCGGGATTGAATTTCTCCACGCATCCCATCAGTCCCAGACAGCCTTCCTGCACAAGATCGTCAAAGGTAACACCGAGTGCCCGATTGACTTCTATCTGTGCGCTCCATATTTCATGCGCCGTCATTTTGATAAAACGCAGATTGTTTTCCACAAGACTGTTCAGCGCATCCATGTTCCCGTTCTGCGCCAGCGCACACAGTTTTTCGTTATCAACTGCCATCATGTTCATCTTCTGTTGGCTTGACCGTGAGCAGTCCGATCAATGCCTGATTGAATTGTTTTAATGCTTCGGGGTCAACACCCTCCATGCCGCTGACGCTGCCCGTGATCGCTTCGGCAACCATTTCGGGCGTGATATTCGGCTTTGTCACATCCTGCCCCTTTGTCAGCTCTGCGTACATATGCTGTGCCGCTTCTTTGCTCATGGCTTGTGCGTCTGAGACATTGGAGCCGATCTCCTTCTTGATTTCTTTCAACACATTCATAAAGGTGTTCTGAATAGCAGTAAGATCAGCTTGATACATCGGCATCCTTGAAACGCTGACAGTCTTTGCGGCTTCTGTAATGGCTTCTCTATCTTCGGGATGCTGCTTTGCTTCTCCCATCAACAGCGCACTCAATGTGGCATACATCTGATTCTGTGCGGCATATCCGGCAGCAAGGGTATCATCAAAATAATGTGCGATCATATTGGTCATTGCGGCGAAGTTTTTGTTTTCCAGTAAGCGATTGACAACCTCAGCATTGACCTTTCCTGTGTAGAGATTTTTTGCCGCCTGTACCGACAAGCCGAGTTCGGCTATATCGTAATTCATGCGGTCGGGAATATCGGTAACGCCGAGCAGGAAGTCGGTGGATACCTCAAATTCCTTTGCGATCTTTTTGATATTCTCGTCACCGAGTTTGCCTGTTGCATTGCTGATAAATCTGCTGAGTGTGCTGACATCCATTCCAATTTTTGCGGCAAGCTCACTCTGCGTGATCTTACGTTCTTTCATCAAATCCTGCAAACGCTCTCTGATGTTGCCGGATAAGTATTTGCGCTCCATGCTCTGCGCCCCTTTCCTATTGGCATCAATCTTTTGTTTTTGACTTGATATATTTTCCGCTCTTGACTCTTGCATCGGCGGGCTTCTCTGCATTTTCGGGGATAATCCATCGTCCACCCGCCCTCTGTGCGCCGGGGATGCGGTTTTCATTGCAGAGGATACCGACACGGCGGTGGGAAATGCCCCATTTTTCTGCAACCTCAAAGGTAGAAAGATATTTCATCGGTATTACCCTCCATTCCTGTACTACTTTATATTATATACCACAAGTGGAATAAAATCAATATCATAACTGTGAACAATCGCCGTCCTGCGTTTTGCATTTTTGCAAAATTGCAGGGCGGCTTTTTTGTTTTCCTGCATTTGTGCGTGATTTTTCGGTCTATAGACATTTTCTCCGTATATTCAAGCAGACGAACAAAATCGTCGAGAAAAATTTATGGAGGAATGCGATGAACATTTATGAAAGCATCAAGGCGGCAATCAGCGTAAAGCAATCCGCCGAACACTACGGGCTGAAAGTGAGCCGCAACGGCATGGCTTGCTGCCCGTTCCACAATGACAGGCATCCGAGCTTGAAGCTGAACGAGGAATATTTCTTCTGCTTCGGCTGCGGAGCCAAGGGGGATGTGATCGACTTCGTGGCAAGGCTCTTTGATCTGAGCAGCTACGAAGCGGCGCAAAGACTGGCTGCGGACTTCGGTATCAGCACCGAGCCGGGACAGCCTGTGGCAGTTCCCCACAAGTTAAAGCATCCCTATATCCGTCAGTTCCGGGAGGACGAAATGCTGTGCTTCCGAGTGCTGACGGATTATTTGCATCTGCTGGAAGATTGGAAAGTGTGGTATGCACCGAAAACGCCGGATGATGCTCTGGATGATCGCTTTGTGGAAGCCTGCCAGATGATTGATTATATCGAATATCTGGCAGATATTTTGACCGTAGGTGATCTGGAAGAACGTGTTGCCGTGGTGGACGAGCTGATGAAAAATGGCAAGATCACGTTCCTACAGGACTACACCACAAGAAAGAAAAAGGAGGATATGCGCCATGAGCGAAGAAATGATGCAGACCTCGCCCTTTGAGTGTCCGGCGTGGTTTGACGGAAAGAAAATCAATGAAACTGTATTCTGTGAAGAATTTCTCCGTGATTATCCGATGGTCACGGTGAACGATGCTTTTTTCACGGTCAATGGCAGAGTACACGATGAAAACCGCTTGAAAAAGGTCATCTATGACCGCATCAAGTATTATGTGACCAGCGGCGTTGCAAAGAAAGTCACCAATCTGCTGGATGTCATGCGTATGGAGTGCTGCACCGCAAAGCTATCTCTGTACCAAGACCGTATCCATGTGGCGAACGGCACGTACTATCTGAACGGCACATTCAGTCCCGAAAAGGATTTCTGCCGCAACCGTCTGCCCGTTGCCTATAATCCCGATGCTCCGCAGCCTGTGACATGGCTGCATTTTTTATCCCAACTTTTAGAGCCGGAGGACATTCTGACCTTGCAGGAGTTTATGGGATATTGCTTTATCCCCTCCACCAAGGGACAGAAGATGCTCCTGCTGATCGGTAAGGGCGGCGAGGGGAAAAGCCGCATCGGTATCGTCCTTCGTGCGCTGCTTGGCAGCAACATGAACACAGGCAGTATCGCAAAGGTGGAGACAAGTCCCTTTGCTCGTGCAGATTTGGAACATGAACTTGTGATGCTGGACGATGATATGAAACTGGAAGCTCTCCCCCAGACCAACAACATCAAGGCGATTATCACAGCGGAGCTGCCGATGGATTTGGAGAAAAAGGGACAGCAGAGCTATCAAGGTGATTTGTATGTACGCTTCATCGGCTTGGGTAACGGTGTCCTGCAATCTCTCTATGACCGCAGCGTTGGTTTTTTCCGCAGACAGATCATCCTCTCCACCAAGGAGAAAGACCCGAACAGAAAGGACGATCCCTATATCGCTGAAAAGATGTGCGCCGAAGCGGAGGGCATCTTCCTGTGGGCGTTGGAGGGCTTGCACCGTTTGATCGACAACGATTACAAGTTTACGGTCAGCCAGTCGGCACAGGACAACATGGACGCTGCCGTATCGGACGGAAACAACATCATCGAGTTTTTAAGCTCCGAGGGGTATATCCGCTTCAAGGCAGATTATGAGGTCAGCTCCAAAGACCTGTACGCCGTTTACAAGCTGTGGTGTGATGATAACGCTTTGAGCAGCCTTTCCCAAAAGAGTTTCTGCTCGTTTCTCAAACAGAATGAGAGTCGGTACAACATCGAGTACACCAATAAGGTCAATATCGGCGGCGGGAGGTATGCCAGAGGATTTGTCGGCATCGAGCTTCTGCAAAGACCATTTCTGTAAAAATGATATTGACCCGAAAATACGTGTACCATCCGTACCAAGTGTACCACGGTACAGCAAGTACACTTGGTACACGTACTTTTCAGTCCGTTTCACTATTATTTTTCAATGCTGTTGGCGGATGCCCTGTTTTTGGGCATTGAAAATCAATGGTAATGAAAACAGGAAAGATTTTGACCGCAGAACAAAACCATTTCACGAAATCGTGCTTCTCTGAACAATGTATCCCGTTTACGGAACAATAGGTATTTTCTCTGTTCCAGAGCAAATCACACGGAACAGTAAAGTGGGATATGGTCATATATGGGCAGGACATCACAAGCAAAATTCTGAACGGATTTCAGAGATTGCAGATTTTCACTAATCGGTGAAGTGGGTATGCCGTAGGGCGTACCGTTTTCGCCGCATTACAAACAAAATTTATGGAGGATTTTATCAATATGAATGTACGCAACGAAATAAAGGCACAGATCATCCGTACCGGAATGACTATGCAGGAAGTTGTTGACCTGCTCTCGGACGAGTACGGATGGAGCGACAGCGTTTCCAATCTGTCCGCAAAACTACAGAGAGAAAGTATCCGATACAAGGAAGTCGTGGAGCTTGCCGATGTGCTGGGCTACGACATCGTATGGCAGAAAAGGAGGGGCAAATAATGGCAAATGCACAGTACGCTATTTTAAGATTTGCGAAATACAAGGGACCGGAGATCAGCGGCATTGAAGCTCATAACGAGCGCACCAAGGAGAAATACGCAAGCAATCCAGACATTGACCCGTCCCGTACACACTTGAATTTCCATCTTATCAAGCCCGAAAGGAAGTACAGAGCTGAATCCGAGTGTCAGATTGCAGAAGCCGGATGCCGCACACGCTCGGACAGCGTTCGTGTGGTGGAAGCTCTCATAACCGCTACGCCGGAGTTTTTCAAGGGAAAGAAACGAGCTGAAATCCGTGAGTTCTTCAATGAAGCGTTGGAGTTCATCAAGCAGAATCAAGCTCCCGAAACGATCATATCCGCTGTGGTGCATCTGGACGAGAAATCGCCCCATATGCACCTTTGCTTTGTACCTCTGACGGAGGATAAAAGGTTGTGTGCCAAGGAGATTTTAGGGAACAAAAAGAAGCTGACACAGTGGCAGGACAAGTATTGGGAACACATGGTAAAGAAATATCCCGATCTGGAACGTGGCGAAAGTGCCAGCGAGACCGGGCGTGACCACATCCCCACAAGGGTATTCAAACAGATGGCACGTCTGAACAAGCAGCATGACAAGCTGGCAGAACTGCTCTCCGATATGAAGTTCACGAACTACAAGGAGCGTTCGGCACAGATTGCGGCGTTTCTTGAAAAGTATATCCCCGATGTTGCCGCTATGGAAACGCAGATGAAGAAATACAAAAAGTTCTTCAAAACAGCGGACGGCAAACAGAAAGCGTTGGAAAAGAAAAATGACGAGCTGACCGCCGCTCTGGAAAAGAGCGAGAAAGAAAGCACCGTCAAGAAGTTGCAGGAAATGCGGCTGCATAGCGATTATGAGCGCATCAAGGGCATTCTTGACCGCATCCCGCCGGAGATCATTCGAGCATATACACATCGTGACAGCAAAACGCAGGAGGTACGCCATTATAGATAACAGAAAAAAGGATGAATGGAGCGGCTTTGCCGATTTACTTGCCAACTTAATAGAGAAATATGCGGCGGTTCTGGATATTGAAAATCTTCCGGAGCCGCCGATTTGTTTGGACAGCGAGAAAAAAGAAATTGTAAACAATTCCAAACTTTTTGAGGAATCTATTGAAAAAACGGACATTGCATGATATAATATACGTGTGATAAGTGTCCAAACCTACTCTGAGAGTGATTTCGGAGTAGGGGTTACATAACGGTGCTGCATACGGCGGCACGAATGAGGATAACGATATGAAAAAAGACAAGATAAAAGTATATATTTACACGAGAGTATCCACCACGATACAGGTGGATGGATACTCTCTGGATGCTCAGAAAGCCAGAATGAAAGCATTTGCCGAGTACAATGACTATAAGATTGTCGGTGAGTATGAGGATGCCGGTAAATCCGGTAAGTCCATCGAGGGCAGATTAGAGTTTAACCGCATGATGGAGGACATCAAATCCGGCAAGGACGGTGTTTCCTATGTGCTGGTGTTCAAGCTCTCCCGTTTCGGCAGAAATGCGGCAGATGTGCTGTCCACCTTGCAGGTTATGCAGGATTTCGGTGTCAATCTGATCTGTGTTGAGGATGGTATTGATTCCTCCAAGGATGCAGGAAAACTGATGATCTCCGTTCTGTCAGCGGTTGCCGAGATCGAGCGTGAGAATATCCGTGTTCAGACGATGGAGGGCAGAATCCAGAAAGCCCGTGAGGGCAAATGGAACGGCGGCTTTGCTCCTTATGGATATACGCTTGAAAAAGGCAAGCTGTATGTGAATGAGGAAGAAGCAGAAGCAATCCGCATCATCTTTGACAAGTACGTGCATACCGACATGGGCGCAAACGGTCTTGCCCGATACCTCGCCAATCATGGCATTGGAAAAATCCAAAGACAGAACGGCAAGAATCCTCTGTTTGATGCGGCGCTTATCCGCAGGATACTGAAAAATCCTGTTTACTGCGGCAAGATCGCCTATGGCAGACGCAGGACGGAAAAGGTGCATGGCACAAGAAACGATTACCGTCTTATTGAACAGGACAACTATCTGTTGGTCGATGGTCTGCACGAAGCACTTGTTTCCGAAGAACTCTGGCATGATGCACAGGTGAAATTGGTTGCCCAGGCAAAGAAATACGAGAAGGTCAACCATGGTAAGGATAACAAGGTGCATCTGCTGACAGGCTTGCTCAAATGCCCGATCTGCGGAGCCGGTATGTACGGCAATAAGAGTGTCAAGCACAAGGCAGACGGCACGAAGTACAAGGATTTCTACTACTACGGCTGCAAACACCGCACCATGACCCGTGGTCACAAGTGCGACTATAAGAAGCAAATCCACGAAGAACTCTTGGAAACCGCTGTCGCAGAGGTGATTACCAAGTTGGTCAGCAATCCGAAGTTTGCCGCTTTGATGCAGCAGAAAATCAGCATGAAAGTGGATACTTCCGCTATCGAACAGGAGATTGCAAACTACGAAAAACAGCTTCGCCAGAGCTATTCCATCAAGTCCCGATTGATAGAGGAAATTGATACACTTGACCCCGATGATAAACATTACATCAAACGCAAGGCAGACCTTGATGATCGTCTTTACAAGATGTATGATAAAATCGAGGATACGGAGTCTCTGCTGATTGAAGCCAGAGCAAAGAAAATGGCAATCGAAGCTGAAAAGCTGACTGCCGATAATATCTACAAAGTTTTGATTTACTTTGATAAGCTGTACGCCGTGATGGATGAACAGGAACGCCGACAGCTTATGGAGTCGCTGATCTCCGAAATCCATATCTTTGAGGAACGGAAGCCGAACGGACAATGGCTGAAATCCATCAAATTCAAGCTCCCGATCATAGAGGAAGATATGGAAATAAGTTTGGACAACGATACACAAGTTGAGACAATAGTGTTGCTACAAAGAGAAACCTTGTAGAAATCCTTAGATTTAGGCACTTTTCTCGTCATGTGGTGTTTGACTCAGAGGGCGATAAATTCCGTAATAAGCGTATTGAGGACTATATCACCGTTTCAGTAGTCATTGATATGGAGTGTGGGAACACAAAAAATTGAATGTTCAGAATGGAAAGGACATCGTGAGAACGGTGTCCTTTCCTCATAGGCTTTGCCGCAGATTTTGAAAAAAGTCTGCGGCTTTTTTCATGCCCAAATTCAGAAAGGAGGCGACCGCCTATGTACTTTACTTCCGGCAGCGACCGGGCCTTTGAACAGCTCATGCAGACGAGGCCGGGCGCAGATCATTTTGACAACGGCGAGGCCGGAGCGCCGGAGGACTGCGGCACCTGCCGTTTCTACCGCCCGCACTGGAAGTACCAGTTTTGTGTGTATGAGGAATGTCCCTACCAGCCGGGCAAGCTCACCGCCCTTGACGGCGCGGTGAAATTTCAAGTGAAAGGAGTGGACGACGAGATGGCAGTTTTTCGAGTGGAGAAAAACCGGGGCTACACAGTGATGTCCAACCACCACCTGCGGAACAAGGACTTGTCCCTGAAAGCCAAGGGCCTGCTGTCGCAAATGCTGTCCTTGCCGGAGGATTGGGACTTTACGCTGAAAGGCTTGTCCCTTATCAACCGGGAGCAGATCGACGCGATCCGGGCGGCTGTCCGGGAGCTGGAACAGGCGGGCTATATCGTGCGTTCCCGTGAGCGTGACAGCCAAGGCCGCCTGCGCGGGGCGGATTACATCATTTATGAACAGCCCCAGCCTGT
>ENA-OPWH01000950-OPWH01000950.1-human-gut-metagenome-genome-assembly--contig:-NODE-950-length-19763-cov-6.860158_pt1 | contig 19763 bp, 14 predicted proteins | sample MGYA00241506_ERZ502004 | MGnify/ENA primary metagenome ERZ502004 (study PRJEB25962, sample SAMEA2043049) | human gut metagenome | biome: human gut; feature: human-associated habitat; material: faeces... | reverse complement strand
CTTTCCACAGAGTTTTCAACATTCAACACCCACAATCCACATCGCCTGTGGAAAGAACTCACGAACCACACGATTCAACAATTCCTTCACACCGGATCCACAATCCCGTGGAAAACCCCAGCCCGGCATGATTCCAGCAACTTTCCGACTTTTCAACATCTTCCCCACCCCCTACTACGGTTACTACAACAAGTTCAATATACATCAGGCGGTTCTGCATCCAGCTCCATGGGCAAAGCACCTGAAAACCGGAATCCAAACAAAGGAGAGACAATAGATTGAACATTATCTGCGATAAGACCCTGTTGAGCGCTGCGATCGATGGCGTTTCCAAAGCCGTCACCCTCCGCTCCACCATCCCCGTGCTGGAAGGCATTTTGCTGAAAGCCGAAGGTTTTCAACTGACTTTGACCGGCTACGACCTTGAAATGGGCATCGTGACCACCATTGAAGCCAACGTCAAGGAGCCCGGCGAGATCGTGCTGAACGCAAAGCTGCTCAGCAGCATGGTCAGCCGGATGCCCTCCGGCCAGATCACGATCCAGTCTGCCGACAACGGCAAGACCACCATCCAAAGCGGCGTCGCCCAGTTCGAGATCCAATCCATGTCGGCCACCGATTTCCCCGAACTGCCCAACACCGGCGCCGAAGAGACCCTGACCATCCAGACCGGCGTGCTGCGGGATATCATCGACCGTACCCTGTACGCCGTCAGTCAGGACGAAAGAAAACCTGCGCACACCGGTGAATTATTCGAAATCCTGCCCGATAAGATGACCGTCGTTGCGCTGGACGGCTACCGTCTGGCCATCGTCGAGCGCCCCATCAAGGCCGTGAAGGATATCCGGATCATCGTGCCCAGCAAGACCATGAACGAAGTGTCGCACCTGCTGGCCAACGATGACGAAGAGCTGGTCCACATCTGCGCCAACCGCCGCTATGTCGTCTTCATGACGGCGGGCTACACCATCATGAGCCGCCTGATCGAGGGCGAATTCCTCAACTATCACAACGTCATCCCGGACGGCAGCCGCACCCGTGTGACGCTGGATACCAAGGAGTTCATCGAGACCATTGAGCGCGCTTCTCTGATTATTACAGAGCGTTTAAAAAATCCCCTTCGCATCAGTTTTACTGCGGGTAAAGTCGTCGTCCGCTGCCAGACCAACCTTGGCCGCGTGGTGGATGAATTCAACGCCCAGTGCGAAGGCGACGATGTGGAGATCGGCTTCAACAACCGCTACCTGCTGGATGCGCTGCGCAACGCCCGCACCGAGCAGGTCCGGTTGGAGATCAGCGGCCCTCTGAGTCCGGTCAAGGTCCTGCCCGCCGAGGGCAGCGACTTCCTGTATCTGGTCCTGCCCGTCCGCTTCAAGAACGATTGAGAGGCGTAATATGCAAAAAATTCTCATCCATACGGAATTTATTAAGCTGGATGCCCTGCTGAAATACGCGGGTCTGTGTGAGACCGGCGGCGAAGCCAAGGAGCTGGTGCAGGGTGGTGCCGTCAAGGTGAACGGCGAAGTCTGCACCATGCGGGGCAAAAAGTGCCGCGCGGGCGACGTCATTGAGCTGGACGGCCAGAGCGTGACCGTGGGGCAGGGCCAGTAAACCATGCGTCTGCTCTCACTGGAAGTCCAAAATTATCGCAACATCGCGTCGGCCAGCCTGACGCCGGGCCGGGAGCTGACCGTCATCTGCGGCAACAACGGCCAAGGCAAGACGAACCTTTTGGAGGCCATCTGGCTGCTGACCGGCGGCAAAAGCTTCCGGGGTGGCAAGGATGCCGAACTGGTGCGGTGGGGCGAACCCTTCGCCGTGCTGGAAGCGTCTACCCTGAGCGCACAGCACCCGGAAGAACTCCTGCTGGAAGAGCCTGAAGAAGAGCGCCGCATTCGGATGACCATCGGTACGCCGGACTCCTCCCGGCCGGGGCGGAACGCCTCGGTGAACGGGGCACCGCCCAAGCGGGCATCGGCGCTGGCGGGCAGCTTTCCGGCGGTGGTCTTCGACCCCGGCCACCTGAGCCTTGTCAAAGGGGCGCCGGAAGGGCGGCGGAAGTTTCTGGACGCGGCGCTCTGCCAGCTCTACCCCGGCTACCTGACGGTCTACCGCCGCTACATCCGGGCGTTGCAGCAGAAAAACGCGCTGCTTCGCCGTTCTGCAGCGGGGCCAGAACGTCCCTATGCTGAAAAAGCGGCCCTGCTGGAAGTGCTCAATGCGGAGCTTGCCGTGCAGGGCGAGGCCATCCAGCAGCGGCGGCGGGCTTACCTTGAGCGGCTGGGCCCCCTTGCGTGCAGCAATTATGCCGAGCTCTCCCATGGGGCAGAGCGGATGGAGCTGCACTATGCTGCCCAGTTTGAGCCGGGCGGTCTGGCCGACCTGCTCCGTGGCCGCCAGAGCGAGGAGCTTCGGGCTGGGCAGAGCCTCTGCGGCCCCCACCGGGAGGACATCGAACTGCTGCTCGATGGGCAGCCTGCCAAAGTGTTTGCCAGCCAAGGACAGCAGAGGAGCGTGGTCCTGAGCCTGAAAATGGCGGAAGCTGCGGCTGCAGCAGCCATTACCGGCGAGCACCCGGTGCTGCTGCTGGACGATGTGCTCAGCGAGTTGGACGATGGCCGCAAGCAGTATCTGCTGACCCGGATGCGGGAAAAGCAGACCTTCGTCACCAGCTGCGACGACACCGCCTTCCTGAAAACGGACGGCGAAGTCTACCGCATGAACGGCGGTGTGCTGACCAAGGCTTGAACTGGCAGACGAACGCCGCCCCTGCTAACAAATGGAGATAATACGAAATGTATATTCACTTGGGGCGCGACTATGTTCTGAACGATCGGGACATCATCGGAATCTTCAATCTGGAGACCACCACCATCTCCCCCCGCGGGCGCGAGTTTCTGAACTACGCCCAGAAGAACGGGGCCGTGGTCAGCCTTTCGGAAGAGCTGCCCCAGTGTTATGTGTTAGCGGATGCCCCGGTGGATACGGTGTATCTTTCGGAGCTGTCCAGCGCCGCGATGAAACGGCGCGCTGAACAAACCATCCAATAAAATTTTACGATAGAAAATCAAAAAGGGAGAAAGGATATGGCAGAGGAAATCATCACCAGCACCAACGTGGAAACCGCGACGGACCACGAGTACAACGCCAGTGAGATTCAGGTCCTGAAGGGCTTGGAAGCGGTGCGCAAGCGCCCCGGCATGTATATCGGTTCCACCGGTGAGCGCGGACTGCATCATCTGGTCTACGAGATCGTGGACAACGCCATCGACGAGGCCTTGGCCGGTTACTGCAACCACATCGAGGTCAAGATCTTAAAGGACAACATCATTCAGGTCACGGATAACGGCCGCGGCATCCCCGTGGACATTCAGGCCGATACCGGTCTGCCCGCCGTCACCGTCGTTTACACCATCCTCCATGCCGGCGGCAAGTTCGGCGGCGAGAACTCCGGCTACAAGGTGGCCGGCGGTCTGCACGGCGTCGGCGCGTCCGTCGTCAATGCCTGTTCCGAGTGGCTGACCGTCAATGTCCGCCGGGACGGCCATGAGTATGAGCAGACCTTCCGCCGCGGCGACCCGGACGGCCCGCTGAAGTGCATCGGCACTGTGGAGCCGGGCGTCACCGGCACCCGTGTCACCTTCAAGCCGGACCCGGAGATGTTCAAGGACACCACCGTCTACAACTTCGAGACGCTGGAAAAGCGTCTGCGGGAGGAAAGTTTCCTGAACGCGGGCGTCAAGATCACCCTGACCGACGAGCGGGAACTCTACACCCCCGTTCTGGAAGATGGGCAGGAGGGCGACCCCTGCTACCGCACCGAGGTCATGTGCTATGAGGGCGGCATCAAGAGCTTTGTCACCTACCTGAACGAGAAGCGCAACCTCGAAGTGCTCCACCCCAACGTCATCTACCTCAAGGGCCAGACCGACCGCGGCATGGCGGAGATCGCGCTGCAGTACAATTCCAGCTACAACGAGCTGGTGCTGAGTTTTGCCAACAACGTCAACACCCCCGACGGCGGCACCCACGAAGAGGGCTTCCGCACCAGTCTGACCCGCGTATTCAACGATTACGGCCGCAGCCACGGTCTGCTGAAGGATAAGGACGAGAACCTTTCTGGCTCCGATGTCCGCGAGGGCCTGATCTGCGTCATCTCCGTGAAATTGCAGGAGGCCGAATTCGAGGGTCAGACCAAGGCGAAGCTCGGCAATACCGAGATCCGCACCCTCGTCTCCAACATGGTCTACACCAAGCTGATGGAGTTCTTCGAGGAGAACCCCGGCGTGGCCAAGGCCATCTTTGAAAAGGCCACACAGGCCGCCCGCGCCCGCGCTGCCGCCAAGAAGGCCCGTGAGCTGGTCCGCCGCAAGAGCGCGCTGGAGACCAGCCGGATGCCCGGCAAGCTGGCGGACTGCCGCGAAAAAGACCCCTCCCGCACCGAAATTTTCATCGTCGAGGGCGATTCTGCAGGCGGCTCGGCCAAGATGGGCCGTGACTCGGCCATTCAGGCCATCCTCCCCCTGTGGGGCAAGATGCTCAACGTCGAAAAGGCCCGCGCCGACCGCATTTACGGCAACGATAAGCTGATGCCCGTCGTGCTGGCACTGGGCTGCGGCATCGGTGAAGAATTTGATATTACCAAACTGCGGTACGACAAAGTGTTCATCATGGCCGATGCCGATGTGGATGGTTCGCACATCTGCACCCTGATGCTGACCTTCTTCTTCCGCTATATGCGCCCCCTCATCGAGCAGGGCCATGTCTACGTTGCCCAGCCGCCCCTGTTCAAGGTGCAGAAGGGCAACACCATCAAGTACGCCTACAACGACGCCGAAATGGCCGTGCTCTCGCAGGAAATGCCGGGCGCAAAGGTCAACCGCTATAAGGGCCTTGGTGAGATGAACCCGGAGCAGCTCTGGGAGACCACCATGAACCCCGATAACCGCGTCATCGTGCAGATCACCATTGAGGACGCCGAGAAGGCCGACGAAGCCTTCACCATCCTGATGGGCGATCAGGTCGAGCCCCGCCGCCGCTTTATTGAGGCAAATGCTCAATATGCAAAATTGGATGTCTGATCCTTGACCAAAAGCATAACACTTGATCTCTCTGCCAAGGGCTCCCCTACGAGGGAAGCTGGCTGCGAAGCAGACTGAGAGGTTTATCCTACGGAGGAAAAAATGGAAGAAGATTTTGTGATGATACCGGGCAGCGGTACCAAAAAGATCATCCGCGACGTCAAGAAGGAGATCGAGACGGCGTTTCTGGATTACTCCATGTCGGTCATCGTGTCCCGTGCTCTGCCCGATGTGCGCGATGGTCTGAAACCGGTCCACCGCCGCATTCTTTATACTATGCACGAGCGCGGCAACGACCCCAGCCATCCCTACCGCAAGTCGGCGGATACCGTCGGTGCAGTGCTGGGCTCCTACCACCCCCACGGCGACGCATCCGTTTACGACGCCATGGTCCGTCTGGCACAGGATTTCTCCCTGCGCTACCCGCTGGTGGACGGCCAAGGTAACTTCGGTTCCGTCGATGGCGACCCCCCGGCTGCTTACCGTTACACCGAGGCCCGCATGAGCCGGATGGCCGTCGAGATGCTGACCGATATCGACAAGAACACGATCGACTGGGACCCCAACTTCGATGAAACGAAGAAGGAACCCAGCGTCCTGCCCTGCCGCTTCCCGAACCTGCTGGTCAACGGCAGTCAGGGCATCGCAGTCGGCATGGCCACCAACATCCCGCCCCACAACCTGAGCGAGGTCATCGACGGCTGCGTGGCCTATATCGAGAACCCGGACATCGACCTGCCCGGCCTGATGGAATATATCAAAGGCCCGGACTTCCCCACCGCCGGCATCATCATGGGCCGCAGCGGCATCCGCGCCGCCTACGCCACCGGCCGCGGCAAGATCACCCTGCGCGGCCGCGCCACCATTGAGGAGAAGAAGAACGGCCGCGCCCAGATCATCGTCACCGAGATCCCCTACATGGTGAACAAGGCCCGCCTGATCGAGAACATCGCAGACCTCGTGAAGGAAAAGCGGATCGAGGGCATCAGCGACCTGAACGATGAGACCAACCGCAAGGGAATGCGCATCGTCATCGATGTGCGCAAGGACGCGAACCCGCAGGTGGTGCTGAACCAGCTCTATCAGTACACCCAGCTTCAGGATACCGTCGGCGTCATCATGCTGGCCATCGACCACAAGGTGCCGAAGGTGCTGACCCTGAAGCAGATGATCCAGAAATACGTGGAGTTCCAAGACGAAGTGGTCCGCCGCCGCACCCAGTACGACCTGAAGAAAGCACAGGAGCGCGCCCACATCCTCGAAGGCTTGAAGAAGGCTACCGACATCGTGGATGAACTGATCGCCACCATCCGCGCCTGCAAGGGCGGCATGGCCGAGGCCAAGGCTGCCATCATGGAACAGTTCGGCTTCGATGACCCGCAGGCCGACGCCATCGTGAAATTACAGCTGGGCCGTCTGGCTGGTCTGGAGATCCTCAAGATCGAGGAAGAATTGGGCACCCTGCAGGCGAAGATCCGCGATTGGGAGGACATCCTCGCCAACGACGCCCGCGTGCTGGAGATCGTCAAGAACGAGCTGCTGGATATGAAGAAGCGCTTCGGCGACGAGCGCCGCACCGAGATCGAGACCGTCAACGGCGAAGTGGACATCGAAGACCTCATTGCCGAGGAACAGTGCGTTTACACCCTGACCGAGGCCGGTTATATCAAGCGCCAGCTCAAGGCCACTTATCAGGCCCAGAAGCGCGGCGGCCGCGGCATTTCCGGCATGACCCGCAAGGAAGAGGACATCGTGCAGGAGATGTTCGTCGGCTCCACCCACGATTATGTCCTGTTCGTCACCAACCGGGGCCGGATGTTCCGCCTCAAGGGTTACACCATCGCCGAGGGCAGCCGCACCAGCAAGGGCACCAACATCGTGAACCTGCTCCAGTTGGCCGAGGGCGAAAAGGTCACCAATATGCTCTGCTACCCCAAGGATGAAGACAACAAGGGTGGCTTCGTCACCATGGTCACCAAGCAGGGCCTGATCAAGCGCACTCCGCTGGAACAGTATGCCAATATCCGCAAGTCCGGCCTGATCGGCATTGCCCTGAACGAGGGCGACGCGCTGGCATGGACCCGCCTGACCACCGGCCACGATATGCTCATCGTTGCCACCCGCAACGGTCAGGCCATCCGCTTCAACGAAGAGGACGCCCGCCCCATGGGCCGCAGCGGCCACGGCGTGCGTGCCATCAAGCTGGCCGAGGGGGATGAAGTCGTTGGCGTCTGCATCTGCCGCGAGGGTGCCACCATCCTGACCGTGACCGAAAACGGCAAGGGCCGCCGGTCCGAGATCGACACCTACCGCATCACGGCCCGCGGCGGCAAGGGCATCCGCAACTATGATGCCTCCAAGGATAAGGTGGCTGCCGTTAAGATCGTCGATGATGTGGATGATATCCTGCTGAGCAGTCAGGAGGGCATCATCATCCGCCTCCACGCCGATTCCATCCCGGTCCAGAGCCGCTACGGCTCCGGTGTCCGGGTCATGCGTCTGGGCGAGAACGATAAGGTCATGGTCCTTGCCCGCACCGACCACGACGACGAAGCCCAGACCGAGACCGTGGAGGTCGAGGAGGGCGACGAGCCCACCGCCGAGCAGCTGGCCGCCATGGAAGCCGCCGATGAGGCTTCGGCTGCCGAAACTCCGGAAGCGGACAGCAGCGAGGACTGATTTGAAATAACACCTCTCAGGCTGCGTTTTGGTGCGAGTACCACGCCCATAACGCATGGAGTCAGTTTGTAAAAAAAAATGACCCGGAATCGGACGTGCACGCGCACCGATTCCGGGTTTTGTTAGCCGCACCAAATCTGGTCAAATTTAGGAGGCGTATTCAGTATGGAATGGAGTTTCTTGTTTTTCTTCAACAGCGCACTGCTGGGCGTGGGTCTGGCGATGGATGCGTTTTCAGTCTCGATGGCAAATGGTCTGCACGATCCCAAAATGTCGATGAAGCGGATGTGCATCATCGCGGGCACCTTCGGCCTGTTTCAGGCGGTCATGCCCATGACGGGCTGGGTCTGCGTCCACACCGTCGTAGAGCTGTTCTCATCCTTTGAGACATTCATTCCGTGGATCGCCCTCATCCTGCTGGCCTACATCGGCGGAAAGATGCTGATGGAGGGCATCAAGGGCGAGGAGACCGAGGAAGCCGCCGCGCTCAGCGCCGGTGCCCTTTTTGTGCAGGGCGTCGCCACCAGCATCGACGCCCTCTCCGTGGGCTTCACCATTTCGGAGTACGGCTGGGTCATGGCACTGGTGGCTTCCCTCATCATCGCGACGGTCACCTTCTTTATCTGCATGGCCGGTCTGCACATCGGCAAAAAGTTCGGCACCAAGCTGGCCGGAAAAGCCTCCGTTCTGGGCGGTATCATCCTCATCGGCATCGGTCTGGAAATTTTCCTGACCGGCATCTTCGGCTAAAACGTTTTCTAGTGCCCTTGCGGAAAAACAACTGCATTTTCGGCGGTTTCTCTAAGAAATTTGGGGGCAGCTTGGCAAAGCTGCTGTGTTTTTTGCCGCTTCGTGCGCAAATTCCGCACCTTCAGCGAATGAGCAAAGATTCTTTACTGAAATTTCGTACAAAGAAACGCTATTCGGTCGGATTTTTGCGAAAAATCCTCTTGCCAAACCCTTGGAGTTCTGGTATTCTCAAGCCAGAAACCAACTTGCCGGACAAAGGTCTGATAAGTTGAGATACCAGATCATTTAAGGGAGGTACCGAATATGGCAAGCATCATGAGCCGTAGAGTTTTCCTGAAATGCGCCGGTGCTGCTGCACTGGCTGTTACCGCATCCGGCATCTTCGCAGGGTGTTCCGAGGAGGGCGGCGGATCGAAAAACACCGTGTACGGAGTGGGTGAGTCCACACAGGTCAATGGAGTGAACGTAAAGCTGCTGGGCTATCAGCAGGGCTTTGGTTCGGAGATTGCGGGCAACTATGCAGATGAGACGCTGATCGCCATCTGCTTTGGCCTCGACAATCAGTCGGACAAGGCAATCCAGATGGGTAATACGGCACAGGATGGACTGCGCAAGGTTTGGGATGCCATCAAGAACAACGACTTTGGGTCGCTTGGCGAGAGAGAATTTGTTGTGGTGGCAAAGGACAAGAAACTGGGCCACGCAGCAATCGGCTACAGTAGAATGACCCCCAACGCAGGCATCGGCGACATTCTGGGAGCCGGATTCTGTGGCACACTGGAGCCCCAGAAATCTGGCTGCATCAAGGTCTATGCGATCGTTCCGAGCGATTGGGAGCAGATCGGCATCCAGTATACCCCTTACTTTGCGAAGAACGAGACTTACAACTTTGTACTGAACCGCACCAATCAACTTTAACAAACGATAAAATTTCCGCGCTCTTTCCCCAAGGGCGAACGTTCTCCGATAAGCAAAAGACCAGCGCCGCAGAGTATCTCACCCTGCGGTGCTGGTCTTTTTTGGCGTTCCACGTGGAACATTTATTTTTCGGGTTCAAAATAGTCGGCGTATTCCTCGGTCAGCTTGCTGCCCAGCCGACGGATGCCGCCGTAGAGGTGGCGCTCCACCAGCGGCTCAAAGGCCGCAAGGTCGCACCGCTCGATGGCCTCAATGAGGTTCGTATGGTCCGCGATTACCTCGGCCAGCCCGCCGCTGGTCATGGTGTCCAGCATCCGGAAGCGGCTGTAGTCGGCGTGAGCGCTCTGCAAGGTGCGCCAGAGGTACATCTTGCCCATAGCTGCGAACCATGTCTCGTGGAGCAGCCGGTCGGCCTCATACAGGCGGTTGAAGTCCGGGTGCTCGGCGTGGGCCAACTCCTCGTAGGCGGCGGCCCGCTTCCGGATCAGCGCCCGCTGCTCCGGGGTGCACTTGGGCGAAAAATCCCGCAGGACGCGGGCTTCCACGGCGGTGCGCTCATAGATCAGCTCCTCCACGATCTCCCGGTTCAGCCGGGTGACGGTGGTACCTTTGTAGGGCACGATCTTCACCAGCCCGTTTTCCTGCAACCGCTGCAAGACCACCCGGATGAGGGAACGCGGTGCTCCGAACCGGGCGCAGAGCGGGTTTTCACTCAGCAAGCTGCCGGGGCGGATGGTCAGATCGATGATTTCCCGCTCCAGCACTTCATAAATTTCGGCATCCGCCTTGTATGTTTGTTGTTCCATAGCATTTACCCGATGTTCCATGGTTCCTCGTTCGGCTTTTCCAGCCGGAATTCCATCTGCTGCCCCGTTTCCGGGTGCAGAAATTGCAGCCGCGCACTTTGCAGGGCGATGTTCCCCTTGAACCGGCTGCCGTATTTGCCGTCACCCCAGAGCGGATGCTTCCGGGAGGCGAACTGCACCCGGATCTGATGGGTCCGCCCGGTGTGGAGGGTGATGTCCGCAAGGCTCAAGGCCCCATTTGTGACCGTGATGCGGTATTCCAGCACCGCTTCCCGCACCCCTTTGCGGGGGCGGCTGACCGGGAAGACCCTCCCCTTCCGGCTGTCCTTGAAGAGATAGTCCCGCAGAGTCCCCGCTTCGGGCAGGGATTCATCCGGCGCTCCCGCAAGGACGGCGCGGTATTGCTTCACGAAGACCGGTGCGGCGGGGGTGTGCTTCGTGGGTTCGGCCCGGCCGTCCAGCACGGCGTAGGCGTCCTGACTTTCGGTGATCTGCCGGGTCAGGGCCGCTGCGGCCTTCGGCGTCTTGGCCAGCACCATCAGCCCAGAAACGCCGATGTCCAGCCGGTGCACCACCCCCACATAGGCGTCCGGCTTGCCCCAGAGGGCCCGCAGCGCGTCGGGCAGACCCGTTTCACTGGAAAGACCCGCCGGTTTGTTCACGACTGCAAGGGCCGCATCTTCGTAGACGATCACAGTTTGCCCTCGTCCAGCAGGGCCTTGAGCTTCAGCACGCCCGCAATGGTCTTGCCGTCCTTGATCTCACCGTTTATAACCATTTCGTAGGCCTTTTGCAGCGGCACGCGGTCGGGGGTCAGGAACTCGTCCGCGTCAAGGTGCATGTGGGTCTTCGTCAGGCCGGTGGCGACCCATGTGTAGATGACCTCGGTATCGTAGCCGACGGTGGGGTAAAATTCCCCCAGCGAGGTGTAGTGCTCTGCCGTCAGGCCGCACTCCTCCTCCAGCTCCCGCTTGGCGGCTTCGAAGGGATCCTCTCCTTGCTCCAGCTTGCCGGCGGGCAGCTCCCACAGCTCCTGCTGCATGGCGTAGCGGAACTGGCGGACCATGCAGATGGTGCCGTCCTCAAAATAGGGCACGATGCAGGCCCCGCCGTGGTGGTGGACCACCTCGCGGGTGGCGGTCTTTCCATTCTCCAGCAGGGCGGTATCCTTGGTCAGGGTGACCACCCGGCCCTCGAAGATCACCTCACTGGTCAGTTTCTTCTCAAAATGTGCTGCGTCCATCGTTTCTGCGTCCTTTCTGAGCGGGCCGAAAACGTTCCGGACCCGGAAAATCCATTGGTTCCAGTTTACGGCATCTCCTGTATGATTGTCAATTCAAAATTAAGGGAAAGTTAAGAAAAATCCGCCGATCCCGCCAAAAACTTAAAATTCTGCAAGAAAAATCTCACCAAAAACACAAGAGTAAAAAACAGCCAAAAAATTTCTTGAATTTTTGTTGTGTTTTGCCAGTCGGTTTGCGTTTACTTTAAGGGCGGAATTTGCTATTATAGTATACGAGCAATAGTGCCTTTATGGGGTTCTCCGGCCCCGCCGGGGCGCATATTGCCCCGCGCAAAAGGTACCAAATTCTGAACAATGGAGGAAGAAAAATGCCTAGAGCAAAGCAAACCATGGATGGCAATACCGCTGCCGCTCATGTAGCATATGCCTACACGGACGTGGCTGCCATCTACCCCATTACCCCGTCTTCTCCGATGGCTGACTCTGTGGACCAGTGGTCTGCAGCAGGTCAAAAGAACATCTTCGGCAATCAGGTCAAGGTCGTCGAGATGGAGTCTGAGGCCGGCGCAGCCGGCGCAGTGCACGGCTCTCTGGGTGCAGGTGCTGTTACCACCACCTTCACCGCTTCTCAGGGCCTGCTGCTGATGATCCCCAACATGTACAAGATCGCTGCGGAGCAGCTGCCCTGCGTGTTCGATGTTTCGGCACGTACCGTTGCTACCCAGTCCCTGAACATCTTCGGTGATCACAGCGACGTTATGGCATGCCGCCAGACCGGCTTCGCAATGCTGGTCGAGAGCAGCGTGCAGGAAGTTATGGATCTGTCTCCCGTGGCTCATCTGGCAGCCATCGAGGGCAAGGTCCCCTTCCTGAACTTCTTCGACGGCTTCCGTACTTCTCACGAGTACCAGAAGATCGAGAAGTGGGACTACGCTGATCTGAAGGAAATGTGCAACATGGAGGCTGTTGAGGAGTTCCGCAAGAAGGCGCTGAACCCTGAGCACCCCAAGATGCGCGGCTCCCACGAGAACGGCGACGTGTTCTTCCAGCATCGTGAGGCCTGCAACTCTGTCTACGACGCACTGCCCGCAGTGGTCGAGAAGTACATGGCCAAGATCAACGAGAAGCTGGGCACCAACTACGACCTGTTCAACTACTACGGCGCTCCCGACGCAGACCGCGTCATGATCGCTATGGGCTCTGTCTGTGACGTTGCAGACGAGGTCATCGATTACCTGAACGCTAAGGGTGAGAAGGTCGGTATCGTCAAGGTCCGCCTGTATCGTCCTTGGGTGTCCTCCGCTCTGCTGAAGGTCCTGCCCAAGACTGCCAAGAAGGTCGCAGTTCTGGACCGTACCAAGGAGCCCGGCTCTCTGGGCGAGCCCCTGTATCTGGACGTTGCAGCTACCCTGCGTGAGGCTGGCATGAACGATGTCATCCTGACCGGCGGCCGTTACGGTCTGGGCAGCAAGGATACTCCCCCGTCCTCCATCTTCGCTCTGTTCAAGGAGCTGGAGAAGGATCAGCCGAAGGAGCGCTTCACTCTGGGCATCACCGATGATGTCACCGGTCTGTCCCTGCCTGAAGTCAAGCCCGCTCCCATCACCGCAGCTGCTGGCACCAAGGAGTGCAAGTTCTGGGGTCTGGGCGGCGACGGCACCGTCGGCGCTAACAAGAACTCCGTCAAGATCATCGGTGACCATACGGATAAGTATGTTCAGGCATACTTCCAGTATGACTCCAAGAAGACCGGCGGCGTGACCATCAGCCATCTGCGTTTCGGCGACAAGCCCATCCGCAGCCCCTACTACATCAATCAGGCTGACTTCGTGGCATGCCACAACCCCGCTTACATCCACATGGGCATGAAGATGGTTCAGGATGTCAAGCCCGGCGGCGTGTTCATGATCAACTGCCAGTGGTCCGATGAGGAGCTGGATCAGCACCTGAACGCTGAGGCAAAGAAGTACATCGCTGACAACAACATCCAGCTGTACACCATCAACGCAATCGATAAGGCAATCGAGATCGGTATGGGCAAGCGTACCAATACCATCCTGCAGTCCGCTTTCTTCAAGCTGGCTGACGTTATGCCCATCGAGGACGCCGTCAACTTCATGAAGCAGGCAGCTCAGAAGAGCTACGGCAAGAAGGGTCAGGACGTCGTTGAGATGAACTGGAAGGCCATCGATGCCGGTGTTGACGCGATCCACAAGGTCGATGTCCCCGCTTCTTGGTCCAACCCCGAAGCCGATCCCGCCCCGAAGGCTCTCGCTGGCCGTCCGGAACTGGTCAAGCAGATCCGCGACGTCATGGAGCCCATCGCTCGTATGGACGGCGACAGCCTCCCCGTCTCCGCTTTCGTTGCAAATGCAAACGGCGAGTGGGAGCAGGGCGCTTCTGCATACGAGAAGCGCGGCACCGCTGTCAACGTCCCCGAGTGGGATGCTGCAAAGTGCGTTGGCTGTAACCAGTGTGCATTCGTCTGCTCTCATGCTACCATCCGTCCCTTCCAGCTGACCGCCGACGAGCTGGCAGCTGCTCCTGCACAGACCAAGAGCCGCGACAACAAGCCCGCAAACGAGTACAAGTTTGTCATGGCTGTGTCTCCTCTGGACTGCATGGGCTGCGGCGAGTGCGTCACCGTCTGCCCCACCAAGGCAATCACCATGGTCCCGCAGGAGTCTCAGGCAGATCAGCAGGCAGTCTTCGACTACTGCGTCGCCAACATCTCCAAGAAGCCTTCCAAGTTTGCTGATGATACCGTCATCGGTTCTCAGTTCAACCAGCCGCTGCTGGAGTTCTCTGGCTCCTGCGCAGGCTGTGCCGAGACTTCTTATGCTCGCCTGATCACTCAGCTGTTCGGCGAGAAGATGTACATCTCCAACGCTACCGGCTGCTCCTCTATCTGGGGCGGTACCGCTTCCATCTCTCCGTACACCGTCAACAAGGACAGCGGCCATGGTCCTGCATGGTGCAACTCCCTGTTCGAGGATAACGCTGAGCATGGTCTGGGCCTGTACCTCGGCCAGAAGACCGTCCGTGAGAACCTGATCAAGCGCATCGCTGAGGTCGCTGGTTCTGACAAGGCTTCCGCTGAGCTGAAGGCTGCGTTCGACAAGTTCATGGAGACCAAGAACAACACCAAGGCCAACGACGAACCCGCTAAGGCTCTGATCGCTGAGCTGGAGAAGGCTGCTGCCGCTGGCTGCACCGAGTCCGCTGAGATCCTGAAGAGCAAGGAGTTCATCGCGAAGAAGTCCGTCTGGATCTTCGGTGGCGACGGTTGGGCATACGACATCGGCTTCGGCGGTCTGGATCACGTTCTGGCCTCCGGCGAGGATGTCAACGTCATGGTCTTCGATACTGAGATGTACTCCAACACCGGTGGACAGGCATCCAAGGCTTCCAACATTGGTGAAGTCTGCCAGTTCGCTGCTGCTGGTAAGGAAATCAGCAAGAAGAGCCTGTCTGAGATCGCAATGACTTACGGCTACATCTATGTTGCTCAGATCGCTCTGGGTGCTAACATGAATCAGGCCGTCAAGGCAATTGCTGAGGCTGAGGCTTATCCCGGCCCGTCTCTGATCATCGGCTATGCTCCCTGCGAGCTGCACGGTGTCAAGGGCGGCATGACCAACTGCCAGAACGAGATGAAGAAGGCTGTCGAGGCTGGTTACTGGAACCTGTTCACCTTCAACCCGGCCAACAAGGCTCAGGGCAAGAACCCGTTCACTCTGACCTCCAAGGCTGTCGACGCCGAGAAGTATCAGGCACTGCTGGCAAACGAGACCCGTTACAGCCGCCTGACTCGTGCCTTCCCGGATCGTGCAAAGCAGCTGTTCGCACGCAACGAGCAGGTTGCAAACGACCGTTACGAGCATCTGACCCGTCTGGTCGAGCTGTACAAGTAATCTTTCTTTGGAAATTCTGGTTTGAACGGGCCGCAGCGGCACCCTAGCCCGAAAGGCGGCTGCTCCGCACTGGCGGTTACTGCGCAACGCAGCAGTGCGAAACTGTGGCAGGTGAGAACTGAAATTCCAAGCAGAAGAACGTACAACGCTTCCGCTTTTGCAAGCGAAACTCTGATTTCATTCCCACGCTCTCCTGCGGCATTGATCCGCAGGGAGCCGGGTGTTTGAAATACCAAAGCGCCCGCGAGGGTCCTTGAAAGCACACCCCGCGTGTGTCAGGAGCATAAGGTCTGCTTGCAGATACCTTGCTCCGCCTACGGCATAAGACCTGCTTCGCAGGGATCTTGCCGCAGTCAAAAACGAATCCCGTTTTTAGCGCCCCGCTCACCGGCAACGGTGACCGGGGCGTATTTTTGTGCCTGCCCTATTTTACACTTTCTTCATAGGTTTTTCATGAAAAGCAACCCATTCTGTGCTATACTACTGGCATAAGGAACCGGGGCCGCAACCGATTCCTTGTACATGATTCCTCCTCACACCAAGGCAATATCCGAACAGAAAGCCCATTCCAGCGTTCCGCAAGTGCTGGAAGGGGCTTTCTGCGTTTTTGACGGAAATTTCCCTCGTCTTTTGGCGGATTTAGGGTTGACCGGCCTTTTCGTGAACGCTATAATAAAAAGTGGAAAAGAATTTTAGGAGGTGAACGCAGGACAATGGACCCGGATCATAGTCGAAGACACGGATCAACTGCAAAACAGCAACAGCAAAAAGCAGCTGCGTTCGCCTTTTTTGCCCGGTAAGAGGTGCCGTTTGGTACTTCTCAGCGGGGAGAAAGGGCGCGGCTTTGTGCGCGGTAAGGGCGGAAGGGCCCCATCCTGCGCTGGGCGGCGCTTTTTGTTTTGTGAGCTGTCCGATCCGCCGGAAACGGTAAGGAGGAACACAAAATGGAACTGGAAGAAAAGAAGACTGGGGCACCGGAAGCCTCGCTCCCCGTGCCCGAACTGCCCACGGATATCCCCGCAGAGGTGCGGCAGAAGCTGGCCGAAGACCTGAACGAAGAAGCTACCGAGGACCTCAAGCAGGACGTGCGCGACGCTGAAAAGGAAGAGGCCAAGGACGAAGAGGTCAAGGCCAACCCCGAAATGCTGACCAAGAGCCGTCTGCTCAAGATGCTGGTGAAAAAGCAGTACGTGAAGCTGCGTGAGGTCACCGAGGAAGAGCAGCCCGCCGACTTGGCGGAGCTGTTGGAAGAGCTGGACGAGAATAACCGCCTTGTGGTTTTCCGTCTGCTGAAAAAGGACGTGGCAACGGAAGCTTTCGCCTACATGTCCGATGAGGCCCGCGACGATCTGGTCAATGCGTTTTCGGATATCGAGCTGGTCAGCGCCATCGAAGAGATGAGCTTGGACGACGCAGCCGACCTTTTGGAAGATATGCCCGCCGGTGTCGTCAAGCGGGTGCTGGAGAAATCCTCCAAGCAGACCCGTGAGAGCCTGAACAAACTGCTGAACTACCCCGAAAGCTCGGCCGGCAGCCTGATGACCCCCGAATACGTCCGTCTGCGGAAGGATATGAACGTCAGCGAGGCGCTGGCCGCTATCCGCCGACAGGGCGAGAATGCCGAGACGGTCTACACCAACTACGTGGTGGAGCGGAACCGTCTGCTGGGCGTTGTGTCGGCCCGCAGTCTGCTGCTGGCCGACCCACAGACTCCCATTGAGGACATCATGGACGATAATGTGGTCACCGTGAAGGTCACGGACGATCAGGAATATGTGGCCCGTGAGATGCAGCGCTACGACTTCACCGCCATGCCTGTTCTGGACAACGAGGGCATGTTCGTCGGTATCATCACCATCGACGATGCCATCGACGTCCTGACCGACGAGTCCACCGAGGATATGCAGAAGATGGCTGCTATTCTGCCGGATGACGATGCAACGACCTATTTTGGTACGAGCGTCTGGACCCACGCCAAGCAGCGCATCCCTTGGCTGCTGATCTTGATGCTGTCGGCGACCTTCACCGGCATGGTCACCACCCACTACGAGGAAGCGTTCGTCAGCCTTCCCCTGCTGGTCTCCTTCATGCCCATGCTGATGGATACCGCCGGCAACTGCGGCAACCAGATCAGCACCCTGATGGTTCGCGGCCTTGCGCTGGGCGAGGTGGAGCCTTCCGATTTCCTGAAAGTTCTCGGCAAGGAGCTCCGCGTTTCCGCCATCGTGGGCGCAGTGCTGGGCCTTGTGAACGGTCTGCGCATCTACCTGATGTACACCTTCGTCTTTGCAGGCCAGTACGAGAACGTGATAGGCTATGCTGTCGTGGTCAGCGTGTCGCTGTTCTTCAGTGTCATTCTGGCAAAGCTGGTGGGCGGTATGCTGCCGCTGGCCGCCAAGAAGCTGGGAGCCGACCCGGCCATTATGGCGACGCCCTTCATCACCACCATCGTCGATGCGTGCAGCTTGATCCTCTACTTCCAGATCGCGCAGCTCGTGTTCCGGAATATGATGTAAAACGTTGGGAGAACGGATGTCTCTGCGGTTTTGCCGCGGCTGCACCCGTTCTTTTTTTTACAGTTTTCAACACCGCGGTTTTATACATTGCGGGATGTGGAAAACTCAGGGACTCAGATTCCAACGGGGAGAATGCGGAGTGGCTTGGCGGAAAGCCGGTGAAAAAAGAAAAGAAAAGGCCTCGACTTTCTTTTGGAAAAAAGAAATTTCTCCTGCATTTCTCCCCAAAACCCTCCATGGAAAATGCAGGGAAATACATCACGTATAAAAATCAGTCTCCGCGCCTGTGGAAAACTCGGTGGAAAAAGTGGAAAACACCGTGGGAAACTGCCCCTCTTTTTCACAAATTCAGTGGAAAACACCGTGGAAAAAGTGGATAAGTCCATCCGGCAGCACCAAAAATGGATACAACCGGCTGTTTTGGCACTCCTCCACGGCGACAGCCAAGCCCTTTGTTCACAGGGAGTTCCTTGAATGGCCCGGCCAAACATGGTACAATAAAAAATACACACAGCCCCGTCTGACCGGGGCAAATTCTACGATCATGGAGGCGTCTGCCTATGAACTGGCTTACCAAACTGGAGCGGAAGTATGGCCGCATCTGCATCCCGAACCTCATCTCGATCTTGGTCGGCGCGCAGATCTTGGTCTACGCCGTGGAGCTGTTCGTCAATCAGTATATCTCACTCTACCTGAGCCTGAACCGCACCGCCCTGCTGGTGGGTCAGCTCTGGCGGGTCATCACCTTTGTGTTCGTTCCGTTTTCGGGCGGCGGACCGCTGAGCGTGGTGCTGGGCATCTACTTCACGTGGTTCATCGGCAGCGCACTGGAAAACGAGTGGGGCGATTTTCGCTTCAACCTTTATATCCTGCTGGGCATGGTGGGCGCGGTGGCGGCCTGTCTGCTGACGGGCTACGCCGATACCTACTGCCTGTCCCTGTCGCTGCTGCTGGCCTTTGCCATGCTTTACCCGGAGGTTCAGGTGCTGCTCTTCTTCGTCATCCCCATCCGGGTGAAGTACTTCGGCCTGTTCGCGGGGGCGCTGTGGCTGCTCAGCTTCCTCGGTGCCGGGGCAGCGGGCAAGCTGAACTATCTGCTCTGCATGGTGAACTTCCTCGTCTTCTTTGGCCCGCAGGCGTGGCGCAGTGTCCGCGCGTGGGTCCGCCGTGAACAGTGGAAGAGGAAGAACCGCCGATGATGCTGGATCGATTGGAAGGCAACGCGGAGCTGAAATCCAGCGTTCGCCTCATGCTGGACAGCCGCCGCTTGACCCACAGCGTCCTTTTGGTGGGCGAGGAGGGGCTGGGAGCCGGTTTCGCGGCCCGCTGCGTTGCGGCCGATTATCTTTACCCCCAAGGCGGAGCGCCCGCTGAGGCGCTTGTACGGAGCGAATGCTGCCGTGCCGTGGCAAAGGCCGGCAAGCGCGACAGCGGCCAGATCGAAACGGGTGTCGTGCGGGAGGCCATCTCGGTCACCGGCATGGGTTCCGGCGGAAAATATCTTGTGGGTCAGGTCACGGCCATGCGGTCGGAGATCTTCAACACCAGCCTTTCGGCGGAGGGCCGCGCCGTCCTGCTCTACCATGTGGAGCGGATGAACGAGGAATCGGCCAACGCCCTGCTGAAGGTCATGGAGGAGCCGCCGGAGGGCGTGCTCTTTCTGCTGACGGCGGATTCGCTGGCGGGCGTGCTGCCCACCATCCGGAGCCGCTGCATCAGCTTTGCCATGGCCCCCGTCTCCCCTGCCGACTGCGCCCGCTACTGCACGAAGCAGGGGGTGGACGCCAAGGCGGCGGCCCTGTACAGTGAGCTTTTCGACGGCCACATCGGCACGGTGCTGGCCGCCGCACGGGACG
>ENA-OPWH01000948-OPWH01000948.1-human-gut-metagenome-genome-assembly--contig:-NODE-948-length-19785-cov-3.221997_pt1 | contig 19785 bp, 19 predicted proteins | sample MGYA00241506_ERZ502004 | MGnify/ENA primary metagenome ERZ502004 (study PRJEB25962, sample SAMEA2043049) | human gut metagenome | biome: human gut; feature: human-associated habitat; material: faeces... | reverse complement strand
AAGGCCGCCGCCATGCTCCGCAGCGCGCTGGAGCTGGCCAACCGCGCGGTCTATGACCGTGCGTGCGCGGAGCCTGACCTGCGCGGCATGGGCACGACGATCGTCGCCGCCTGCGTGCGCCGCGGAAGGCTTACGGTGCTGCACGTTGGCGACAGCCGCGCATATCTGGTCGGGCTGCGCCGAATGCAGCAGCTGACGACGGATCACTCGCTCGTGCAGGAGCTGGTCGCAAGCGGTCAGGTGCTGCCGGAGCAGGCACACCGTCACCCGCGGCGGAACGTGATCACGCGCGCCGTCGGCGTCGGCCCACAGGTCGAGCCGGACTGCCGCACGCTGCCGTTTCCGCTGGGTGCGCGGCTGCTGCTGTGCACGGATGGGCTGTCCAACACGCTGTCGGAGGGCCAGATGCATGATTTTTGCCGCGGCTCGCGGGATGCAAAGCAGATCTGCGGCCGCCTGATCGCGGCGGCGCTGGCACGCGGTGCGCGCGACAATGTGACCGCGCTCGTTCTTTTCCGCTGAAGCGCAACAGGGGGATCACTATGGAACAATCAATGAATCGCTATATCGGTCAGATGCTCGACGACCGCTACGAGATCCTGGAGATCATCGGCAGCGGCGGCATGTCGGTCGTCTACAAGGCCATGTGCCACAAGCTGCACCGCTATGTTGCCGTCAAGATCCTGCGCGATGAGATGGCGGCGGATGCCGAGCTGAAAAACCGCTTTCAGGCGGAGGCGCACGCGGTCGCCATGCTCTCGCAGCCGAATATCGTCTCGGTCTACGATGTCGGCCACAGCGGCGAGACGGAGTATATTGTCATGGAGCTCATCGAGGGCGAGACGCTCAAACAGCGCATGGCGGAGCACGGTGTATTCAGCGCCACGGAGGCGCTGCACTACGCCACGCAGATCTGCAAGGCGCTGCAGCACGCGCACGCCCACGGCATCGTCCACCGGGACATCAAGCCGCAGAACATCATGATCACGAACGATGACATGGTCAAGGTCGCTGACTTCGGCATCGCCGCGCTCGAGAACATTCACGAGGAGCGCAGCGGGCAGGCCATCGGCTCCGTGCACTATATCGCGCCCGAGCAGGCCAAGGGCCTCAATGCCGACGCGCGCAGCGACCTGTATTCCCTCGGCGTCGTGCTCTATGAGATGCTCACGGGCCACCTGCCGTATGACGCGGATACCCCGGAGGAGATCGCGCTCATGCACATCGCCGGCAGCGCCAAGCCGCCGCGGGAGTGGAACAGCGACATCCCCGAGGAGCTTGAGCGCATCACGCTCCGTGCCATGGAGCCGGATCTGCGCAAGCGCTATCAGTCGGCGGGGGAGATGCTCAAAGCGCTCAATGCCTGCAAAAAGCACCTCAATCAGCAGCGTCCGCTTGTCGAGCGGCGGCGGGAGAGCGCGGAGAAAAAGGACTCCTTTTTCGGTGTGGGTCAGGATCTGACGGAGGAAGCATACCAGCGCCGGCACAAGCGGGCCAAGCGCGTGAGTTATTTCACGGGCATTTTCTCGGTCGGCGTCTTTGCCATCTTGCTGTTTGTGTTTCTGTGGAATTTCTGGCTTGAGGATCTGTTCCGCACGGCGGAGCGCGTGGATGTGCCGGACTTTACCGGCAAGTCCTACGAGGCGGTCGTCAACGACAAGCAGTATGCCGATTACCACTTCACGGTTGTATACACGGTCGATCCCGACGTGCCGGACGGCATCATCATCGAGCAGGATCCGGCGGCGGGCAAGAGCCGCATGCGCGTCTCGGACGGCATCAACGTGCAGCTCACCGTCAGCACCGGCGTCGTCATGACCGATGTGCCGTATGTCATCAACGAGGACTATGAGAAGGCGACGGCCGCGCTGGAAAAAGCCGGCTTTACGGTCACGACGGAGTTTCAGGCCTCCAAGGACGTGACGGCAAAGTATGTCATCAGCTGCGAGCCTGCGCCCGGCGAAAAGGCGGCCGCAGGGTCGAGCGTGAAGCTGATCGTCAGCGGCGGCCCCGAGCTGCGCCCGGTCACGGTGCCCGACCTGTCGGAGCTGACGGAGTCAGCCGCCATCGCGCGCATCGAGAGCAGCGGCCTGTGCTATGGCGGCACGTACAAAGAGACCAACGACGCCAAGCAGGGCACAGTCTTTAAGCAGAGCGCGCCGGCCAACACACAGCTCACGGAGTACAGCAAGGTCTATATCTGGGTCTCCGACGGGCCGAAAAAACCGTAAAGATGAGATAAAGGAGCAACAACGCTTATGGTGCAGGGTGTCATCATCAAGGCGCTCAGCGGCTTTTACTATGTGGCCGCCGGCGATCAGATCGTGGAGTGCAAGGCCCGCGGCCGCTTCCGGTACGACGGGTGCAGTCCGCTGGTCGGCGACCGTGTGGAGGTCAGCTTCGATGCGCACGGCAAGGGCCGCATCGACACCGTCCTGCCGCGGCGCAATGCGTTCATCCGCCCGGCGGTGGCGAATATTGACCAGCTCATCATGATCGCGGCGAACGTCAACCCCGTCACCGATCCGTTTCTGATCGACCGCGTGGTCGCCATCGCGGAAAATGCCGACTGCGAGCCGGTCGTCTGCCTCAATAAGTGCGACCTTGACCCGGCGGATCATCTCTATGCTATTTACCGCTCCATCGGCTTTCGCGTCCTGCGCACGAGCGCGGCGACGGGGCTCGGCGTCGACGAGCTGCGCGATGCACTGCGCGGGAAGACCAGTGCCTTCACCGGCAACTCCGGCGTTGGAAAATCGAGCCTGCTCAATGCGCTCGATGCGTCGTTCGGCATTGCGACCGGGGCCGTCAGCGAGCGGCTCGGCCGCGGCAAGCACACAACGCGCCATGTCGAGCTCTATGCGCTTGGAGCGGATACGTTCGTCGCCGATACGCCGGGCTTTGCCTCGTTTGAGGTGGACATGGTCGACCCCATCTCGTGCGAAAATCTGCAATATGCGTTCCGGGAGTTTCGACCGTATATCGGCCAGTGCCGATTTCGTGACTGCGCGCACCTGAAAGAGCCCGGCTGCGCCGTCCTCGCCGCCGTGGCGGCAGGCAAGATCGCGCCGGAGCGCCACGAGAGCTATGCGCGCCTGTACGCGCTCTCGGCCCAGGTCAATGACTGGGAAAAGAAGAAGTGACGCACCAAAGCGCCGCCCTCCGCATACACTGTAGGGAGAACCTGCAAGCGGAGGGCGGTGCTTTATGTTTCGACGGCGAGGGATTTGCTTCTGGATCGGCATCGCGTGCGTGGTCGCCGGTGTGTTCATCATTCTGGCGCTGGTGCTGCCGGCCGGCTTCTGGTGGTTTGTGCTCGGCGGTGCGCTCATTGCGGCGGGCATTTGGCTGCTGCGCTGTTGACGGCGGCATAACCGGCGCGCGCCCGGCATAAGGATGTACAAAAACGACAAGGAGCACATCTTTATGGAACTACAACTGGGCAAGCAGAAACGCATGATGTACGCGCGGGTGTTTGACCGCACGGAGGAAGAGACCTGCAGCGTGGACGCCGTTGTGCCCGATGCGCTGGGGGACATCGGCGCGATCGTGGTCGCGGAGGGCACGTTCTGCCTCTGGAATCTGGATTTTTCGGACAAGAGCGCGCAGATCGAGGGCAGCATCGCGGCCGATGTGGTCTACGCGGAGGAGGGCGGCGCTCTGCGCAGCTTCCCGGTGGAGCTGCCGGTGAAGGTGCGCATCAGCGGCGAGACGCTCTCGCCGGACGTGCGGCCGTGGCTGCGCTGTACGCTCACCGCGCTGGACGCGCGCGCCGTCAATTCGCGCAAGGTGCGTGTCACGGCGCGGCTGAGCCTGTGCCTGCATGCTTATCGGGAGACGGAGCTCGCGCTCACGGACCGGATCGAGGGCGACGGCGGCGCAGTGTTCACGCGCACGGAAACGCTCCGCGTGCAGATTCCGGTGTCCGTGGAGGAAAAGACGTTCACCGTCTCGGAGACGCACCGCTTCCTGTCCGGCCAGCCCGAGGCCGACCGCCTGCTCTGCCACACGGAGACCGTGCTGCTCGACGATGTCAGCTCGGCCGGCAGCCGCGTCATTTTGCAGGGGCGCGTGTGCGCGGCAGTCACCTATCTCCCGCAGGGGCAGATGTGCCCGGCGGTCGAGGCCTTTGAGACGGCGTTTTCCCAGATGCTCGACTGCCCGGCGGACACATCGCCGTGCCTGCTGCACACGACCGTCAACCTCACGGCGGCCTACCTGAACGTGAGCGCCGCGGCCGACGGCGCGGCACTGGAGGCGGAGTACCATCTTGTCGCGCAGACGGTGTGCCTTGCGGATGCGGAGGCTGACTGCGTGACGGACGCCTACTGCAACACGGCAGAGCTCACGCTCGAGCGCGAGACGGTGGCGGCCGGTACGGTGCAGCCGGGCGAGCCGCTGCGTCTGTCGGCGGAGGGCACGCTTGCGTGTGAGGCCGCCTCGCTGACGGTCGTGTCCCGGCGGGCCGTTGTCTGCGGCGTGACGGAGGACGGCTGCGACGTGCTCGTCCGGCTGCTCGCGGCGGACACGGAGCAGCACGTATCCTGCATGGAAAAGCGTCTGCACCTGCCGCTCGAGCCGGCCGACGGCGCGCGGCTGGAGCTGCTGAGCGTGCAGCCGGAAGAGCCGGTGGTGACGGTCACGGCGGATGGGTTTCAGATCCGCGTGACGGTGACGGTGCGGACGGCAGCACTGCAGGAGTCCGACCTCCGGCAGGTCACCGGGGCGACGGCGCAGGAGCGCGCCTGCCCGTATGCCTCTGTACCGTCGCTGACGATCGTGCGCTGGGGCGGGGAAGACCTGTGGACGCTTGCCAAGCGCTACTGCTCGAGCGAGCGGCTCATCCGCGAAACGAACGGCCTCACGGACGATGCCGCCATGGCTGAGGCGCCGCAATATCTCCTTATTCCCAAAACGCAGGCGTAGTTTTCGCGCAAATATGCGGATTTTTCTTGCCACGCGGCCCGGAGTGTGCTAGAATATTCAAAGCATTTTAGCAAGAGGAGTTGTGACTATGTCCGGACATTCCAAGTGGCATAATATACAGAAAACCAAAGGCGCGCAGGACGCCAAGCGCGCGCAGGCGTTCACGAAGATCGCCCGCGAGATGATCGTGGCCGTCAAAGAGGGCGGCAGCGGCGACCCCAATAACAATTCCCGCCTCGCAGCTGTCATCGCCAAGGCGAAAGCCGCCAACATGCCGAATGACAACATCAAGCGCACGATCGACAAGGCGCTCGGCTCCGGCAACACGGATAACTACGAGTCCATCACTTACGAAGGCTACGGTCCGTCCGGCGTCGCCATCATCGTCGAGACGATGACTGACAACCGCAACCGTACCGCCTCCGAGGTGCGCCACTACTTTGATAAGTACGGCGGAAACATGGGGGCGACCGGCTGCGTGTCGTGGTCGTTTGATAAGAAGGGCGTCATCGTCATCAATGACGAGGATCAGGAGCTCGACGAAGACAAGGTCATGGAGGACGCGCTCGAAGCCGGCGCGGCGGACTTTGCGCCCGACGAGGGTGTTTACACGGTCTATACTGATCCCGACGATGTGGCATCGGTGGCCGAGGCGCTCACGAACGACGGCTATGAGCTGCTGAGCGCGCAGGTGGAGATGGTGCCGCAGAACACCATCAAGCTCACCGATGAGGGTGACATTAAGAATCTCCAGAAGATGCTCGACATGTTCGAGGACAACGAAGATGTCCAGAACGTGTGGCACAACTGGGAAGAGTGATCTGCCTGTGAAACGCATGCGTTTCCGGACACAAAACAGCATATTTGACGGATAACATGGCGTCTTGCAGCTTCAAACGTCGTTTCCTGCGGGAAAACACGGCGTCAGCTGCGACATACATGGCCACCTCTGTTGTGACATACATGAGGAGGACATGGGTATGAAGATGCAAAGTGCTGTCGAAGAGTATCTGGTTGAGATTGAGGTTCGCAAGTATACCCCGAAGACGATTCGGAGTTACCGGTGTAACCTCAATCTCTTTTTGCGTTTTTGCGCAGAGAAATTGCATGTCGAGACTGTCGAGGCGCTCACGCCTGCAGTTGTGCGGCAGTTTTCACGCTGCATGAGCGAGGCAGGGCGCAAGGGCACCTATATCAATGGCGTGCTCAAATCGATCAAATCGTTCATTCAGTATTGTTATGAGGAAGGATACGGCGGCTTTGATACGCGCAAGACGTTCAAGTGGTGCAAGGAGGAGAAGCCGGTCATCACGGCCTTTTCTCCGGAGCAGGTGCGGAGCATGCTGCAAAGCTGCCGTGGGCATGATTATCTCTCGCTGCGTGACTATGCGATTCTGACATTGCTCTTTGAGACCGGAATTCGCTGCTGGGAGCTGTGCTGCATCCGTGAGGAAGACATTCACAACGATTTTATCATCATCAACGGCAAGAACCATAAGCAGCGCGTGGTGCCGATTACGCCTGTCCTGAAAAAAGCGATGCTCAGATACGAGAGCGGTAAAGAGAAGTACTTTATGCTTCGCCCGCATGATGCGTTTTATTTCCTGTCGTTCCATGGCAGGCAGTTGACGGACGGAGCTGTGGAGTATGTTCTTCACAAGCGCGGAGCGGGGATAGAAGGTGTTCGCGTGTCACCGCATACATGCCGACATTTTTTCGCGCAGCAGCAGGTGAAAATGGGAACGGATCTCTATACGATCAGTCGCTTGCTGGGACATGAAAACATTGGGATCACGCAGACTTACCTGAACAGCCTGCGCGACCAGGAAGTGATTGAGATTGCCAAGCAGAAAAGCGTGTTGATGAATATGCGATAAACCGCGGCGCCTTCTTTTTGAAGAGAAGGCGCCGCGGTATTATATCTGTTGCAACTTGCTGTTATCACGTAGGCGATTTTTATTCGGACAATGCGCCTTAGCTTTTGGAGCTATCATGAAAGAATTCAAGACGCACCAATCCTCGATGCTTCGAGACGGGTGTCATCCGCAATTTGTAGCTCTGCCGGGTGTAGGTGGTGTATGGGGAAAATGTTTCGTGCAGCCGCTCATTTATCTCTCAGACGAGCGTTACGAGCATACACTGCCCTACATAAAAGGAGCGGTTTTTGTGTTCAGCAGCAGAAGATCAAAAACGCGATTGTGCAAACTGAATATCTTTGCGATGCAAGCAACAGCTAAATATATTTGAGAGACAGGGCTCAAACCGATGTTCGCGAAAATTGTCTGTCGGATAAAGATATAATTACGCGAAAGACTTTGAAGAATCAGGGATTTTGTGCTATACTTATTTTTGATTACTATATTGATAGCATAGATTATCTTATCGTTATAGAAGAATCAGTAAGGTCGAATGAGGCTGTAGCAAGGATCGATGGTGTGGCTGAGTATATGGAGCAGGCTTTCCAAATGCTCGGCGGCAGCTGGAGGACATTGTGATGCAGTTCAGCAAGTGCTTGTTGGCTTTGACACTGAAAGCTGTACAGAAATATCTTTCAGCTGTATGCGAAAGGAGGGATTTCCTCTTGTGGAAAAACTAATTGATATCAGCAGCTATCCTGTTGCGCAAGTGCTGGATGTGCTGCTTCAAGATAAAACGACAAAAAAGAATATCATATGGGCGACCGACACTTATGAGGAGTTTGGCGAAGAATTCACGGACAAGGTGCAGCTGGATGCAAACGCCCTCTTGTGCCGAGCCGATCTCATCCGCCCACGCATACAGAAGTCGCAGGAGGCGCAGGCGCAGCGGACACGGAAGAAAGCGGAGGTGTTTACGCCTGCATGGCTTTGCAATCAGATGAACAATCATTGCGATGAGGACTGGTTCGGGCGAAGCGGCGTGTTTAACACGGAAAACAGCGACCATACCTGGACGATATCAGAGGGGAAGATCGAATTACCGAAAAAAAAGAAGTGGCAGCACTATGTGGACTCCCGCCGGCTGGAGATCACCTGCGGCGAGGCTCCGTACCTGGTCTCCCGGTATGATGTATCAACGGGTGAACTGATCGTCCCGCCCATGCGGCGTATCGGGATACTTGACCGAAAGCTGCGCATCGTAAACGAGAATACGGAAGACTATGACGACTGGCTGAAATGGGTGATCCGGGCATTTGAGGCCTGCTACGGATATGAGTATCAGGGCGACAATGTTCTGATCGCGCGGATCAACCTGCTGCTAACCTTTACGGATTACTACGAGGAACGCTGGGAACTACGGCCGGACGACAAGCTCCTGCGGCAGATGGCGAATAAGATCGCCTGGAACATCTGGCAGATGGACGGGCTGAAAGACACCGTTCCGCTCGGAAAGCCATATGAGGAGTTTCGACAGATAACGCTCTTCGATATGTTCGGGGATATGGGTGACGAAAAAGACGATGAGCCGGAAGCCGTACTGTGCAAGATATTTAACTGGAGAAGCAAAAGCTCCGTATTTTTCAAAGAGCTGAAGGAGATGTGAGTCATGGGAAAGAAACTGTTTGATTATGTAATTGGAAATCCGCCGTATAACGAAGACTTTGAGAATTCAGGAGATAACGGTAACTTTGCAAAGCCTGTCTATAACTATTTTATGGACGCTACCTACGAGGTGGCAGAAAAAGTGGAACTCATCCACCCAGCCCGCTTCCTTTTCGATGCCGGCAGCACGCCCAAAGCATGGAATGCCAAAATGCTGAGTGATCCGCATTTTAAAGTCCTACATTATGAGGAAGACGCAGGGAAAGTTTTCGATAATACAGAAATAAAAGGTGGAGTTGCTATTTCCTACTATGACAATGCCACTAAATATGAGCCAATAGGCGTATTTACGAAGTTTGAAGAGCTTAATGGCATCATGCATAAAGCTGCTCCGCATGATATGAGCAAAAGCATGGCGACCATAATTTTCAATCAGAATCGCTTTGACTTAGATGCGTTATACAAAATGCATCCTGAATGCAAGAATTTGATAGGTAGTAATGGCAGGGACAAACGTTTTAGAAATAACATTTTTGATAAGCTCAGCATATTTCACTCTGAAAGAGAATCTGGTTCTGACATTCCGGTATATGGAGTTGTAAAGAACAAGCGTACATGGAAATACATAGATAGCAGCTTTATAGAAAAAGAACACGAAAATCTTTCGCGATGGAAAATTTTGATTTCAAGTGCAAGTGGGAAAGGAGAATTGGGGGAATCAATCGGACCTACCGTAATCTTAAAGCCGTTTGAAGCATACACGCAGACTTTTTTGGGCGTTGGTGCCTTTGATTCTGAGGAGGAAGCAAAGGGAATTGAAAAATATCTGAAGACAAAATTTTGCCGAACCTTGCTTGGCGTTCTGAAAATTACGCAGCACGTAACTCCGGAATGCTACAAATTTGTACCCCTTCAAGACTTTACCCAATCCTCCGATATCGACTGGTCGAAGTCTATTCACGAGATTGACTTACAGCTGTATCGCAAATATGGCTTGGACGAAAAGGAGATCGAGTTTATAGAATCTCATGTAAAGGAGATGGCATAATGGCAGCGATCCAGATAAAAACAGCCGCAAAGGTCGTTCCGCAGTGCTATGCCTATACCACTCCGGGCGTCCCGGCGCATGACGGCTGGACGAAGATCGGCTTTACCGAGCGGGATGTGGAAACCCGCATTAAGGAGCAGACCCACACGGTGGGAGTCGCGCACAAGACCTGGTGGGCAATGCGTGCCGCCTATATGACAGAGCCGTACGGAACCTTTACGGATAAGGACTTCCACGCTTACCTGAAGAAGCTCGGTATTTCCCGCGAGGCCGGGACGGAGTGGTTCCGGATCGAGCCGAATGCCGCCCGCGGTAATTTTATCGACTTCACGCAGAATCACGGTGTGGTATCGGAGGATGATGCCGATGCAGTGATTCCGTACAAGCTCCGCGATGAGCAGAAGGAGGCTGTGCAGAGAACGGCGGATTATTTCCGCAGTCGTGAGAATGCTGAATTCTTGTGGAATGCCAAGCCTCGCTTTGGCAAAACCCTCTCCGCCTATGACCTGTGCATGAAGCTCGGTGCACGGAATATCCTCATCGTGACGAACCGTCCGGCGATCGCAAATTCCTGGTATCAGGATTATGAGACCTTTTTCGGCCCGCAGTCCGGCTATCTCTTTGTCAGCAGCGTGGACGGGATCAAGGACAGAAAGTTTGTTTACAGCCGAGAGGAATACATCGCAAAGCTCAATGAGAACACAAAGGGCTGTATTGAATTTGTCAGCCTGCAGGATTTGAAGGGCTCCATCTACTTCGGCGGACGCTTTGATAAGCTGTCGGAACTCAGCGCGGAGAAAGGGCTGACATGGGATGTCCTCATCGTAGATGAGGCGCACGAGGGCGTCGATACCTATAAGACCGACACTGCCTTTAACCATATCCGCCGCAAGTGGACGCTGCATCTTTCCGGTACGCCGTTTAAGGCGCTGGCGAACGACAAGTTCCCGGAGAGCGCCATCTACAACTGGACGTATGCCGATGAGCAGAAAAAGAAGCGCGACTGGGATGCTTCCAGCGAGATCGAGAATCCCTATGCCAAGCTGCCCAGACTGTCCCTTTTTACCTATCAGATGTCCGACATTGTCCGTGACAGAGTGAGAAAAGGTATCGAGCTTGCGGATGATGATATTGAAGAATTTGCCTTTGATCTGAACGAGTTTTTCGAAACGGACGAGTCCGGGAAGTTTGTGCATGACGCAGACGTGGATAAGTTCCTTGACGCTATGACACGGCAGGATAAGTTCCCGTTCTCAACGCCCGAACTGCGGGACGAACTGAAGCACACCTTCTGGATTCTGAATCGAGTTGCCAGCGCAAAGGCTCTGGCCAAAAAGCTGAAGCTCCATCCGATATTCAAGGACTACGAGATCATCCTTGCGGCGGGTGACGGGAAATTAGATGATGACGATGAGAACGAGAAGTCCTTTGACAAGGTGACAAAGGCGATCTCGGAACACGATAAAACCATCACTTTATCCGTGGGACAGTTGACTACCGGCGTAACGATCCCCGAATGGACGGCGGTTCTCATGCTCTCCAACATGGCCAGTCCTGCTCTCTATATGCAGGCGGCTTTCCGCGCGCAGAATCCATGCCTGTTCCATGATAAAGACGGCAATTCCTACAGAAAGCAAAACGCCTATGTGTTCGATTTTGACCCTGCCCGTACCCTTACGATTTTTGAGCAGTTTGCCAATGACCTGATTCCGGAGACCTCCGGCGACAAGGGCGACTTTGACAGCCGCAAGCAGCACGTCAGAGAGCTTTTGAACTTCTTCCCGGTTTACGGCGAAGATGAGGAAGGCTCTATGATAGAGCTTGATGCAGAAAAGGTTCTCACGATCCCGCGCCATATCCACGCAAGAGAGGTCGTCGAGCGCGGCTTTATGTCGAATTTCCTATTTGCGAACATCGGCGGCATTTTCGGAGCACCGAAGGAGATCATCGACATCATCAACAATATGCAGGCAATCGAAGAACCGAAAGCACTCGCACCTGCGCCTGTGGATGAAACTACGGCAGACTCCCTTAACCTGAACGAGAACGGCGAGGTCGAAATTCCGAGAGAACAAGTCATCGGAACGGCAAGTGAGCTTTTCGGTGATAAGGTTTATGCGGACGTTGAGGATCAGTTGGCGGCAGCCGTGGAGGAAATCCAGAAGAATGTGGAAATGACTTCGGATCCCAAGAAGGACGAGTTAAAGGCCCTCCGTGAACAGTTCTCAAAGCCAATTGCGGACACGCTTATGGACTCTGCAAGGGCACAGTACGGCAGTGAATTGAAAAAATCCACCCAAAATCAGTTGAAACGCAAAATTCAAGAGACTACGGACACAGTCGTAAACCGTGAATACGGCGATTACACGATTCGGGATCATCAGCTTGCCAAAGAGCGCGAAGACAGAATCCAGGAGGCACAGCAATCCGGAGCCACAATGGCGGAGATCACGCAAATTGATGAAGAGTATGCCGCAAGGCGTCTCCAGGGCTACCGTGATATGGTCGACAACATCGGCAGGAAGCTCCATAGCGATGAGACGGTGAAAAAGGCTGCGGAAACCATCGTCGAAACGGTAGAAACCGAAAAGCTGAATGCAGAAAAGGATTCTATCGAGGGCAGCGTCCGCGACCATCTGCGCGGTTTCTCTCGTACGATTCCGGCGTTCCTCATGGCTTATGGCGATGAGAATACCACGCTTGCGAACTTTGACGCACTTGTGCCGGATGAGGTGTTCTGGGAGGTCACCGTCAATCCGCAGAATGGGCAGGGCGTGACGCTTGACCAGTTCCGTATGCTGCGCGACGGCGGCGACTATGTATCGGAAAGCGGCGAGCAGAAGCACTTTGACGGGCACCTGTTTGACGAGGTCGTGTTCAACGATGCCGTGCAGGAGTTTATGAAAAAACGTGCCGAGCTTGCGAACTATTTTGAGCCTGACCATATGGGAGACATCTTTGATTTTATTCCTCCCCAGCGCACGAACCAGATATTCACGCCGAAAAAGGTAGTGAAGGACATGGTGGATAGGCTTGAGCAGGAAAACCCAGGTTGCTTTGACGATCCTGATGCAACATTTGCCGACCTCTATATGAAGTCGGGGATGTATGTGACGGAGATCGTGACACGGCTCTATCAGAGCAAGCGCATGAAGGCGTTGTACCCCGATGATGCCGAGAGGCTGAATCACATCTTTGCCAAGCAGGTATTCGGATGCGCTCCGACGGAGATCATATATCGGATCTGCCTGCGGTACATCCTCGGATTCAGCGACGAGATACACATCGAGAAAAACAATATCCGCCTCTGTGATACTCTGGAATATGCAAAGAACGGAACGCTGGTTGCAGAAATGAGTAAGCTGTTCGATTTTTAATGTATGCAGATGTGAATTCGGCGGTAATAAAGGTAGCGGCAGCATGGATTGATAGTAAAGCCAAAAAGCAAAACCAACTGGAGTAGTTCGACTTTATGGAAGTATTCGATGCTTTTACGGGTAGCAAAGCACGGAAAGCACGGTGTGATAATATCGATGGATACAAGGACGACTATTCCCAGCAGATATAAAACAATTACAAAACAAATACTACTTTTGCCTACTGATGATATTATCAGGGAAATCCCGAGCGGCGCGTTCTTTTGCTTCGTCAATAAAATGGTTGATGAATTTGTTAAATTCTTCCGCTGCACGAAATTGCTGAAGCTCGCTGTTATCTCTTTTCGCGATTGCACTGGAAATGGCTGTATGGATCAATTCGTCATCGCTCATCATATGTAATTTCTTGCTCAGTTTTGAGCTCGGTATTTGAAACTTATTTATGTATAGGATTAGCTTTTCGGTTAACATCCGATCTTCAGGATTGACAAATAAAAGAAAATCATCCGCTTCCGCTTCGCCCTCCACTTCATGGATGTATTGATCACATAGAATATGGAGCATTTGCTCGTGCAGTGAGCTGTTCTCTGCGCGAGCCAGCCGACCGATGATTTCCGGAAATTCTTTGCACTCGATGAGTGCAGACGTGATGCGCTGGTTGCACATGATTATATCCTTGCTAAGCTGAATTTCTTCAAGTTCATAATCTTTCAGGCCTGAATGCAGCCGCTCGACGGCTTCTTCTGACAGACCGGTGTATTCGACCGCTGCTTTCGCACTGGCGTCCGGGCTTTTGGTGTCACTGAGTCCAAGCAAGTAGTCGGTCGATACGCCGAAGTACTGTGCAATATCCGCGAGCTTGATGATGTCGGGTACGCTCTCGCCGGTTTGCCAGTTGGAAATCGTCTGCCTTGTCGTGTGAAAAATCGCGCCCCATTGCGCCAGCGCCTTGTCCTCTTGTGCGCACAACTGCAGGAATCGAGAAGAAAATGCGTGCGCTTTGTCCAATTTGATACCCTGTCTGCCCATAATATACCTCTCGATGTAAATTGCATTAACCAATTCGCTTTTGAGTGTTGACAATATTTGCGTCTCGTGAGATAACGATATCACACGACGACTCCGGAGTCAAGTGACTAAATTGCAGAGAAGGTTTGAGATGAAACAGAAAAACAAAATCATGACGCAAAACACGAAGGAGGATGCCTATGACAGATGAACATACACAGATGCATGAAAACGACTCTCTGATTGAGAGCTTTATCCCCACGGATTTTACGGATGTAGGGCAGGGAACCGTGCTCTATGAGGCTTACCATCACAAGCTGCGCTATTGTGAGGGCGTGGGATGGATCGCATATAACGGCGGCGTATGGGAACCGTCTGAAACGGCGGCACATAGCTATTCCCAGCGCTTGACGGATCTGCAGATGCAGGAAGCAAAGACCATGGGACTGAACAATATTGGTATGTTTGGACAGACTGCATCGATGTCGCAGACCTATATGGAGTATGCCGTGGTGCGACGCTCGTCGGCTAAAATTGCGGCCGCTTTGAGAGAGGCCAAGCCGAAGCTCAGTATCCGGGCTGCGATGCTGGATGGGGATCCGCTCATTTTGAATACGCCTGACGGAGAGATCCATTTGGATACGGGAGAAATGTCTCCGCACGAGCCGGAGCATTTTATTACGCACATGACGAGCTGCGCGCCTTCTGACGATGGGGCGGATATCTGGGACACGTTTTTGCACCAGATTGCTTGTGATGACGAAACGCTCGTGGCATTCCTCAAGCAGATTGCGGGTATGGCCGCGATCGGTAAGGTCTATGAAGAGCGGCTCGTGATCGCGCTCGGGAGCGGCGGCAATGGAAAGAGCACATTTTTTAACGCCATTCAGGATGTGATGGGTGATTACGCTTGCACGATCCGCTCGGAGCTGCTGGTCGCAAGCAATGACAGCGGCAAGAAATTTGAACTGGCGAGGCTGCGCGGAAAGCGCTTGGCCATTGCAGAGGAATTGGAAGAGGGGAGACAGCTGGATACTGCGGAGGTAAAGCATTTGTGCAGTACCGGAGATATCAACGCGCAGTTTAAGGGGAAGGACGTTTTCACGTTCAAACCGTCTCATTCCATTGTGCTGTGTACCAACCACATGCCGTCGGTAAAGGTCATGGACAGCGGTACTTGGGATCGCCTGATTGTAGTGCCGTTTCGCGGAAGATTCCGAAGCCAGGAGAACGAGATTAAAAACTATGGCAATTACCTCGTGCGAACCTGCGGCGGCGCGATCCTGAGCTGGATCATTGACGGCGCCCGCGAATATATCTGCAATGACTATAAGCTGGACATTCCCGAGTGCATCAGCAGTGCGACGGAGCAGTATCAGCAGGAAAATGACTGGCTCACGGATTTCTTCAACGAGTGGGTCGCTCTGGATAAAAATGAGGACACGTATGGCAGCGACATTTATGGGGCGTATACGTCCTTTTGCAGTGAGCACGGTGAGCGGATGCTTCCCATGTCCTCTGTGCTTCCGCTGGTTGCAACGAAGGCGGGCGCAACGAAGAAGCGCACAAAAAAGGGCAATGTGTATCAGGGCTTGAGAATTATCAGCGAGTTCGAGCGCGCAGCGTCCTAAAAGGCATCGCGGTGTATGGTGGTGTAGGCATATTTCTCTCACGGTTAAAAACGGATAAAAATGTAAATGAGCAATTTGCCATACACCTTTATACACCGCTTCACTGTATCCACCGCTGCGCGGCGGGGCCTGTCTTGCAGCGCAGTACGTGCTGCGCCCGTACTGCTCGCTTGAATTTTGCCTGCTCGCTGCGCTCGTCAGCCAAAATTCGATCAAAAAAACACAATCGGTATGAATAGAACATTCGCAAACAAGTGTGCTCTCCATGGATACGGAGCGATTTTTTTGCGGAAATCAATCGTAGTTGCTGGGTCAGTGCACGAGTCAGCCACCTATATGCGGCGCTGGAAAAACAGCCGCTCACGCTGGTTTTAACTGCCCCCGATGAATACCGTTTGCAATTCTTGGCTCGATATGTTATTATAATAGTGTCCAGTTCTACTGTGACATACATCTGCATAACGGAGGAATGTGCCTCTGACAAATGTGCTGAAATTGCAGCTTTTTTCTCCAGAAGATGCTCGATATGTTCGAGGACAACGACGACGTCCAGAACGTGTGGCACAACTGGGAAGAGTGATCTGATACACGAAAACGACCGCGGCCGATTCGGCTACGGTCGTTTTTCACTGAAAAGATGAATTTTTTGTGAATTTTCGGATTGTAAATCGGGAAACGATATGCTAGTATACAACCAATGAAGCGATGCTTTCGCTCAGAGATACCAACGGAGGAAAACGAAATGAAATACTGCAGTCAATGCGGCAAAGAGCTGGTAGACGAGGCAGTCGTGTGCCCGAACTGCGGCTGCGCGGTGCAGGCGCCGGTAAGCCAGCAGGAGGATAAACCGTCGACGGTCCTGAACATTCTGGCGTTTTTGTTCCCGGTGATCGGCCTGATCCTGTTCCTGTGCTTCCAGAAGACGACGCCGGTGCGTGCCAAAGCGATCGGCAAGTGGGCGCTGGACGGCTTCGTTGTCGGTGTTGCGCTCTCGATTCTGGTCGGGATTCTGGGCGGGATTCTGGGTGCCATGTACGCATAAACGCGCGTGTGCGGGTGAAATGCAGCTGCATTTCGCCCGCTTTTTTACATATACACGGTTTTGAACTTCACACGAAAAGAATATCATGGCCTCTCAAGCATTCTTGGAGGCGATCGTATGAAGCATCTAAAGCTCTGGGACGGCATTTCGAGCGTTTTGGTTCTGTTTGGCCTGGGCCTGTACGGCAGCAGCTGCTACTATGGCATCTGGGCACTGATATATGTAGCACTGGGGTGCATCGTGCTGGGCGCGGTCATTGCCGTGCGTACACAGCGCTGCCCGTTTTGCCATCGCTACCTCGGCATGATATTTTTCACCGGCAAAAAGACGTACTGCCCGCACTGCGGCAGCGACGTGCGCGCGGGCAGAAACGTTTGACAGCGCCGTCGTTTTCCGCTATGCTGGATGCATCGAACATGCGAAAGCGGGGATACCATGAAACTTGGCCTGTGCCAAATGCCGGTCACGGCGTCCAAAACGGAGAATTTTGCGACGATGCGCCGCTATGTGCACGATGCCGCTGCGGCCGGCTGCGATCTGGTCGCGCTGCCGGAGATGTGGTGCTGCCCATATAACAATGCGGCGTTTGTACAATACGCCGAGCCGCAGGGCGGCGAGACGTGGCGTCTGCTGCGCGACACGGCGCGCGCATGCGGCGTCTGGCTCGTCGCAGGCTCCGTGCCGGAACGCGACGGGGACGCGATCTACAACACCTGCTACGTGTTTGACCCGCAGGGGACGCAGCAGGCGAAGCATCGCAAGGTGCACCTGTTCGATATCGACGTGGCGGGCGGCCAGCGCTTTTTCGAGTCTGACACGCTCTCGCCCGGGCGGCAATACACGCTCGTGGACACGCCGTTCGGAAAACTCGGCGTGGCAATCTGCTTTGACGTGCGCTTTGCTGAGCTCTTTCGCATTCTGGCGCTCGAGGGCGCGCAGCTGATCGTGGTGCCGGCGGCGTTCAATATGACGACCGGATCGGCGCACTGGGAGCTGCTGTTTCGCGCGCGGGCGCTCGATAACCAGTGCTTCGTCGCCGGCTGCGCTCCGGCGCGGGACGAGACGGCGGGTTATGTTTCCTATGCCCACTCGCTCGTGTGTGACCCGTGGGGGCGCGTACAGGCGCAGGCGGAGGCAGCGCCGCAGCTGCTGATCTGTGACATCGACCTTACGGAGACGGACGCCGTTCGTGCGCAGATCCCGGTCCTGCGCGCGCGGCGCACGGACCTGTATCAGCTGAAATATGAAAAAGACTCGTGAAGTTCACGAGTCTTTTTTTGCAATATCCGTGACGGTCAGTATTTGGTCACTGACCGTGAATTTCACCTCATAACCGCCGAATTCCAGCCCGTAGACACGGCTGGCGTCTGCCTGATACCGCGGGCGCGGATCCTGCGCGAGCACACCGACGAGTGCGTCGCGCTTCTCAACCGGGAAGCGGGCCAGCAGCTCCGGTGGGATCTCCACCGTCAGCGCCTGCATTTCCACCTGCCCGGTGAAGCCTTCCGTCGCCTCCGGATGGCAGTCGGCGTAGGGAATGTAGGGCTTGATGTCGTAGATCGGCGTGCCGTCCATCAGGTCCGCCCCGGCGACATGGAGCACCGGGCCGCGCGCGTCGGAAAATGTAATGTCCTCCAGACGCACGCACGACAGACCGATCGGGTTCGGCCGGAACGGTGAGCGCGTGGCGAACACCCCCATGCGCACATTGCCGCCCAGACGCGGCGGCCGAACGGTGGGGGACCAGCTGTCCCGCACCGCGCCGGAGAACTGCCACACCAGCCAGATGTGACTGAAATCTTCCAGACCGCGCACGGCATCGGCATTGCGGTATTCGGGCGTAAAGATCACCTCGCCGCGCAGCTCGTCCACAAGGCCGCTCTGGCGCGGGATGCCGAACTTGGTGGGAAAGGCAGTATGGATATGGGCAATGACCTTCAGGGTCATCTCTTCAGGTGCAGTGGGCATGGCGAACTCCTTTTAATAGATCTTTTTCAGGGGGCATTCCGGCGGGATGCCGTACTGTGCCCGGAATGCGTCCAGTTCCTGAGGCGTGCGAATGAGCTGAACGTCCTCAAAATGGCCATCCGGGGAGATGAAACCGGCCACCTGCTCCCCGGTGCAGATGCTGCACCGCAGTGCAGGCTGCTGGGTGGCGGGGTCGTAAGAACGGGCAGGCTTTTTGCGGGAGAAAAACATGAGAAGCCTCCTTCTTTTATGAAACGTGCCTGAAAGACTGCAGGCGGCTCACAGCCCCCGGCACAGGCCGACAGCGCGGCCCTCAATGTGCAGCTCTTCCAGCTGCAGGCCGGTAAAGATCATGGGTGGGCAGACGGCGGCATTGTCCGCAAGCAGCATCACAGCATCACCCTGCCGGTGGAAGTGCTTGAGGGTGGCCTCGCCGCCAATGCGCACTGCGGCGATCTCGCCCTGCTCCACCTCCGGCTGGCAGCGAATGCATACGATGTCGCCGTCGCAGATGGTGGGAGACATGCTGTCACCGTGGCAGGTCAGGGCAAAGTCGGCGCGCCACGCGGCGGGAACGCCGATATAGCGTTCAATGTTCTGCTCTGCCGTGATAGGAGTGCCGCAGGCAATGGAACCGATCAGCGGGACCTGCGTCATGGCAGGCAGCGGCTCAAAGCCCGGCGGCGGACAGGGTGTGTCCAGCCCCAGCAGATAGGCAGGGGTGGTCTCCAACGCGGCTGCCAGCTCTTCCACCTTGGACTGCGGCAGGTCGTTGATGCCTTTTTCCAGCTTGGTAATGGAGGATTTGGACCGATAGCCCATGCGCTGGGCAAGCTCTTCCTGCGAAAGGCCCAGTTCTTTGCGGCGCAGATGCAGACGGGTAGAAAGCTCAGACATGCGAAACCTCTCTGAAAAACGTATGGTTGTTCTGTAAAAAGAATGCTGTTACCAGAAGTATACCAAAAAATTGCATTAAAATCAACTTTTTTCTGCGAATTTGCAAAAATGGGTTGACACTGAATCAATGCAGGAATATACTACAACTAAAGATTGTTGAACGGCATTGCCGATACGAAAAAAGGAGAGCGGAATATGGCAAATACTGAAATGATCCGGGATTATATCCGCGCCAGTGGGTACAAGATGCAGTATGTGGCACGAGCCTTGAAGATCAGCCCCAATGCACTGAACCTGAAACTGCAGGGGCGCACACAGTTCAAGCTGAGCGAAGCAGAACGGCTGAGCGCGGTGCTTGGTCTGAGCA
>ENA-OPWH01000941-OPWH01000941.1-human-gut-metagenome-genome-assembly--contig:-NODE-941-length-19947-cov-2.583752_pt1 | contig 19947 bp, 23 predicted proteins | sample MGYA00241506_ERZ502004 | MGnify/ENA primary metagenome ERZ502004 (study PRJEB25962, sample SAMEA2043049) | human gut metagenome | biome: human gut; feature: human-associated habitat; material: faeces... | reverse complement strand
CTCGTGGTCGCCATCCACATAGTACTGCGGGACGATGCCGTTGTTCCGGATGCGCTTTTTCGTCAGGAAGTCCGTGGTGTAGGTCTTCTGCAGGAGCGCGTCACCGATGTATTTCTCGTTTTGGAGAATCTTGTTGATGGTGCTGGTGTGCCACTTCGCCTTACCTGCGCCGGTGAGAATGCCGTCCGCCTCCAGCCCAGCGGCGATCTTATCCATGCTCAGGCCCTGCAGGTATTCCCAGTAAATGCGCCGGACGATCTTAGCCTGTTCTGGATCAATGACAAGGTTGCCATCAGCGTCTTTGGTGTAGCCGAGAAAGTGGTTGTGGTTGACCTGCACCTTGCCTTGCTGGTAGCGGTACTGAATGCCGAGCTTCACGTTTTGCGATAAGCTCTGGCTTTCCTGCTGGGCAAGGGAGGCCATGATGGTCAAAAGCACCTCGCCTTTGGAGTCCATTGTGTTGATGGACTCTTTTTCGAAGAAAACCGGAATGTTCAGGTAGGTCCTTCAGCTCTCGGATGTATTTCCGGCGGTCCAGCGTGTTACGGGCAAATCGGCTGATCGACTTGGTGATGATCATGTCGATGTTTCCTGTATGGCATTCCTCGATCATGTGGTTAAACTCGTCACGCTTTTTGGTGTTCGTACCCGTGATTCCATCGTCTGCAAATATGCCAGCCATCACCCATTCAGGGTTCTTGGAGATGCACTCAGTGTAATGTTCGATCTGAGCTTCATAGCTGGTGGCCTGCTCATCGCTGTCAGTACTGATGCGGCAGTACGCTGCAATTCGGAGCTTTGCTTCTCAGCCTTTTTGATGTTGTTCCCGACCTGCCTTTTTGCCGGGATGACCATAACATTTCCCATCAACTCACCTCGCTTTCAATCAGGCTGTAAATATACTCGGCCTGCGTTACTGGGTTATCAAATCGTGTCTTGATGTCCCGGATTGTAAAAACGGTAGGAGTCTTGAGCACTTTTTCTTTTGGAGTGCGGTTCAGCCTCCCAAGAGCAGCAGCCCGCTTCATCAGCTCTTCCTGTGCATTCTGGAAGACTGTCTCGTCGATGATGGTCGGGTAGAAATCGTCACCGATGTAATGCTGCGTATTTAGCAGACGCTTGGCAGTTCCGTGGTAGGTGTCGATACCAGCCTCATCAGCCGCGTCCTTCAGGCTTAGGCCAGTGAGGTAATTTTCATAGAACTTTTCGGAACTTCCCGGCAGCTTCTTCATCAATCACCGCGATACCATTCTCAATTCGGTATCCGTATGGTGTATGTCCCATGTGTTCACATCCTTTCCTTGAACGTAAGCCCGCATTTTAGTTCAAAGGAAATCTCCTCGCGGGAGAGCACCTTGATTCGGGTTACGATATTTTCAAACACCGCTTTGTCAAAATCCGTCAGCATGGAGGCTTTTTCTACATACTGCAGAAGGTCCTGCGTTGCAGTGATGTGTGCGCCGCCACCGCCGATGACTTTGCTGAGGGAATCCATCTCCTGCCGGTAGCGGTTCGCCTGCGAAAGAAGCGTGTTGTTTTCTTCGTTGTAAAGAATCTGGTCGATGTAGCCCTGCGCCATCAGCTTGGTCAGGGTTTCTCGCTGTGCTGCATTTTCCAAGAGCAGGGTTTGGATTTCTTGAATCCGGCGCATAGGTGCATCATTGCATCCGCTCCGTATTGCTTCCAAATAAGGTTTCAGGATAATGCTGTGGGCGAAAATCAGCTTGTTGATCATCGTCACAAAAGCAGTCTTAACAGCGTCGTTCCTGATGTATTTCATGGAGCAGCGGTCCTTGTCCTCAATGTGGGTGTTGCAGCACCACGCAACGTATTTGTGTGTCGTGGTGGAGTGCATTCGACGCTTGAAGGTATCGCCGCACTCGCCGCAGACGATTTTGCCGGAAAAGCAGTATCGGATCTGGTATTTTTCGCTGCCTTTGACGATGCCTTTTTCCTTGCCGCGCTGCTTAACCAGAGCATTTGCCGCCTCAAAGACCTCACGGCTGATGATGGCTTCATGGTGATCTGCCATCGCGTACTGATCTTTCTGACCGTAATTGACATGGCGATTGAACTGCGAATCGGTATAGGTCTTTTGGAAAATCACATCGCTGGTGTATTTTTCGTTGCTGATCATGCCTCGCACCGTTGTAGGCGTCCAGCGTCCTCCCTTTTTGGTAGGTACGCCGTTTGCATTCAGTTCCTCTGAAATGGCGTGTGTGCCTTCGCCGGAAAGCACCTGCTCAAAAATACAGCGGACCGTCTTGACCTGCTCCGGATTGATGACCATCTGGTCCCCGTCCCAATCGTAGCCGTAAGGCGGATAGCTGAGTTTGAAGGTTTCATTCTTGAAACGTTTCTGAATGGACTATTTGCTGTTCTCGGAAATGGATGTAGACTCTCCCTCGGCCATGCTGCTTAGGATAGCGAGAAAGAGCTCACTTTCCATCGAGCTGGTATTCAGATTTCCCTTCTCAAAATAGATCGGAATGTCCAGTTCGAGGAGTTTCCGGACCATCTCCAGACAGTCTGTGGTATTTCTTGCAAAGCGGCTGATGGACTTGGTGATTACGAAGTCGATCTTCCCAGCCTTGCAGTCTGCGATCATCTGAAGCAGAGCCGGTCTCTTTTCCTTTTTCGTGCCGGAGATGCCTTTGTCAAAATACAGCCCTGCAAACTCCCAATCCTCACGACCGGTGATGTAATTCTCGTAGTGGGTTTTCTGTGCTTCGAGGCTTTCAAGCTGCGCGTCGCTGTCTGTGGAAACGCGGCAGTAGGCTGCCACCCGGAGGACTTTGGTGGTGGATTTTTTCTTGACGTCTCCACCTAATCTCGTGACCTTTTTCACGGTTTCACCTCCCTTCGGTAGTGTCTATCTATCATTCTAAAAGCAATATTTATCAAGTCATTTTCGACATAATCTCGGCCAGAAACGGAGAGAAAGATTTCCGGTTCAGGGCGGTCAATTTGTCGAATCGCGACAAGGAAACAAGTCCTGCATCCAGCATTGTTTTTGCGATGCTCTGGGCTCTGTAATAATCGACATCCCGCTGAATTTGCTCCTCGGTAAAAAATGGTCCGTGGTCACTCCATCAAGGGCAGCGGCGAGGTCGGCATCGGGTAATGTAATCTGTGTCATAGGTATATCCTCCAGTCCGAGAGGGTTTCTCTCACTTTCCACTGGAGGCGGTGGACCTGTTTTGACGAAGAAAAGCATAAAAAAAGAGGCCCACCAAGGAAAAATCCCTGATGGGCCATGAAAGTGTCGCCATATTCAGCTCGGGAGCTTCAGCTTCTGGCCACTGTAAATGGTGGTGTAGCTAAGGCTGTTCAAAGTCATGATCTCCGGATAACAGCTGCCTTTGCCAAGAAAGCGCTGCGCAATTTCCCAGAAAAAGTCACCTTTGACCACCGTGTATTCCAGATAGGTTTCGACTTTCTGCTCCGGATAAATGCGGGTGCCGTCATTCGCAAAAACATAGTAGCCGGGATTCTCGTCTGCCTGTTTCTTGGCGTTGGCCAGTACGCGATATGCGCCGAGCTACGATTTGGCGTAGGACCGGCTTTTCCTTACGCGATAGTATCCGCTTGTGAGCTTCTCCGGATAAACAATGCCGGCATACTTATCGTAGTAAGTTTGTCCATATCCGGCACGCTTTGCCTGAACGGAGGCACCCTGATCTGCGGGACGCCCATACTGCGTCAGCACTGCCGTGGAAGCATCTGTGATGGATGTTGCCGTCTGCAGCGTTTTCAGAAGGGTTTTGTATCCTTCCGAGAGCTCCTTCCAGATAAAGCCACGCTGCTTTTCACAACGTGGCTCCTAAACTAATCCAGATATACAAATGACTGAGGTGCTTGGTTAATCCCATAATCGGAGAGTTCCTTGGGAGTATCGTATATTATTACGTCTTTGATCTTGTAAGCAGTGGCTTTATCCTTTCCCGCATAGTAGGAGAAGTAAAATTTTTTTGTTATACCTGCTGCTGTCTTTGCAATTTCCCATATCTCTTTTGGCGTGCCCTCCAGAATTTCATCTATGGTAGCTTCACCGACCACTTGCTTCTGAGGGGATGAGGCATAAAAGATGATGCGGTCCACGCCATCCTTGGGTTTGCTCTTCCGAAATTCGTATTGTTTCTTGCCTTCCAGTATTACCTTAGCATATTTAGGTTTAATCGATAATAACATTGTCGACATCGACGTTGCCCTCCCGTAATATTTCTTTGAATTCGCCGGGGGTAAGCCTGATCAATGCCGGGTATGTCCCTCCGTGACTGTTGCTCCAGTAGCCTTTAGTTTCGAGGGTGTCCATATTGATATTATGGCCTTCGCCAAAATAGCCGTAATAAAGCATCTCTACGACGAACATATTCTTATCGTTATTATATTTTGTCTGGAGCTCGCTTTCATCGTAAACAGACTTATTGCCGATCTTGGTGAGAAGCTCGTCGAACGTCATGAGATGAGTTCCGCTCCGTTTTACGGCTATAACGTTAGTCACTATGCAGAATGAGGTCAAGCAGGATTTGTAACGCTTAGTTCCCGCTCCATTATGAATCCGGTATATGAAGATCGGTTCACCAACTTTATATGGTGGCACTGTGTACTGCGCTCCAACATAGATTTTGCTGAGTCCATTCCTTACATTCAGAGCAACGGAAGTCTGTAGGGTATTCTTCAGCTCAGAATATGGGAAGAGGGTATCGTGATAAAAATCATTTACGCACAGATATCCTGCATTTTTAAAGTCGGGATTGATAAATGGAAATGACTTGTATGGATCGCTATAGTCCACGTCGCTGCGGCTGCGGAGATATACTCCTTCGCCATTAGGGTTATATCCAACCTTGATGAATCCAAACTTGGTGAGCTGGGCGATCAGAAGGTCATGCTTATCAAATACGGTTACGTAGATATCTTCCCGGCCCAGATCCTTCCACTTCCAAAGGACAAGACCAATAGCACCTTCACCAAGACGTTGACCGCGAAAACGCTCTGCAATCTTGATAGTAGTGATTTTACAACGAGTCTTTTTGGGTAAAGTAGAATCAGTGAGAACAATATTCTCGGTCTCATCTTTTATGCATACAAAGGCACCGAGACCGTTTTCGTCATCGAATACTAAGGCTGTGCGACCTTCCTGAGCTTTTTCAGGGAACCATACCTCAAATGGCTTTACTTTGCCGCCTACCGGGTAGTCTGCCTTCAAAGAATCAAAGAAGGGATCGTTTAGGTCAATATCAGTGAATTTTTTGAGAGAAAAATTGCCTGCCATGAACAGCTCCTCCTTAAAGTGACTTTATAAAATCAATTGCCCTCGCAAGGTCTCCGGAACCACCAGAGATAAAGAGCCTCGCGCCGATATCAGCAGCGACTTCTTTTGCGTAGGCGCTTTCTTCCTGTTGAAAATCCTCAATGTCTTGAACAGAGACTTCAATCCCGTCGCGCTTCTTACGTCGGGCAGCAATAACCTCGGACCTCTCCATTAACAAGATAATCGCCTCCGGTTTCAGGGCAGTGAAGGTGTCATATGGAATCCGAGTAATTTCTCCGGACGCATTCAATAAGCAGAAGTGCCCATCCAGAATAAAGTTTTCCCCGAAGTCTCTTAACTCACTGACTGCCTGAAGGAGGTATTGCTGGTTGTCGTCGATATCAGGTATGAGCTTGTCCTTGGAAAATCCGGAATGCTTCTTCTGCGTTATCAACGTACTGGCGGAGTATGACTCTATGCCAGTTTCCGTTTTAACCATATCACAGAAGTATGACTTTCCCACGCTGTGGACACCGCTTATAAAGATCATGAACGACACGCCTCCTTAGTAAAAAATCGGCTGAGAAACCAACTATCTCTAACATTATAGCAGATTGAGCTACAAAATTCAAGGGAAAACGATAATTATTCCTGCAAACGCAGGATAAAATCTTGGATTTTGATGAGAGATGTGATATAATGGGAAAGCCGAAGTTTATGTGTAGACATTTTGGCAGAAAATGGAGGTTGACACATGGCCATTAGTTACAAAAAATTATGGAAGCTGTTAATTGATAAAGATATGAAGAAAAAAGATTTACAGCATGTAGCTGGGATCAGTGCGGCATCCGTGACGAAGCTCGGTAAGAACGAAAACGTAAACACAGAGATTATAAAAAAAATCTGTATAGCTTTGCAATGCGATGTCAGTGACATAATGGAAATGGTCGATGATGAATAAAAAGGTCCTATGGACGGTGAATATGCAGCGTAACTAAAGGAGGATTTGATCATGGGCAGACCGGAGGATTCAAGGGTTAAAATACCGGCGCTCGTGCATTTCACGAGACTTGGATATGAATATATGTCCCTCAAAGGAAAAAATCGTGGCGTTGATTATGACGAAGACACGAATATTTTCTATGCGCAATTTTTAGAAGCCCTGAACAAGATCAACGGAGTTTCTTTATCGCAGGAAGAGTCTCTTAAGGTAATTAATGAGCTAAAAATCAAACTCGATAATGATGATCTGGGCAAAGCCTTTTTTAGTCTTTTAAAGGACGGGATTAATGGCCTCCGCCTCGTTGATTTCTCTGATATCACAAATAATTCGTATGTTGTCGTAACGGAGCTTCCTTATGAGAATGGCGATGACAATTTCAGACCTGATATTACCATCTTGATCAATGGTATGCCGCTGTCTTTTGTGGAAGTAAAAAGACAGAATAACCGCGAAGGCATATTGGTGGAACGCGAGAGAATGACGCGTCGGTTTTCAAACCGGATCTATAGAAGGTATGTAAACATCACTCAATACACCGTGTTCTCCAACAATAATGAGTACGACGATACCGACATTGAACCAATACAAGGTGCATTCTATGCGTCCAGCAATTACGGAAAAATGTTCTTCAGTAAGTTTAGAGAGCAGCGTAAGGAGGAATTGAGTCGATCTCTATTGCCTATAGATGATGAAACGGAGCTCTATATCTTAAAGGATACAAATCTTCTCTCAATCAAAGGCACGCTGGAATACAATTCTTCTATTAGCGAAGATTCTCCAACAAATCGAATCGTGACTTCTTTATATGCAAAGGAACGGATAATGTTTCTTTTGCAATATGGAATTTGTTATAAGGAAACAACCGACAAAAACGGTATACGTCACATAGAAAAACACATCATGCGTTACCCGCAAATGTTTGCTACTATGGCCATCCGAGATCGCCTCGACGAGGGTATTAAGAAAGGTATCATTTGGCACACACAGGGTAGCGGGAAGACAGCTCTTGCTTATTCAAATGTGCTTTATCTGCGGGATTACTTTCAAAAGCAAGGTAAAATAGCGAAGTTCTACTTCATAGTTGACCGGATCGATCTTGCTTCTCAGGCAAAAGCAGAGTTTGAGGCACGCGGATTGAAGGTGATCACTGTCGATTCAAAGGAGGACTTTGTCACAAATATTTCCTCCATAGGCGAAGCTGATAAAAGTGGGAAGATTGCCTTTACCGTCGTAAATATCCAGAAATTTTCTGCGGAATCGGTGACAAAAAAGGCAGATTATAATGTCAATGTTCAGCGCGTTTATTTTATGGACGAAGCTCATCGGAGCTACAATCCCAAAGGCTCATTTCTTGCAAATTTGATGGCCTCAGATCGAGAAGCTATTATGATCGCTCTGACTGGCACTCCGCTAATCGGAGAGGGATATAACACAAAAGACGTATTTGGTCCGTATATTCACAAGTATTATTATAACCAATCAATTGCAGATGGATATACGCTGAAGCTAATCCGCGAAGAGATAGAGATTACTTATAGAACACAGATGGCCGCCACACTGGAACATCTTGAAGTCCAAATGGGTTCCATCAAGAAAAAAGATTTATATTCCCATCCAAAGTTTGTTAAAGAGATGGTCGACTACATCGTAGATGATTATAAAAAAGGCCGTAGTGTTTTGGATAGCTCAATTGGCGCGATGATCGTTTGTGATTCTTCAGAACAAGCGCGAGAAGTTAACGCTCAGCTGGATAGATTAAATGCCTATTCTCATGCTCTCGTTTTGCATGATGAAGGGAGTAAGCAGGACCGAAAGGATATTCAGGAGGACTTCAAGAAAGGCAAAATTGACATACTTGTTGTCTATAATATGTTGCTGACTGGATTTGATGCTCCTCGTCTAAAAAAGCAATATCTGGCACGAATGATCAAGGCCCATAATCTGCTTCAAACGCTAACAAGGGTTAATAGGCCTTACAGAGATTATCACTATGGGTTTGTCGTTGACTTTGCAAATATTAAAGACGAATTTGATAAAACAAATAAGGCATACTTTGATGAACTTCAAGCAGAACTGGGCGATGAAGTTGAGAATTACAGCGAGATCTTTAAGAGCCATGAGGAGATTGAGCGGGATTTAACGGATGTAAAAAACCAGTTATTCCTATATGACACAGATAACATCGTTGAATTTATAAATCAAATTAATGGTATTGATGACAAAAAGACTCTCCTCAATTTAAAGGAGGCGCTTGAAAATTATAAAGTTCAGCATAATCTTATCCGCTTATTCGGCTATGATGACTTATATGTTCATTTTGATGTGAGCAAGGCAATCCAGATGCTGAATGAGGTGACAAATAGGATAAATATTATCAACTTCAAACAGAATGTCGAAAACTCTGAGGATATGTCTGGGGTCTTGAATACAGCTCTGGATCAAATCAGTTTTCAGTTCAGAAAGGTAAAAGAAGAAGAACTGGTTATCGCAGATGCGTTTAGAAATGCACTCGAAAAAACGCGACGCGAGATCGTGGATCGATGCCTTGATCCTAAAGATCCTGAGTACATATCTCTTCTCGAAGAACTGAAACGTGTCTTTAAAAAGAAAAATATAGAGGAACTTACTACTGATGAAATGAAGGCCGTAATAGAGGAACTCGATGGCCTAAGAAAAAGAGCTGAAAAGCATAATCACGAAGATCAAATGCTGGCCGCTAAATATGATGGCGATGTTAAGTATATGCGAACACATAAGCGGATAATGGGTAATCCGCCACCCATCGCAGATGCAATTACGGTTCATTCAATCCTGATGGATGTCAAAAGGCAGGCGGACGATACTGTTTCTCGTAACGAGAGTGTATTAGATAATCAGGCGTTCTTCATCAGGTCTCTACAACCTGCTATTATTTCTGCTTGCAGAAAGCGAAACACTAAAGTTAATATGCAGCAAGTTCAATTTATAGATGCTTGCATCGCACAAGAATATTTTACGGAAAGGAACTGGGCTTCTTAATATGGAAACAGAGATTATTATGACAAGAACCAAGGCAATGATTGATGACCTAAAAACAGTCTGTGCAAATTATGGCCTCGGCAACGCAAGTAGCGAATATAAAATTATCACAGAGGTTTTCCTATATAAATTCTTGAATGACAAGTTCTTGTACGAGGCCAGACAAGCCGATGATAGCTTAAAAAACAGTACTAATATTGAAGCTGATCTTAGTGCAATGGACGATGACAGTTACGACTTCCTTCTTGCCAGCCTTCCTCCAACGACTGCTCAGCTTAAGAAAGAGCACTTTATTTCCTATCTGTTTAACCGAAAAAACACAGACAAGTTTAATGAACTGTTTGATGATACGCTGATCGATATAGCTAACTTTAACATTGACGTGTTTTCGGTCAAGACGGGTAGTGAAGATAAAATAAGACTGTTTGACGCAATCTCGGTGTTTGTTACCGAAACCAATAAGAGATCAGACTTCTGCCGAGCAATCATTGATAAACTGATTGCCTTTAGCTTTGCGGAAGCCTTTGCACAAAAATATGACTTCTTTGCAGCCGTCTTTGAATATCTTATTAAAGATTATAACAAAGATTTTGGTAAGTACGCTGAGTACTATACACCACATTCGATAGCCAGCATTATCGCCAAGATCATGGTGCCGGACGGGGCACAGAATGTTACTGTATATGATCCTGCAGCGGGATCAGGTACGCTTGTCCTAGCGCTTGCACATGAAATCGGTGAGGATAACTGTACGATTTACACACAGGATATCTCTCAAAAATCGAATGAGTTTTTGAGACTCAATCTGATCCTCAACAATCTGGCCCACTCCCTCGGAAATGTTGTTCATGGGGATACCCTTCTTCAGCCGGAGCACTTGAACAAGCAGAAGAACGGCTTAATGAAGTTTGAGCAATCCGCCATTTAACATGGATTTCAGTGATAATAGAGACACTCTGGCTGGAGAGAAGTACAAAGAACGATTCTGGGCTGGGGTTCCCAATATCCCCAAGAAAGATAAGAAGTCTATGGCTATTTATCTAATGTTTCTCCAGCATATTTTATATTCGTTGGGAGACAAAGCAAGGGCAGCTATTGTGGTTCCAAGCGGCTTTTTAACTGATACGGGGAATATACAAACAGCTATCCGTGATTATATTATAGACAACCATTATCTGTTTGCGGCAATGCAGATGCCGACAAACGTATTTGCAAATACAAATACAAGTGTTTCAGTTCTCTTTGTCGATAAAAGCAGAGACAATAATAAGGTTATGTTTGTGGATGCCTCAAAAATGGGTAAGTCAATTAAGGTCGATGATAATGCTCGAACAGTGCTTTCTTCAGAAGACGAAAAAAAGATAATCGAGGCAATCCTTAATAGGGAAAGCATACCTGAGTTTTCCGTTGAAGTTGACATATCAGAGATCACAGCGAATGAAAAAATGATAAAACCGGGGCTGTATTTTGAAATGCAGTATCCCCTTCTTCATGATTATTCTTTGTCAATGGAGGCCGAAATCATGAAGCTCAGGCAAAAGCAGGCGGGTCTTTTGCGAGTCACAAGAAGTGCCTATGCAAGGAATCTCCTAATTAAATGGTTCGTAGATTTTGACCTTCCAATTCAATATGATGGTATGTACGAAAGTGAGTATGGCCAGATACCCGATGTGTTGGATCTCGTTCCTTTGGAGAAACTAATAGATGAAACACTTGGAGGCGAATGGGGCAAGGAAGAGAGCGAAGGACGATACACGCATGCTATAAGGTGTATTAGGGGAACGGATATTCCTAATGTACAGAAATCTTATTACGAAGATATACCGGTAAGATACGTTCAAAAAAAGCATATCGATGAAAAAGGCATCAAAGCAAACGATATTATTGTTGAGATTTCTGGTGGCAGTCCGATTCAATCGACTGGACGCATTTGTTTCATCTCAGACGAGATTCTGCAGGATATTGATTCGCCTGTTCTGTGCACCAACTTCTGTAGGATTATTAGGCTAAAAAACCCTGAACTTGCTGAGTATGTCTATAATTACCTCTTGCTTCTGTATTCAAGAGGATACTTTTTCAATCTCGAAAATAATACGACCGGGATTAAGAACCTGATTTTCTCTGCGTTCGCTAAAAACATCAAGGTTCCGTTACCAAAAGATCTATCGGTTATTCAAAAATACTATGCCGCTCTTGATGCGTATTGCAACGAGCTGTAAACGAAGGAGGTCAAAAGCATGAAGGTATATTTAAAACGAAGAAACGGTGATGTCGATGCCAAAGGCATTTTTGATGAGTCGACAGGAGCACTAAATGTTTTAAAGGGATCAAGAGTTTCTGGTCAAGTGCACCATACAGAAAAGTTCCGTGGAGCAAAAACCATTGAGGTTCTTCGAGAGAAGTGTGTTGCTAATGGAGTAGTTAAAGAAGATGTCCTTTTCAAAAGTGCCTCCACTGCAGCCAATTTTGTGACCGGAAGCAGCACAAATGGACTGACCAGCTGGAAGACTGAAGATGGGGTTCAATTAAGAACTATAGTGAAGGGATAAATTCAAGCAATTTTAGCGATGAACTATCAGTTGCGTCAATGTTAGGTGATTTGAGCTCTGCCGTGTTTCGCGAGAGCTTTTATAGAGACGCAAATATGGAGGAAATACATGAAAAAAATTGAAGGCTCTCCTAAGAGTTTGAAGCAGCTGCTACAGAACACAAAGTATTCTATTCACTACTATCAGCGTGAATACATGTGGCAGAGGAAGCATATCGAAGAATTGATCGACGACCTGACGTCGGAGTTTTTGGATTACTATGCTCCCGGTGATAGCCGTCAGAGGGTTCAGGATTATGGCGCATATTTTATGGGCTCCATCGTCCTTGCCGGAAGAGAGAATGCCATCATTGACGGGCAGCAGAGATTTTCTTCGCTTACCATTCTGCTGATGTATCTCAACAATCGGCTGCGCACTCTTGGTCAAAGCTATAGCATGATCGAGCAGATGATTTTCTCCGAGGCTTATGGCACGAAGTCCTTCAACATCAATGTTGAGGATCGGTCAGATTGCATGAACGCTATCTTCAATGATCAGCCGTTCGATATCACTGATGTTGGAGAGTCCGTGAAAAACCTTTATGGCCGATACAACGATATCATCGATGTTTTTCCTGCCGATGATATTACGGATGATATGCTTTTACATTTCTGTGACTGGCTGGCCGAGAAGGTATTCTTCATTGAGATCGTGGCGACAACAGAGCAGGATGCACATAAGGTTTTCGTGACCATGAATGACCGTGGCCTTAGCTTGACATCGACTGAAATGTTGAAGGGTTACCTGTTGTCAGAAATCAAAGATGATACCAAACGTGAAAAGCTCAACGATATATGGAAGGACAAGGTTCTTTCCCTTAAGAAGGACGATGATAAGGGTGATGAGACCTTTATCAAGGCATGGCTGAGAGCACAGTACGCTGAGACTATTCGTGAAACCAAGGCCGGTGCTGTTAATCAGGATTTTGATATCATCGGTGGCTCTTTCCATAAATGGGTGCGCGATGAGCGTGATAAACTGGGCCTTTCTTCCACGGATGACTTTGAGCTGTTTATCATGAAGTTCTCGAAGTTTGCCGATGTGTATAAAAAAATCCGCGAGGCAGAGAACACCTTCGCGGAAGAAACAAAATACATCTATTACAATGCGCAGGTCAATTTTACGCTTCAGCCGCAGCTGTTACTGGCACCTATCTGCTATGAAGACACATGGCCGGTTATCATCGAAAAGATGAATCTGGTTGCTCGCTTTATTGACCTGCTGATTACTGCCAGAGTAACAAACTACAAATCCGTTGACTACAGCACGATCAAGAACTATGTATTCAACGTAACGAAAAATATCCGTCGCTGCTCTGTGGAGGACCTGAAAGTTTGTCTGAAGGCTCAATTCGAGAATCTCGCTTATGATCCGGCAGCAGCGCTTCCTGAATTGCGCTTGAACAGCTTTACTAAAAAGTACATCAAGAATATGCTTGCCCGCATCACTAGTTATATTGAGGAGCAGACCGGTGTGGCTTCAAACTACTGCAATTACATGAATACGCAGACAAAGAATCCGTTTGAAATCGAGCACATCATCACGGACCATTACGAATGGTTCACCAGCGAATATGCTGATCAGGAAGAATTCAGGCGTTGGAGAAATAGTTTTGGTGCACTGCTGCTTCTGCATAAGAGCATCAACGCCAGCCTGAATGATTCCAAATACGATTACAAACTCTCGAAGTATTGCTCCAACGAGGGCAATATTTATACCGAGTCACTTGGTGATCAGGCATACCAGAATAACCCGAAGTTCAAGAAGTTCATAGCGGATAAAGGGCTGGGCTTCAAGCCTTATGCACAGTTTGGTAAAGCAGAAATCACAGAGCGGCTTCAGCTCCTTGTGCAGCTGGTTAATCTGGTTTGGAATACGGAGATGTTTGTATGATGGAGCTTTTAGAAGATGTTTTCATTCGCTGTGGCCGATGCGGAAAAGTAACTGGAATCCACAAAGAGGATTTTGATTTTGAATCCAACGTATATGATCGTGGCGAAAATGGAATGGGAGAAGAAATTGAATACTGGCACGACGGCTATATTGAATGCGACCATTGCGGCAATGAAATCTCTTTCAGAATTTCCGGCTATGAATACCCAGTAGGAGCCTTCAATTATGAAGACTGCGAAATTGCTGGTGGACGTTTCGAAGAAGAACCTCACATGGGTGTCGTCTATAGCCGTGATGATTTTGATCCGGATGACGCCTATCCAGAGTATTCTCGTATACAGCAACTCATTATGGATATAGCTCAGGACCGGGAGCTTATTTACAATATATCCTCTCGTGAATTTGAAGAGGTTATCGAACGCCTATTTCAGGATGAGGGATTTGAAACAAAACTGACACAGCCGACAAGAGATGGTGGCCGCGATATTATTGCTACCAAGTACGAAATGGGTAAGCCGATAGTCTTTTACATTGAATGCAAGAGGTACGGCAGAAGAAATAGTGCTGGGGTAAGCATCGTCAGGTCCTTGTTTGGTGTTCAGTCTTCTGACCGAATCAACAAATCGATCTTGGTGACTACAGGCCATGTGACTCGTGACGCACGAAGATTTGTAGATGATCAGAATGCTATGATGAGCGTTATTGATGCTGACGAAATACACGAGCTGATTCAGAAAAGTGCGAGGAAGTATCGTGGGTATTAGGGTTGAGGCGATGAAATTCCATGCACTCGCGCAACCGTCAAGGGTTGAGGCGATGGCAGCTTCGATTCTCGAAAAGGTACCATTTCATGTGGGGTTTCGAAAACTTGGATATGTTCCCGCTAACGAATGGACTTGAGGCGGACGAGGAGAAAAGTGGATAAGTTCAGATGAAAACGACTGGACTTATTTCCGCGAACGTCGGGAGGCTCTGACATCCAAATGGAGGTATCGTTCCATGTTGAGACGGTGTGTCTTTTGGGCAAACGAAAACCAGATTCCACGGTAAAATTAAGCGTGGATATGGATGGTTACTACCGTATTATAAATGGTAAAGGCGAGAAATGATGATTTCGCTATAGTGAATCGTTCACGTTGATAATATATCTGATTTTGGAGGAAAATTTAATTTATGAATAAAGAAAAAGCAGATATGATTATTTATACGACAGAGGATGGTTTGACGAAAGTTGAAACTACTTTTGATGGTGATACAGTCTAGTTGTCTATTGATCAGATGGCAGAATTGTTTGAGAGAGATAAATCAACTATTTCCAGACATATAAAAAACATATCAGGTAGAGTACATATATATTTGTGTATCAACAGCAATTCCGGTTGATGGTTACAGCTTATACTCATTACGATAAGAAATCAGCTTTACCGAGACGATTGGATGCTCGATATGATAGAATAGATGAAGTGGAAGAAACAGTTCATGCAGGCGAATGAGAATGTTTATATTTTACATTAGAATAATTTCTTTAATTTTTTAAAGATTTATATATCCATAATAATACCGTAACAAATTATGTTTTGTTTAAGGAGGTTGCTTTATGGATAATAAAATCAATTATGGTAATATCGTAGATTTGGCTCCGGTTGTATACGTTGACGCATGTGTATTTATTCCAAAGTATTTTACTTGGGAAAAAGAAAGTTGCCCTGCTGAGATTATAATAGGAGACAATTGTATTCAGTGTAACGTGGGTACAAAACTTCTGTTTAAGACTGACAAAGGAATAGTTGAGATGGCGTTGCCGTTCACAAAGAAGGCTCACTGCTATAAGCTTAATATCTTAGAATTCTTTGAAAGCAATTATATAGCTTATAGATTGGGAGATGGAATCTATTGTGATGGAGATAGGTACAATCAGAATGCCTCCACTAGTGAGGTAATATATGATAAGAATGTAATTATCGAGAAAACGAGTAGTCCATATTGGGGATTGCAGATGGAATTGGTCATTGTTAATAAGAAGAAACGCCCCGAAGTTAGGGGAAAAAAGGTCAAAATTATTCGATTTAATTATTGCCGAAAGGAAAATCAGTACAACATTGAAAATTGGTTCCGAAATGTGGTGAATGGAAGTACTAAAATTGAACCATATACATTGGATAAAGTAATGAGAGAGAATCTTGAGAGGATTAATTTTATGGCATGCACTTTGTTTTGTAAGATAAATAACGAATATAAATGGGAAAACTATAGAAAATTAATTTGAAGGTATTGTAATGAATTATCGCACTATAAAGTGGCATATTATGTGTGATACTACAATTAGAAGTAATATGATATGTGATAAATGGACTTTACAGGGAGATTTTAGGTGAACGATATGGAAAAAGAAGATAATAATGTAACAAATGAGGAACTCATAAAAAGAGTAAAAAATGGTGATAATTCTGCATGGGAGATGCTTTGTGCGAAGAATGAAGACTATATAAAGAGAATAGCCAGGAACAAAGCAAAAAGAATAAATCATTTCCCGAAAGATGATAATGACGATTTGATTCAGAATTTGTGTCAGGCGGGTTGGCTTGGATTCTTAGATGCCATTAAGCACTATAATCAAAAAAAGGCAAAAAACACTATGTTTTCAACTTATGCTGCCAGTTGGATTAGTGGTGAGATGAGTAAGGCTTTAGATGATTATCTTAATTCTACCGGAGTTACAGGTCGCGTGAAATATCATCAGATGATTCAGTCAGTGAGTATGGATAGTTCGGAAAAACAAGAAAAAATTATGAATTTCATTTGTGAAGATATAGAGTCTACTTTTGATTTTGATTTGTTTATAACAGAGTTGAAAGAAAAAATGAATTGCACAAATCAAGAATCGTATTCGGAAACAGAGAGAGCGATTCAGATTCTTACTATTTTGAAAATGATGACGGATGAGAAGCATGAGTTATCGAAAACGCAATTGAAAAACTGTTTAGAAGTTTATCGTATTGCTGCAGATAAAAATTGTACAAAGATAGAAGGCGATTCTGTCAGAAATGCAACGGTTCAAAAAATACTAAAGGCGTTGGATCCAATGGAGTATACAGAGGATAACGATAAAGACTTTGTTATTAAATTCAAAGGATATCAGGATAATCGATTACATAATAATCTGAAAAATGAGAATGAAAAGTGTGCAGAACAAAAATCTAATTTCATAACAGAAGAAAATCATTCAATAAAAAAGAAAAAATATCGACCTCAGATTACAGACTTATATTTTAACCATGTGTTTTCTTATGATGAACTGGATATGTTAATTGAATTGGTAGCATTTTCAGACTGTATGTCAGATGATGAAAAGCTCTCATTAATTGATAAAATACGCGGTACAGCAAGTGTTTATTATACACATCCTATTTTAACAGGAGAGGGTGCGGACAAAATTCTGGACTACTATAGGGCTTCGAAAGGAGCCTTTTTATGTATTCAAAAGAACAAAAGGATATTGCACTACGGATATATCATCAAACAGAGTCTGTAACTGAAACTATTAGGATTCTAGGGTATCCAACACGTAGAAATCTGTACACATGGATTGCTGAAGAAAATACACCACCCAAAACAAGGAGAGAATACCCTGTAATTGATAATCCTCCTGATCATCCTCGCAATCCTCCATTAGAAGTAAAATTAGATGCAATTCACCGTTGCTATGAACTCGGAGAAAATATAAAATATGTTTCAGAAGACATTGGGTATAGTAGAGCTAGTATTTATCAATGGCGAAAACGTTATTTAAAAGAAGGTACATTAGGTCTTATGAATCACAAAAACATTACTCCGGGAACATTAGTAGAAGGTTCTGTTTCAAGTACAGATATTTCTTCTGATGAAATAAATCAGTTGAAGGCTCAAATGCAAGATATGCAATTAGAAATAGACATTCTTAAAGAAACGATAAATGTATTAAAAAAAGACCCAGACATCGATCAGAGTGCTCTCAGCAACAGAGAGAAGGCGGTGATAATCGATGTCTTGAAAAATAGATACTCACTGCCATTATTATTACAGAAATTACAATTATCAAAAAGTAGTTATTATTATCAGGAACAATCCCTACAAAAAGAAGATAAATATACACTTTTACGTGTTAGAGTCATTGAATTATTTACAGAGAATAAAGGTCGATATGGTTACAGACGAATTCACGCCCTACTTAAGCGTGAAAATATAATTGTCTCAGAAAAAGTTATTCGTAGGATTATGAAAGAAGAACAACTTGTAGTAAAAATCAAACGAACTCGTAAATATAATTCCTATCAAGGTGAAATATCTCCAGCAGTAGATAATCTAATTAACAGAAATTTTTCTGCATCTAAACCTAACGAAAAGTGGTTAACAGATATAACCGAGTTTGCAATTCCGGCAGGAAAGGTTTATTTATCGCCTATAGTAGATTGTTTTGATGGCTTACTTGTCAATTGGAATATAAGCACTTCTCCAGATGCATTACTTGTCAATTCTATGCTTGACGATGCAGCTAAATTACTATCTGTAGGAGAAAAACCAATCATACATTCAGACAGAGGCGTACACTACCGCTGGCCAGGCTGGATTGACAGGATGGAGAAAAATGGTTTCATACGATCAATGTCAAAGAAAGGCTGTTCACCTGATAATTCTGCCTGCGAGGGCGTATTTGGAAGAATTAAAAATGAGATGTTCTATAATGCAGATTGGTCTGGGGTAAACATCTCAGAATTTATTGGTATTTTAAATGATTATCTTTATTGGTATAATGAAAAAAGAATAAAAAAATCATTAGGATATTTGAGTCCTATAGAGTACAGACATAAACTTGGATTGGTCACTTAGATAGTCCAAGAAAATGTCCGCACCCTCGGATGTGAAAAAAATAGAATTAATTATGGTGAGAGAAAAATTGCAGATCGATATACAGGAAAGCTAAAACATGTCAGAAAAGATATGTCACATAATTTAAAAGTATTGCAGGAAGCCATTAATCGACTTAGCCAAGTTTCTTTTTACTTTGGGCAATATGATGAGAATGGTGATTTTATTGTTGATTCTGACTATCAACATGTGATAAGCCCTTATCATATAGTGGTGTATCATGATCAGTACTATGTAATTGGAACAAAGAAAAATGATAGTAATGTTTGGCATTTTCGCATTGACCTTATGAATCATGTAGAAATACTCAAAGATAAGAATGGAAAAAATGTTCCAATCGAAATAAAGCATAAAGAGGTAATGCCGTCAGGAATTCGTGGTGACGAATGGAATCCGGAAAAATATATGTCAGAGCATTTGTATATGAGTTATGATCAGCCAAAGGATATTCAGATTAAGATCCGAAATACGGACTATACTATTTTACATGATTGGTTTGGTACAAATTATCGTAAACTTCATAAAAAATGTGAAGAAGGGTATGATATTGTTGAGGTAAAAACTTCACCTGCTATGATTGTGCATTGGGCGATGCAATATGCAGGGCGCGTTGAGATTATGAATTCCGATATTAGAAAAAGGATTCGTGAAGAAATAAAGAGCGTCGCAGATAAATATAAAGAATAAAATGTTCTCCATAATATATGCAATCAATATATATTATGGAAAAATTATCATTTATGCAATGATGGCATTGTTTATGTTGAAGAGTAGAGAATTGGTGATTTGGAGAGAAAACTTGGAAAGGAATCGGTATTTTTATTAAGTGCAAGTGAAGCTGGATTAAACAAAATAAATAAAATGTATGTCCCGGAGCAATTACAGGCAGGTTTTTCAGATATGATTGACGAATATGTTCATTTTAATGAGTCGGCACGCAATTCTATCATGGAGAGAATGACGCCGGATTATATGGTTGTCGGAATAGGGAGCAAAACAGAAACTTATAAGTACAAATCAGAAATCATCTCCGATGAGAGAGCTTTCTATACGAATGAGAAAACGGAAATGACTGGTTTGTGCGACAAATTTTTAAATGATGAAATAGATAAGGATTCATTTTATGATGGACTGAAAGGTTACTTGAATCATTACTATGAAAACAGATATGAATTAAGAAATCAGCCGGGAAGTGTTAGAGAAAAATCAAACGATATGCTGGACAAATTGAAGCATATGTTTGGCGTTTAATGTTGAAAAAGGGTTTGGAGAATAATTATGAA
>ENA-OPWH01000928-OPWH01000928.1-human-gut-metagenome-genome-assembly--contig:-NODE-928-length-20253-cov-7.330478_pt1 | contig 20253 bp, 25 predicted proteins | sample MGYA00241506_ERZ502004 | MGnify/ENA primary metagenome ERZ502004 (study PRJEB25962, sample SAMEA2043049) | human gut metagenome | biome: human gut; feature: human-associated habitat; material: faeces... | reverse complement strand
CATCGATGAACTGACTTAATCATAGCTCATTTTTGAACCCTTTCCCGTATGTCCAGAAAGTAGGAATACCGCCCCAAAATCGAAAATTTCCACGATTTCGGAACGGTATGGTATAATGGTTATATATGCTCGAAAACCACATGGAAAGGGAGTGACAAACCGATGAAAGACCATGTTTCCTTGCAGGAACGGTTGAAAGATTTACGGGTGGAAAAGGGGCTGAAGCTGGAAGAACTGGCGGAAAAGACCGGCATTTCAAAATCTGCTTTAGCCAGCTATGAAAATGAAGAAAACCGAAATAAGGAAATCAATCACGGCAACCTTATCACACTGGCAGACTTTTATGAGGTGTCCATTGACTATCTGTTCTGCCGGACAGAAAACCGGGAACAGATCAACACCCCGCTGTCTGAACTGCATTTGACCGATGAAGCTGTGGCGCTTCTGAAAAGCGGACGAATCAATACCCGGCTGCTGTGCGAGATGATGTCCCACGAAAAATTTGCGGAGCTGATGGCTGACGCAGAAATCTATGTGGACGGAATGGCTACCATGCGGTTCCATGACATCAATAGTGCGCTGGCCGCTGTCAGGGCAATGATACTGGAAGAACATCCTGAAGCTGCCGCAGACCGTTCCCTGAAAATTCTGGAAGCCGGTCAGATAGCGGAAGAAGATTTTTTCTGCCATGTGACACACAAAACATGGGACGCTATTCTTCACGATATACGCAAAGCCCATGAAAACGACATGGAGAGTGCGCCGGATACTACACCCGCCGATGAACTGATAAAGGAAGTCCGAAAGGCCATGCAATCCCCCGGCGATAGGATACAGGAATTTCTGGAAATCTTCTGCAAGGCATTCCAGCTAAAATACAAGCGGCTCACAGACGAGGAAAGAACAACCCTGAAAAGGCTGTTCAAAAGATCGCCGCTGATTAAAAATTCCGGGATCAACTTCCGGCGCAGGCCGTGGAAATGAAAACTGCCGTTGTGGGAATTGGTGTTCCTGCAACGGCAACGTCTTCTGAATGCTTCTATTATGTGGAAAACTGGAATTTGTTACTTAACAAATTTATTTTTCAATTTATATACTTGATTGAGTTCCTAACAAGTTCATCAGCTCCGCGTCCGTACGACTGGCTCTTTGACAGCGATTAAGGAACGCATAAACTTAGTCAACTGTTGGCTGACGATTTCAGGGTAAAAACCGCTTTGATTTCTTGTCTGAAGTCGGAGCGGTCTTCTGTTATTTCACCAATGATCTATAAGCAGTCCGCTCCGCCTTTTCGCCTTCTTCTCCGGCGAACACGGTTAATGTGTCGCTCAAAGTCACCGTTCTGGAGCAGTTCTGCCAAGACGTATTGCTCAAAAACGGGAACCGTACAGGAATAAAAGCTCAGCTTCCGCTCAAAATCCGCCAATAACCGTTCTGGCAGTACCATGTAACCCACACGGATGGAGGGAGCGATTGTCCTGGTGAATGTATTCAGATAAATCACAGATCCATTTTGAGAAAGGGAAAAGAGCGTATCTTCGTTCTTTCTGGATACGGTTAACTCTGCGTCGTAGTTATCCTCAACGATAAAACCACCATGCTTCTCTGCCCATCGCAAATATTCCATCCGCTTGGACGCGCTTGCCGTAATGCCACTGGGAAAGCTGTGAAACGGTGTAACGTGAAGTACTGCGGCTTTCGTTTGCTCCAGTTCCACCGATTGGATTCCATCAGATCCTAATTTCAGAAGGTCACACTGTATACCGTGAGCCTGATATACTCTGCGGATTTTTTCATAGGAGGGGTTTTCTATCCCGAACAGCCGGTCATTACCGAATAACTGCACGACAAGCCCATACAAATACTCCGCACCGGAGCCTATAATGATCTGCTCCGGTCGTACTTCAATTCCGCAGCTCCGAGCCAGATAGCGAGAAAGAGCTTGCCGCAGTTCTGGGCAACCGTGATTCGGAGATTTTATCATAATTTTTTCTTGATAATCCAAAAGCACCCTGCGCATGGTTTTGGCAAGAACGGTGTATGGAAAATCGCTCTTTGCTTCGTGTGTTCGATTCAAAGGAAGTGGTCCGATATCCCATTCACTCCGGTTAGAAATAAAATCGTCTTCCTGGTAAATGACGAAGTAACCGCTGCGTGCCCGTGCTTCCGCATAGCCCTCTTCACACAGAAGTTCATAAGCATGTTCTACAGGAATAACACTGATCCCCATTTTCTCCGCCAAGGTGCGCTTAGAGGGAAGACGGCTGCCATATTGGTAGGCACCGATGACGATCTCCTTTTTTAACATCTCATATAGTTTTCGATAGATGTATTGTTTGCTATCAATTTTCTTATTCATCTGATTATATAAAATACCTCAATTCTGACTATTTTCTAATATCCAGATTCATTATATACTGTCCGTATCAATTTGTAAAGGAGCACTTTTTATGGAAAGAACAAGATATGACTTGAATAAGGAACTGGCTCAGATGCTGAAAGGCGGAGTCATTATGGATGTTACTACGCCGGAGCAGGCAAAAATTGCACAGGAAGCGGGAGCCTGTGCTGTTATGGCCTTGGAGCGTATTCCTGCGGACATTCGAGCTGCCGGCGGTGTATCCCGAATGAGCGACCCTCAAATGATTAAAGGTATCCAGGAGGCCGTATCCATTCCTGTTATGGCCAAATGCCGCATCGGTCATTTCGTGGAGGCGCAGATTTTAGAGGCGATTGAAATCGACTATATTGACGAGAGTGAGGTTCTGACTCCCGCAGACGATGTATATCACATCGACAAAACCAAGTTCAAGGTTCCGTTCGTATGCGGAGCCCGTGACTTAGGGGAAGCCCTTCGCCGTATTTCCGAGGGTGCGTCTATGATCCGGACAAAAGGAGAACCGGGTACCGGTGATATTGTTCAGGCGGTACGGCATATGCGAGCCATGAACGCAGAAATACGCCGGGTTCAGAACCTGCGTGAAGACGAGCTCTTTGAGGCTGCCAAACAGCTCCAGGTTCCGCTTGATTTACTCCGCTATGTTTATGAGAATGGTCGTTTGCCGGTGGTCAACTTTGCAGCTGGAGGGGTGGCTACGCCTGCTGATGCAGCCTTGATGATGCAGCTTGGCGCTGAGGGAGTATTCGTAGGCTCCGGCATATTCAAATCTGGTGACCCTGCCAAACGTGCTGCCGCCATTGTCCAAGCTGTGACCAACTACAAGGATGCAAAACTGATAGCCCAGTTGTCTGCCGGACTGGGAGAAGCTATGGTGGGGATCAATGAAAGCGAAATCGCTGTGCTCATGGCGGAGAGGGGAAAATAATGAACATCGGGATATTGGCTCTCCAAGGGGCTTTCGCAGAACATGGGACTGTGTTGGACCATCTGGGAATCGAGCATTTTGAAATTCGGCAAAGGCAGGATATAGAGAGATCCTTTGACGCCTTGATTCTTCCCGGAGGAGAAAGCACTGTCATCAGTAAGCTGTTACGGGATTTGGAACTTTTGGAGCCTCTGGCGGAAAAAATAGAAAATGGTTTGCCTGTTTTCGGTACTTGCGCAGGCTTGATTTTATTGGCGCGTGAGGTGGAAGGCGGCGTTTCCTGCTTCGGCTGCATGGACATTTCTGTCAAACGCAACGCATATGGCCGTCAGCTGGGAAGCTTTTATACCGAAGCAGAATTTCATGGTTTAGGCAGGGTGCCAATGACCTTTATCCGCGCTCCATATATACGGTCGGTTGGTTCACAAGCCCAAGCGTTAGCCGTGGTAGACGGGCAAATTGTCGCAGCCAAACAGGGCAGTATGTTGGTTACCGCTTTTCACCCGGAGCTGACGGACAACTTGGCAATTCACGAATATTTTCTAAAAATGATCAAAAATCGATATCGCTTTAGTTGTCAGTATTAGGATACTTACCATTGCTCATATAATTATTCAAGCATTAAGAGGGGAAAGCGTTTATACCTTTCCCCTCTTAATGCTTTATAACCCGATTTTATGCGTAAATCAATTCCGTATGCAAAATCTCCTCTACTGCATTTCGAATATTGTTCATTTTCTATATCCATTCAAGCGGTTTATCGGTTTTAGTTGCTCCGTCACACCCTGCTTATCGGCACATTCCTTTACCATCCGAAAGGACATAATCCTTTGCCTGTTCATCTATTTCGGCAAGGTAAGCGTAAGGTTCCAGAATAAGAGTAAACTTCTGTGAAATCGTATAAAGGGATAAAGAAAGTAAACTGCGATTAATCCTTTATTTTCAAGGCTTTTGAGGATTTTACTATGATCCTATAACGGGTGGTAGCAGTCTAAGGCCTTAACGGTTTTAAATTCCAATCTGTACTTCAAAAATTATTCTCCTGTTATATCTTCAAAAGTCTTATTCTGCTTCAATTCAATCACACTCAAAATGTCACAATTCAAGGCTTCGCAGATACGAACCAAAGTTTCCATACTGATGTTTTTACCCTTGCCCATATTGGCAATCATATTAGTGGTCAGACCGGCGGCAAGCCGCAAGTCCTCTTTCCTCATGCCACGCTCTTTTAAGGTGTTCCATAGTGGCTGATAGCTAATATGCATAGGCGTCCCGCCTTTCTTTTCATACTCAAGATTTCTGCACTCATTATAGCAGAAATCTTGTGTTTCCACAATATTTTTTGACCGCACCGCCGGTTCCGTCTGGATTGTGCTTTTCCTTTCTCCGCTTTTATTACATCTAATTAGCCATGAGCTGCTTCATGCCCTGCGACTTTGCGCCGGGGTTGTCGTTTCCGTACCCTTCCATGAGGTTCACAACGCCCCAAACACCAAGGCCCGCGCCGATGGCAACAACGAGAGTCTGCAGAACGGTAATAGCCTGATTGAAGAATTCCATAGTCGTTTTTCGCCAGATTGCAGCATTGATAAAAAACACGATTCCAAAAGAAAAACAGGCTGGCACATCTTCGGTGCTGCCTGCTTCCTGCAATGCTGGCTTCTCCTTTCATTTTCATAAAAAATCAGCCTTTTGGAATCGCAAAATGTAGAGATCAGTCGGACAAGTTACCTGCCCTGGGGTCTGCCCGGACAGGCGGGCGGGTGTATTTACTTCGGATAATGACCTCCTTCCTATGCTGTGCTTTCTTCGGACACATCCACCTCGTAGCAATCAAATTCTTCATCCATCCGCAGTCTGAGTTCGTGCTTCAGGTAGCGTTCCACATCGAAAGCGTTCTTCTTATCAAAGTCCGACAGTTCCTTGTACCGCTTATGCTTGGTAATGTCGAATTTGTCGCTCAGGAATGGCCGGACACCGCGCAGCTGCAGGATGCACTTGCTGCCATCCATGACAGAAAGTTCGTCCCGGCTCATAAGTTCCTTGCCAGTCTTTTGGTAGGTTGTACCAAAGGAAGGGCTTTGACCGCGTGTGTCGGATGTGTTATATAGGTCGATGGTTTCTTTTCCCAGCGTTTCAGAAATTTCTTTGAGGGTCGAGCTTTCCTTGCCGCCGAGGAACAGCATGGTGTCACAGTTGCCGATAATGGTTTCTGCGGCATCTTTGTAGATGGTTTTCAGCTGGCTCTGTGATTGCAGGATGATAGATGCCGAAATCTCGCGGCTGCGGATGGTGGCAATCAGCTTATCAAACTTCGGGATCAGACCGATGTTCGCAAACTCATCGAGCAGCAGCCGCACATGATACTTTAGCTGACCTCCGCATTGATCGTCTGCACGGTCACAAAGCAGATTGAAAAGCTGGGTGTACATAATGGACACCACGAAATTGAACGTATCGTCCGTATCGGAAATGATAACGAACAAGGCCGTGCGGCGATCCCCCAGCAAATCCAGTTCCATTTCATCGTAGGCCATCAGGTCACGCAGCTCCGCAATGTCAAATGGGGCTAATCTGGCACCGCAGGAAATAAGAATCGACTTAGCCGTTTTGCCGGCAGCCAGCTTGTATTTCTTATACTGGCGGACTGCAAAATGCTCCGGCTTCTTCTGTTCCAGTTCCTCAAAAAGCTCATCTACGGCATTTTTGAAGGCTTCATCATCCTCGCGGGCTTCGCTGGCGTTTATGAACTCCAGCAGCGTGGAAAAGTTCTGTTCTTCCTCCGGGGCTTCATACCAGATGTAGCCGATTAGTGCGCAGTAGAGCAGGCGTTCTGCCTTGACCCAGAAATCTTCGCCGGATTTTTCTCCATCGCCCTTTGTGTTGGCGATGATGGTATTGACCAGCTTCAAAATATCTTTTTCACTGCGGATGTAATGGAACGGATTATACCGCATGGACTTTTTGAAGTTGATGGTGTTCAGGACTTTGATTTTATACCCGGCATCCGAGAGCATCTTTCCGCACTCGACAATAATTGTACCCTTTGGGTCCGTTACGACATAACTGACCTTTTGGGGCATCTGCATCAAGTTGGGCTTGACGTAAAATCGGGTCTTACCACTGCCGCTGCCGCCAATCACAATGACGTTTTTATTGCGGGCGTACTTCGGATGCTTTGGTCTACCACTCATCATCAGCCGTTCGGTCTGTGTGAGGATGACGTTGTTCTCGAATACCGGGTCAATAAAAGGTTCGATGTCCTTCTGGTTGCCCCACCGGGCAGAGCCGTATTCCTCGCCTTGCCGATACTTCTTAGCGTTTTTCCCTTTGAAGTAGATTACTGCTTTCAGCGCAGCTGCGCCGACCAGCCCCACCATCAGGTCGAACGGATAAAAACTAGGCAAGACACTTTTGTAGGCCAGACCAAAGTTCATGAAAAGAACCATGAGCCTGTCCACCACGGTATCGCCATTGCAATGACGGTAAAGCCATGCGGCCTTTTCCACCATGTAAAAGGCGATGATGTACGGAAAATTCAACAGGATCAGCTTTTTCATATCTGCCGACTGCGCCATCCTGCTGAACTCTGCAGCCAGTTTTTTGCCCCATGCCGTGCCGCCCGTCTGGTTGGACGGTGCTTTGCGCGACAGACGGGCAGGTTTTTTCAGATTCTTCATCGTGTCGGTTCCTGCTCCCTCTTCTTTTCTTTCTTAAGCTGACGGTGATTGGAAAGTTCCTCTTTCACCTTTTCCAGCTTCTGACGCACCGATTCGCGTTTCTGCTTTTTCAGCGTTTCACTGGTGTATTCCTTAAAGGCGGCGGTCATAACATCCACATCCTTGGCCTTAAAAAAGACCAGATACTCTGTTTTGCCCTCCTGTTCCACCTTTTTCAGACTATAATCAATGCCATATTTCCGGGCTACCCGGTCAAACGACTTGATATTATTGTCTGTGACAACGATGTTCGTGATCTGCGCGCCGCTCTTCTGCAGGCTCTTGATGCTCTGCCGCCCCGTTTTCTTACATTGGCTTTTTTCTCCTTTCCCCCGCTGCTTTTTCTTGTCCATCTCTGCCAGCAGCTTTATCAAAGCCGCTTTCAAAATCTGTGCCGTGATTTTTCCTCCTTTGATGCACAGCGAGATGGTTTTCTCGTTGACTTCTTCCTGCACGATTGCTCACCTCCCATCTATCGCCGCCGCATCAGGGGCGGACTGCCCCGGCTGCAGGCGGTGCGGTATCGCCCAGCACCGAGCGGAACTTCTTGCGGCACTGGTGCAGCAGATAGCCGCACTCCCATTTGTACCGGCAATGCTTGCAGGGATGGCCGCTGTCCGTTCCCGGACGCTGGCGCATCATGCGTTCAAACGGATTGTCGGTAAAATTCATAGGCTCAACCTCCCTGTTCAGCCAGCGGCAGCACACCGCGCCGCTTCAAAGTGTGGTAAAGGAACTTCCGGCCTTTCTGCGTCCATGCTGTATGCAGCTTTTCAACCTCGGAACCATCGCTGCGCTGGAGCCGGAATGTCAGGCTGGACGTATAGCCCTTACCGTGGTGTTCCGAGTACAGCACCCACTGACCGTTGGCACGGTACTGAATACCGTGCAGATGCAGCAGCCGATTGAACACCTTGGCTCCGCAGCCGTACTCTTTGGCGATCTGCGTAGTCGTAACCAGCGAATCGGAATCGCTCAACTGTGCTTCATAGCTGCTTCGACGCGGCGGCTTCTTATGCAGTAGGCCAAGCAGCACATCCCAATCAAACGGCTGCGGACGGTACGCCGCACCGACTGCCGTGTGATGCAGTTTGCAGAGCTTCTTTGCCATGTCCTGCGTGATGCGGTAGTCTTTCACATACCGCTGCACCGTGCGCCCACCCTCATCCTGAAGCCGGACACGGGGCATATACTCGTAGTCGCGGCCCTCGATGAAACCATACTGGCACATACGCGGGAACCACTTGCGGAAATCGCTGCGAATGTGCATCTGGTCATACAGATCACGCGCCCACAGCGTAGAGGGCAGCGTGTCCATACTCATGAATACGATGTTCATGGGGTTGTCCTCCTAGTTCTTATCTACTCTGCTGCCCCACCCAAATTCATGCCGAACCTGTGCGGAATAATAGCTGTCCACGGTCACAGGTGCGTTATAGAGTGTTGCCAGCAGGTATTGCTTGATGTTCCGAATCTGAGTGCTGTTTTCTTTTAAGCACTCCAATATGTACTGGATATGCGAGGAATCCAGCTTCATCAGGCGGCTTTTCACCACCTCTTTCGGCTTTTCCTCCCCGCAAATGCGCAGGAACTTCTTTCTGCTGGTGACGGTTTCCACCAACAGTTCCAGAATCTCATACAGGACCGCTTTATCCGCTGGGTAGCCCTGTTCCAGAATTTCCAGTTCCAGAGCCTCCTTGAAATAGCGGCGGTACTGTTCTTCTTCCTGCAATTCAGCCGGATAGATAAGATCAGTTTCACTATTATCTGTCTTATTATTTTTCTCAGTATTACTTCCGTTTGATTTTGGAACTCCCGGAAGTTCGTTTTTCATACCGCCGGAAGTATGATTTTCATACTTCCAGTAGTTTGATTGCGAAAGCCCCGCATAAAGGTCTTTCACATACAGCAGATTGGGTTTACCAAGTCCCTGCCTGCGCCGCTCGATAAGCCGAAACTCCTGTTCCAGTTCATCCAGCAGTTTGACCGCCTTTTGTCTTGCACAATGGATAGAGTCCATGACTTCCTCTATCGTGCAGATAATATAGGCGTTGCCGTGCTTGTCCTGCCAGCCGTTCTTGATAGAAAGGCTCATACGATCCAGCAGCACAGCATACAGCAGTTTGGCATCCCCGGACATCTTCTGGAACAGATCAGCCTTGACCAATGCCTTCGGCACACGGTAAAAGCTGTATCGGTCTGCTTCCAGACCTCTGAAATACGGGTATTCCATGTAAATTCATCACCCCCTGTCGGATTGGATTTGCACTATTGGAAATAACAGTACATTCCTACGGTGGAACACGTTCCCATGCTCCACCGCAGTGTATCTGCTGTTATTTGATCTTTGCCATTCTGCCCCAGCCCGTTCCTGCCCCATATTTCAGCGGCGTATTCTCTGGTAAGACGCGCAGGATGCACATTCAGTGCCAGAAGTATCTCTCTGGGATGGCTTATTCAGTTTTCAAAGAGCTTTTGTGAGAGATTTCTTTTGTGTACCCCTTACACTAATAGGAATCCGCAGGGCCTTTTTGGAATACAATTTTCAAAAAAAATTTTAGAAATTTTTGATTTTTTCTCCAGGTCATCAGTTTTTGACGTAAAATCGAATGTTTTGTTTTTATGTAATTCGATATTTTTCATTGAGATAGGCTGCAATGCAGCTTTCCAGAGAACTGCTACCAGCAAATTCGACCTCGATGGTATACTCGCCACACCTATTTACATAAGGAGAACCGCTTGCACCGTCCTCTAACCGCTGTGAGTTCTTGTTCATTTGACGTTCCCCTCTCATGCCAAACCTCCCGCTGCCAATTCATAATGTGCTTCAAAATCAAATTTCCGGCGAATCCGTTCAAGAGCCTGATTTACCGCTCTTGTTACCGACCCACGCGATATTCCCATATCGTCTGCAATTTCCTGATGGGTCTTTCCAAGAACAAACTGCTGATGGATGAGGTCACGCTGTTTATCTGTCAGAACAGCCAGCATCGCATGAACAGCTTCATTCTCAATAATCTTTTCCAACATATTGATCGTGCGGTCAGCAATCTCACTCCAGTCCTCCGATAATGCGTGGTAGGAAACGCACACATTGCTTCGCCCTGCACCCTCGCACTTTGCCTGATTATCTTCCATCTTCCGCTCACCCTCAAACAAAGCACGGATATGCCACTCACAGTTTTCAAAATACTCTTCCTCGATTACATCGCCCTTACCCTCTGCTGCATCGTAGGCATAGTCTCCACAGCAGTCATGGATATGGAACACGGTGTTTCGCTTCCCTGCAGAAAACAAAACATAACCGCTGTTGTAGACCGTTAGATGACTGCCCTGATCAAATTCCCTGCGAAGCAGCACGATACCTTCCTCGAAAAGCATCTTGGGAGAAGGAGTGCGCTTTGCATGGGAAGGTGCTTCTACCAGTTCCTTGACCTTTTTCAATGTAAGCATTTTGTCCACCTTTCTGCCTTTCGGCTTCGGGTGAACTGAAAAAAGCAGCAAAAATCATCCCAGATTCACCCGTTTTTTTTGAACGGGAATCTAAGATTCCTTTTGCTGCTTTCTATTTGTCTGATGCTCCTATACTAATAGGAATCCGCAGAGCCGTTTTGGAATACAGTTTTTCAAAAAATTTTGAAAAATAAAAAGGCCGGAACAGGATGAACTACTTGCAGGCGCACTACTGCGCTGCATTCGCTCATTCTGTTCCGGCCTATATCACATATTGCTACGGTATCGCTCTAACAAACAGATATTATATTGTAGACCCAAAAGAACGTCTGGTGGAGCTGGTCGGCTAACCAGGTGCCGCCTAAGATTCCACCTCTGCGCTTTCAGTGTCGATGAAGCACTCTGCTTCAGGCTTCTTTCCGTTGGTTCTCTGCTGTGAAAAATTCGATACTCTTCACGGGAAGGCCGTGAATACACTCCACCAGAGATTCAGCAGAAATATAATCTTCACAGCCACCACGCTTGATCTGAAGCATATTCTTTCCATCAACGACACTGCGATTCCCAATCCGCAGCCCCTTTGGGGTGCGGATTTCATGTTCTCCGTTGCTCATCTTCTCACGGCCTCCTTTGTGTTGGTTTAAGTTTCTTTTTTCTATTCAATTTCACCTTTTGAACTTCCGCTCTTTTTTCACCTTTTTCGGCTTGCATATTTACGATTTTTACGGTATAATAATCCAAAAGATGATAGAATATAGCATATATTATAAGCAAGTCGTACCGCCGTGTCAAGATGAAAATGTGAAAATTCGTTGCATCTTTCAGATTGAATATTCACAAATTCCTTTGTACATTGTTACAGCACGATAACTACGCCATAGAAAGGTTGCAAACATGAAATTTGGAGAGAAAGTTCGCGATCTACGAAAGAAGCATTCTTTAACACAGGACGAATTGGCACAATGTCTGGGTATCAACAAACGAACGATCATCGGATGGGAGCGTGATGGCCGCTACCCTCGCAGCATTGAAATGCTTGAAAAGATGGCCGATATATTCCATGTACCTCTGACCTATTTGCAGCCGGATCAGTCTTTATTTATCGAACGTGCCGCCGAAGCCTACGGAAAAAAGGGCAAAATAGAAGCCCAGCATCTCGCATTTGAGCTTACTGAGCTATTTGCCAGCGGAGAGTTGACCCCACAGGATATGGACGGCATCATGTATGAAATGCACAAAGCCTATTTTAAGTACCGAGAACAAAAACGAGAAAAGGAACGAATAATGAACCTGTGAACCACTGTTCTATTCACTATGCTATCCCCGGAAGGAGATCACATTATGGATTCTGCATTTATTCACCAAGCCGCCAACGAACTTGTCCAAAATGCCGGAACTCGCAACATCAAACAAATCGCGCGCAGTTGCAGTCTGGACATCAGTGAAACATCCCGCATTAAAGATATGTTGGGTTTGCTTTCGCTCTATTTTGATAAGCCACTGATTCTTATCAATCGCCAGCTGGACAAACAGACAAAGCAGATGGTGTGCGGCTATGCTCTTGGACATTATCTTGAGCATCAGCTTCTTATGGACTTGCATACCCTGAACAAGTTTCTGACCATTAAGGACAAGCACATCCTTCTTTACGAGCATAACGCTTTCACATCCCACCTGATGTTGGACAGTGATGAAGTCTATCAAATGACGAAGCGCGGGCTGGATGCTGCTCAGATTGCCGCTGCTAAGGGAATCCACCTCAATCTAGTGCTGGTGAAGCTGCTGGAACTGCATCATCTGGGGTACGATCTGCGTCACTACCACGCCCAGCATCATGCGTTTATCAAGCAGTTCAACCTTCCGGCACATTTTCAGTTTGACGTGGCCGCCGGATGAACTTATGTTCTTATAACCCTAAAACCCGTAATGAACGGCGCGTTATGCCTGTCCATCACGGGTTTTTTGTATTATTTCAGTTTTGCGAGAATTTCATCGGCACTCATTCCTTCGGCAAGCAGCTTTTTCAGAACGGTCTCTGCTTCTGCCTTTTTTGCTTCTTCCGCAGCTTTGGCATCTGCCTTCGTCTTTTTTGCCTCCAGTTTGACAATCTCCTTGTCGATAACTTTCAGCGAAGCCTTCTTCTCTTTCAGGTCAGCTTTCAGAGAATCAACATTGGCAGTAATGGATGCGATTTCAGTAGAAAGTGCTTTCCTCTCGGACTGTTTTTCTACGATCTGGAATGCAAAATCAGCAGTCACAGTTTTGGGCTTATTCTTGCTGCCTTTGGTTCTGGGCATTTTGGGCTACCTCTTTCTATTTCAATTTTCTACTATTGAGTTTATTTCACTATCTTTTTTTCTGTTTTGGAACAAACCGATTAATCCGTACAAGAAACATAATTGGTATAATACTTCAGCTTCTTGTCAAAAAGCCTACTTTCGAGCCGCATTGGAAGCGTTTCATCATTACTAGGGTCAAAAGTGTTTTCAAGCAACGAAGCTTCCAATGAGTAAAGTCCTGAAAGAGCAGTTAGAACATTTTGAAGGCTAGCATTTTTATAATTATCTCCATTATTCCCAGCTCGATCATGTTTAGCACCATTATACGCATTCCACCAAGCCGGAGTCCCTGCGTTTTCTTCCAAGATGAATCTTTTCGCTTTTTTATCGGGATTGATCCTAATGCGGTAATTCTTCCACGGCTGAAGTTTAATCTTATTCCTAAATACAATAGATTCTTCAACAAGCTTCGGATTGTTTTTTGTCACATAGAACCACCATTCATTTAAACCTGTACGTTTATCAGCTTTGAATGATGGCTCACAGATACCGGCATAAGCTTTTCCAACCACATCAATTTCACTGCAAATTGTCTGAAAGAGCATCATATACTCCATTGAGTATACCATTCCATTACTCAAGTCAAATTCTACATAGCGTTCTGTTTCTAGGAATCTGTTTTCCAATGCCAAGTAATATTTCCAGTATTGACTCACTAAATCTTGAAATGTCAACATTACGGTTACTTCTCCGTTATTTTAATTTTATAACCCTTTTTCATTCATGACCGGAATCCACTTTTCATTGCTTTTCACCCAATATTGGGTTATGTTGGTTTTATTCAGTGCTTTACTATATTTATCGTAAACATATTCTACCTGCCGAATAGTCCCATCATATTCATCAAATACCGATAATCTTGCTCCATTCTTTCGTATGTCATATAAATTCAATCCGTATTGATATTTGCGCTCTCTTATCGCGTTTTTCACACGGTTTGAATCCTCATTAGCTTTCGTAGATTTCTTTTTCACTTCGCAATAGAAAATATTATTTTTCGTTTTCCTGACATGTAGCAGAATATCCGGCGCAATCCATCCATTTACATCTTCTGGGTGTGGACGCTTAATATCATTTCCTTCTCTATTATATTCCAAGTCAACGCAGGCATCTTTTTTTAATCCGCCGTCATATTTGTGTTGTAAATATATAGCCAACCTGCCCGCAATTGATCTTTCCTGCACATCAGTTTCGAATAAGGCGATATCTTTTTCATAGAGCATCTGGAACGCATATTCCCAAAGCCTTACCAGCTCATTGTACTCCATAACTATCCTCCTCCATATACTTTGCCTCTTAGCCACATTACTGTGTTGCCTGCCGCTCACCACGAAGAGGTGTGCAAAGTTTCGAGCAGCGTAGGCTGTGAGAATCTTCTCCAAGTCTTGTGAAAATCTTCCCACAGCCTTATTTTTCCCTCATGTGATTTCCTTCTATTGTGTCCTTGGAGGTGTAAATCACATGAAATATATTGCTGGTTTCGAGTATACAGATGACGAATGGGATACTATGGATAAGACAGCCCGCCGAAAGGTATCTGAAGTCATCCTTGATTTGCTTTTGTCGCCTACCTACCGCATTCCAATGCCAGTTACCGAAATACAATCAGTGCTCTTATCCTCTCTGCCCACAGTGCAGGATCACAATGGTGCGTGAGTATCAACGCTTCTGTGACCGCTGCGTCCAACAGTTGGACTGGAGTAAATTTGAGGATGCCAAAGAGGTATACATAGGGTGGGACGGTGTGAACAAGGCTTATCTGCCCTGAGTATATCACAGATTAGAGAATAAGTCCGCTTTATACGTTTTTTGCATCTCTTTTAAATATGTGCTAACCTTTTTCATCAACGCTATTTGGTTTGGGAAATTACAAGATGCTGCTTTTCTCCCCCCTGCAAACGGATCCGGATTCTTTCTGTAGTAATTAATTACATCATCAAAGAGTCCTAAATATATCCCCATTGTATCGCCGTCTAAATTTTGTATTGCGTATTCTTGTATCTTTGGAATTAAAATGTCTGGAACTTTAACACCCGTTAACGCAACCAATTCATGCGTAATTAAATTAGTATATCCTCCAAAAACCGCTATGTTGCTTTCACATAGCTCAATTCCTAGTTCCTCAGAAGCCTCCTTCTGCATATTTTCAATTACAGAAAGCATTCTAAAATCATTAAGATCCTTATCAAAAACAACCGGCAAATGTCCCCCTGCACCCAAAAGTTCAATAACAGGTCGATCCATAGATCCGTCCCAACCAGCAACTCGCCTGTTGAACACACAAATAACATCACCCATTTGTAACTGCTCTATCGATTCATTAAATGGAAGCCAAAATCTGTCAAATTCATGCTTTCCGTATATTTTTTTTCTGCTTTCGCTTTTTATCCACTGTAGAATTTCACCATGCACTATCTTTGACACAAAAACCCCTTGTGTATTTAGATGCCATAGGATGTCTTTTCTGCTCTCCGCATATGCCAACGGAGTAAGTACATTAGTACACTGATATTTGATATTAAGCGCATCAGATACTTGAATTACTCGAATTAAATCAATCCTCTTTTTGTCCCATTTTTCTGATATGCCTTTTAAATCAAATAAATTATCTTCTGAAAATTCATACCGGACTGTTTGTGGCAAAAGGAAGACATCTTCTTTATATCTTTGGCTTTCCTCAAATGACTCAATTCGAGTTAATGACTTTAATTTATCTGCGCCATTTAAATATCTCATTAGATTTTCTCCTTTCATTTAAAAAGCAATTTAGTCCCCACACAAGATATGCTGTCGGATATGTATAATTTCCAAGACCATGTCTCTCCATTTTCTCTGGAATATAATACATTTCATCAGGTGTTTCATTATATAAGCTACTCTTTAGTATCAACTCAATTCTTTTTACACACTTATTCATCTGATAAATCTTCAAATTTCCATACTTATATGCTAATGTCAATGCTTCTATCGCATATCCAATCAAAATATGATTCCACGGTGCTTTTGCAACACCCATATTTGCCTTTTTAATTCCAATAAGTGTTTCCACCTCATAATCTATACCTTTATTGACAAATTGTTCGAATACATATTTAATCGCCTCATCAACTTTATATCTTTGCATTATTCTTTTTCTTAAGTTTGGTTCCAATTCATAATAAAGGACAATAGCCATAGCTGTAGGTGTCAATCTACTACTATCTTGCTGTGAGAATCCGAATTTTCCAAACTTAGAATGCTCGTAAAATTCCAATATAAATTCCTTGAATTCACGTGTATCGCGTGTTGAATATTGATTCAATGCTCGTAATGCCCAAATACTGTTCACATTACTGCAATCTTCAAAACTCGGTTTTTCCATAAACACGCCCCAACCATATTTACATCTTGAATTCCACAATCTTCTTGCCAAGGCATCATACTTATCATGCCAAATCTCATAGTCTACTTTACCCTTTAACTCCCCCATTAAATATAATATCATTGAAGTGCAGACAACTGTTTCTTTTCCAAGCGATTTGCTACAGAGTCCCCTTTCATTGACCTCAAGATTTATTTTACTTAATGTGGACCGGAACACCTCATTTTTATACATTCCAGATTTATATAAGGCGATAAGTGCCTCGCACGTATTTGCATTTTGAGTTTCCGTTGCCTTATCCACAGCTCCCCAATGACATGGCATATTTACTAGCCAATTATTCAATTTTCGAACAATCACTTTATATTGTTTATCTATCGGTCGAAAATCCCCGATTTTACTCTGAATCAATTCAAATGCTACTTCTACCAATGGTGTCACAAAATACCAATTCATGAGATATAATACCCCTGCTGGAGTCACAAGAGCAATCGCATCAAGAATATCTGTTTCAGTTCTAAATATAAGAAAAATAAAATCACGTAATAAAGTCAGCAAATTATATTGAAGTAATGTCCATATTTCTAAAGCACTTACCAACAACGTGACAAAAACTTTACGTCGTTTCAGATCAACATCCATAAAAAACTCAACCCCTTCCTTTTTTCATTTAATACCGCCGCCGCTTTATACTTCTTCTGCCGCCTTGGATTTTCCTATTCATACATAGTTTTAGTGACGTTTCTCTGCTTTAGCTGTAGGATGCCATTCTCTCTTTGTCTATCGCCTGCCATACGGTGATAATCCGATATTTTTCTTGAATCTTTTCCTTCATGGCAGCTGTATTTTCTTAATCATTTTAGTTCACTTACATCATTTCTAATGTTAATCAAAAAGGACCTGCCGGTAATCACATTATTAACAACTGCCTTTGCCAAGTTCATCGCATCTATGTGCTGCTGATCATAACTAAAATGAACGTCATATACAAATTTTATAGTTCTCACTTTTATGCTAATATTATCATACTCGATAAAAGCATTGTCAAACTTCTCTGTGTGAGTTAGATTTTTGCCTTCGTCTCTACTTGGTAACTTATCTATAAATGTCTTTAATGAGTCTTTACGCTCGTCCGTCTGTCCCTTATTTGCAACTACAAAAGTACAGTCTGATCTTCCATGGAAGCTTGAGAGGTTCTCGGCTGTAACTCCATTAGCATTCGCCCAATCCAAATCCACATATAATATAGGTCGAACATTGATTATACTACGCAAAATGTACTTTATGTATATGTCTTTGATGCAGCCATCCCAATCGCTCTCCAATGGTTCACGGATTTGCATTAATTGAATTCCATACGTCTTAGCCACATTTATTGCACCAGTTTGAAACCCATTTCTTGATGCAAAGATACCTTGAATGTCGTTTCCTATATCCAGAAGAGTTGAACGAAAAGCCTCAATCTTTTCTGCCGTAACCGGATTTTTATAGTCTTTGCATTCAACCGCCACTCTGTATGTTACTGTACCATATGAAAATTGCCAATAAACATCAATCTGATGTTCTCGACTAATTCCCTTCAACTTGACATCGTGCTGCACTATAGCATTGCTCAGGCCATCGTTTGCATTCAGCACCTTGTACACATCTTGAACAAAGCGTTCGTATTCTTCTCCTTGTTTAGACATAAGGCTTTCCTCGCTATGCACGATTTTATAGTTTATACATCACTCTTCACATCTTAGCCGTCAAATGACGTTGCCTACTGCTCACCGCGTAGAGGTGTGCAAAGTTTTGAGCAGCAATGGGAACTCGCGCTCCCACAATTCATGTAGTTTCCTCTATGATATTACATAGAGGTGTAAATCACATGAAAAATAAATTAGATCGGTTCGATGATGACTGGAAGTGGGATGTACTGCCCACACGGATGCTATATGAGCTTCTGCTCTCCCCTACTTACCGATGGCCTTGGAAAGTAAAAATTGTATGCTCGTATAGGTGGGGTGCTGAGTTTCCAAAGTGTCCACGATGCGGAACCACCATGGAGCGTGAGTACCAACGCTTCTGTGACCGCTGCGGTCAGCGACTAAGCTGGCGTGATTTTGATGATGCTGAGGTTATTTATGTAGGTTGGGACGGACCAGACCCGGATAATCTGCCTTGAGTATACCACAGTCATGTCCATTTTTACAGATGTTTTTGAATGAATTCTTTAACCGTTTTTTCATAAGTGTCAGGATCTTTGCTATAGCTTTCTGCATGACCAGCATCATTGACAATTAAGAGAGATTTTTCACTTCTGCAACTATTATATAGCCTATATGCCATATATAACGGTGCTTGTGTATCCGCATTTCCATGAATTATTAAGACCGGAATATTGGTTTTTGATAGTGCGTCACACGCATCAGTTTCTGATAAACTGAACTTTCCCCACATTTTTGTTCCAATGTTAATAAAAAAATCAAACACACCAACTGGTATGTATGATGGGAGACGATTTTTGCAATTTACATTAATCATCTCCAATGCCGAACTATAGCCACAGTCATCAATTATTCCGTGAACCGAATCTGGTAAATCCAAACTACTGCTTAGCATTACACTTGATGCGCCCATTGAGATTCCCATCAAAAAAATGGATGTTTGCTTACCAAACCTATTTACGGCCCAATTTGTCCACTCTTTGCAATCATACTTTTCTACAGCCCCAAGTGTAGAAAAAGCACCTTCACTGTTATCATGCGCACGCATATTAACGAGAACTAAATTACAGTGTATTTCTTGTGTTATTCTATATATTGGTACATGTACAGCATCTATGTAACTGTTGCTCCAGAGCCCATGAAAATAAATAATCAATGGAGCATTTTTTTCTCTTTCATAATAATTTCCTGTCAGTTTTATGCCGTCAGATGCATTTATCGTAATCTGCTCGCTAGGAATATTTTTTATTTTATAAGCATCTGTGAGAAGTTCAAACTGCTTTTTATCTGCCGCTCCCAAATCTGGCCACGGTCGATTTTTTCGTATGCAGGCCTTTTGAAAAACCAATTGACTTCCACAAAGAATAATAATAACTATAGCAGATAGCACTAGCACAAATGCGATAGTCACTTTTTTTATTTGATTGCTTTGCATATGTATTGCCTCTCATTCTTTATCTTCCAGACTTTCCATATATTTTTTTGCATCTTTCATAAAACTCACTGCAATCATCACGATTACCGCACCAATCGGGAATGCCGCAACAATACTCACTGACTGAAGATTGTTCATGGAACTTTCAGCAAACAGCAGAGCAATCGGAAGCAAAATAAGCAGAATACACCACATCAACTGAATGCCCTTATTCGGTTGCTCACCATCTTTCAACGTGTGATAGCTGTAGCAGGATGCTGTCAGTGCGATTGAATCAAAAGAAGTCGCGTAGAAAGCAATCATTGTCAGCAGAACAACTACCATGATAACAGGTGCACCCGGCATCGTTTTGATGATAGACACAATCATGCCATACAGATCTCCGCTTTCCAGATACTGTGCAATAAAGTCAGCCTTTCCAGTAACCTGCATTCCCATAGAATAGTTACCAAGTACGATAAAACTCGTCAACGTAGAGCCAACACCAAATACATAGCCACCAAGGATTGTCTGACGTACTGTTCTGCCACGAGAAATGCTGCCGATAAAGAACGGAGCAGCTACGCACCAAACCATCCAGTAAGCCCAATAGTAGATTGTCCAGTTCTGCGGGAAGTTCGATGTACGGAGCGGGTCAGTGAACGTAGACAGATCAACAAAGTTCTGGATCATTCGTCCAAGGGAAGAAAAACCGGTTTCAATAATATACCGTGTTTCTCCACCAAACAGCAGAACAAACGCAATCAGACCAAAGAACATATAAATACAAATGTTTGCCAACTTGCTGATTCCCTTAAATCCATGCAGCAAGGAATATGTATATACAGCGCAGGTAATCAGAAGAATAATAATGTTGATTACAGTACGACTAACGGCAACATGGAACAGTTCGCCAATAATAGTTGCCATAA
>ENA-OPWH01000918-OPWH01000918.1-human-gut-metagenome-genome-assembly--contig:-NODE-918-length-20359-cov-1.735865_pt1 | contig 20359 bp, 10 predicted proteins | sample MGYA00241506_ERZ502004 | MGnify/ENA primary metagenome ERZ502004 (study PRJEB25962, sample SAMEA2043049) | human gut metagenome | biome: human gut; feature: human-associated habitat; material: faeces... | reverse complement strand
TTTGTGTCTTGTAAAGACTATGACGATGACATCGACGAAATCAACAACAAGTTGAACACGCTCGAAACCACTGTCGCAGAACTTCAGAAAAAGATTGTCGACGGCGCATACGTTAAGTCGATTACTCCCAATGCAGAAGGTTTTGTCGTTACGATGAGTGACGGTACTACCACTACCATCAAGTCAGCCAAAGGCCAGGACGGTAAAGACGGTACTCAGTGGACTATCACTGAAGACGGATACTGGGCTTGCGATGGCGAAAAGACCGATGTAAAGGCAGTAGGTGTTGACGGTCAGGATGGCCAGCAACAAGTGAAGAAAGAAAACGGCAAGTGGTACCTGTGGAACGGAACCGACTTTGAAGAAGTAGCCGTGGGTGCTTCAGCCGCTACAGGCATTCCTTATTATTATGAAGATGCGACAGACCCCAACTACACCATCTTGGTTATCTACGATGAAAACGGAGCAAACAAGAAAGAAATCCGTTTGCCTATGAACGCAGGATTGGGACAGATTGTAGTGTTGAATAGTAACCTGAATATTAACTATAGTACTTTCAACGGTGTACACAAAAGCGGTAAGACTGCCGAATGGGGAGGCTCGAAGGCATTGCCCGAAATGGGAGAATATATGCTGACAGCCAACAGCAATGCATATTATGTACAGGTTATCCCGGCTGACTATGACATCAGCAAGCTGAACTTCAAACTGGTGAATACCAAGGGCGACGTGGCTCCTATCACATTGGGTACTCCCGTTCCTTGCTCGGACGCAGTGGAAAGAGCTGTATCTGAAAGCGGTGTTTATGCCATTCCTTTCGAATTGAACGAAATGACAGACCAGACTTTGGACGAATACATGAAGAACATTCGCAACAAAGCCCTGTCGCTGGTTGCTACAGAAACTGTACGCTCTACTTACACCAATGCTTTGGGTATATTTAAAGCTTCTAATGAATTTGGTAACTTTAATCCAATGGTATCTGTTGCCGTAGAAGACCTTGGAAACCCCGTTGTTATCGCACCGAGCCGCAACGCCCAAAATGTATATGATACATATTTGCGCATGGATGCCGATTCTAAGGCTGACTCTGTGAAATACGGAATCAAGTTTGACGGAATGACCATTTCTTATAACAAGGATATCAAGAAAGGTACAAGAATGACATTCGTTGTTAACGAGTTGAATGCCAAGGCTATGATTAACCCGAATCCTTCAAAGGTTACGGTTGTCTTTGGAGAAGCTGCAACAACTCCTGCCAAAGAATTCTTATTCGAGGAACAAACTCACAATGCTGTGGCTGTTTATACAGACAAGACTACTAGCAAAGAGGTAAATAAGCAGTATCTGGATGTTGACTTTGCCGAATTCTTCAAGACGATTACTCCTCAAGAAGGTGACCGCATCGTTTGGAATAAAGATGTTAGATACTCTGGAATGGAACTGGTATGGACTCCGGTTGATAAGGATGGCAACTTGATGGATGAAGTATATGTAACCGAATCCTTAAGTGGTGGTTATGATAAGGCACAATTACTGTCTGATGCAGGAAAAGCAGAAGGAATGGCCAAGTTTACAACTTTGAGAATCCCGTTCAAGAAGAACTATCCGGGCATTCAGTTGGGTAACGGTACATTGACTGCCAAAGTTCACTTCTACAACAGTGATGCTGAAACAGAAACAGTGGCTATCATTCCGTTCGTTATCAATAATCCGACTGCTGCTGAAATCGCTTCTTGGTATTCTTGGAATAAGACAAATAATTTTGTTAATGGTACATTGACTGCGTTTGTTAATGGAGGTTCAGATGCGAAAGTTAAATTAAGTGACAACTTTGAAGCAATTGATGCTGGCATCACACTGAATATCTATGCTAAAGAAAGCCAGAAAGACAACAAACCTTGGTATGCTCCTAACATGACCATCGGTTATCCGTCAGCTATTTTCAAAGGCATGGCAGCTGATGCATACGACAATAGAGGTAAAGCTAAGAAGTTGATGACTTGGACAGGTTATGATGCCTATATCTCAACAACTAAAACTGCTATTGATGGTTCTGCTACTAAATCTGATATTACCAACATGACCGACTACATCAGTAGTGCAGAGTTGACATTGAAGAGTAATAGAAGTGATAATTCTGCTAACGCTAATGCATACTTCAACAACGCTTATACAATCAGTGGTATCGAAGTGAAGGCTTTGGGTAAAGGTGTTAAATTCGATGCTGACAATCATAGTTGGATAGAAGGTGATGACCGTTCATTCGGTATCAGCAACATTAAACTGGTTATCAAGAACACTGCCGAAACTAAGCTTGACCAAATCAGCTTCTCTAAGGCATTGCAGATTCCTTCTGTAAAGAATGAGTATATCAAGTTGAGCAATGCTCTTCATACTCCTAATACAGATACATTCTTCGGTACATTCTCATTGCTGAACAACTTGGGAACTAAGAAGTATGAATTGGGCTCTAGTACTACAATTACAGTTAAAGAATTGGGAGAAGATGGTACTTATGCTAACTCATCTAACTTCGAGGCAACAGTTGTAGAATATGAATACGGTACTGCAAACCCTGCTGCTAAAGCACAAGGTATCAAACTGAAATACGTAGGAGATAAAAACTACACAGCCGGTAAGACATTCACTCTGCAATTGACATTTGCTGCAACATCAGATAATGATTCAAAGGATATGACTCTTGACGGTGAAGTAGCAACAGAAGATGCAGTAGTTGAAGGCGTAAGTGTATTAGTAAAATAAATCTATAAGGATAAAATATTCTTCCATAGATGAAATGGAAGTAGCTTTTATTCCATGGATTAATCCATAAAAAAGATTGGAGCGACCCTTTTCAGAAGGGGCCGCTCCTTTTTACTCAGGTAAGCGATATCCACAATTTTCTCCAGTTTTTCAAAGACGGCTCTTTTAGTCTGTAACCATAATCAGTCTAAACAAACACATGGAAAAAGTCGTTTATCAGTAATATACCTAGTGATTATTCTAAATAATCTTTCTGTATATTGAATGATTTTTGCTATATTTGTTGGACTAAATAAAATGGTTATGGAAAAACGAGTGATTAAAAGCCTGATTATAGAGAAGCAAAATGAAATTCCCACTATGGAAATCATGCCTCGGAAACTTGAACTGGAAGAAACATGTAACTACGTTTTTGTCGGACTTCGTCGGGCCGGTAAGTCATATTTAATGTTTCAACACATACAGGAGCTATTACTAAAGAAGGAAGTCCGAATAGAAGAAATTCTTTATATCAAATATGCCAATGAAAGAAACCGGGAGTTTGCCGTACGGACGGAGATTTTAGAGAACATCGACGGAAAGCGCAGTGTGAAAAAAACGCCGCTGTACCCGGAGGGAAAGGCACATGTGGCAGGTCTTGTGGAAAAGTATCACAGACTGGAGCCGGACTATGAAAAAGTGGGAATGTTCTGCAACCGGGCGGAAGCAGACGGTGATTCGGTACGGCTGGAATACCTGATGGGTGAATCCATGGAAGAATATCTCGATGGGCTTCTGGACCGCAAAAAGAAGGAAGAGGCAGAAATGCTGCTGAAACAGTACATTGAAAAGATTCAGGCACTGCCGGGACAGGAAAGCTTCTGCATGACAGAGGAGTTTAAAGAAGTGTTCGGAGATGCCAAAGGCCTGGAAACCATGGCATCTGTTTCCCATGCCAACATCGATATGGTCTGCCAGAATGTGATGATGGATGAGAACCGCTGGACGATGATTGATTACGAGTGGACCTTTTTCTTCCCGGTTCCGACAGCATTTCTTGTATATCGTGTGCTGCATTACTATCTGGAAACGCATGGAAAGCGCAGCGTCTTAAACAAGGAAGCACTGTATACCTGGGCCGGCATTACGAAAGAAGAGCGAAAAGTATTCCATGAAATGGAGCATCATTTCCAGCAACATCTGACCTCGGAGCATGTTCCGATGCGTGAAATGTACGGTGCAATCAGCCCGGGAACGTATCCGGTGCGCCATCTGGTCACCAAGGAGCAGATTCGCAGAGGACAGGAACGGATGCAGATTTTTTTCGCGGATGAAAACGGATTCCGAGAGGAAAGAAGCATTTACTATAAACTGGAAAACGGCGAATTTCATGGAACGATTGAAATTCCGGAGCACACCGAGGAGATCCGCCTGGACCCGTGCGACGGAATGGGACTCTGCCAGATTGAGGAGCTTTCCTTTGATGTGGGAATGATAGGTGAGATCATCACTTCAGATGGAATCACGGAAGACGGGGAAATTTACCTGATGAATGCAGTAGATCCGCAGCTTTATCTCGGCAGGGTTCCGGAAGGAGCAAAAACTCTGACCGTTCATCTGTATGTGACAGTAACGGAAGCAGATTCCGTGAAAATCAATGAAGCGGCCGGAAAACTGCTGAAAAACAGAGGAAAGAGACTGCGGAAAGAGAAAGAAAAACGGAGACAGGCAGAGGCACAGCTTGCAGAGAAGGCAGAAGAACTTTCTCGTCTCCAGGCAGAACTGGCACAGAAAACAGCGAAAATCGAAGAGATGGAACAGACGAAGGTCTGGAAGCTATACAGAAAGTATCGCACGATACGCGAAAGGAATTAAGAAATTCATGGGAGTTATTTATTCATCAGTTGATGCACAAGACTATACAACGGACAAGAATGGTACCCTGACCTTAAGCGGATGGAGAGGCTCAGAGAATGCCGGAGAGATTACGATGACCTGTCTGGCAGACGAAACAGAGGTTTCCACGGCAGAATTTTCCACCCATAAAAGAGAAGATGTATTTCAGATCTGCAAAACACTTTCGAAAGAAGACAGCAATGTGGGTTTTGAACTGACGATTACAGGGTTAAATCCGCTGATGGAACAGTATCAGAACATTCGTATCATCTGCCGTCAGGGGAAAAATGAAAAGACAGTCTGGGAAAAGCCGATGGCGGAGCTGAAAAAGGAAGTCGGAGCGCGCACGCTGATCCGAAGAATCGATGATATCCGAAGACGGGGAAGCCAGATGGTGGTATCCGGCTGGATCATCGACTATCTGCAGGAAAACCGGATCAAAGTGCAGGATGACCATGGCAATCCAATCCCGTATGAGATGAAGCAGATGACAAGACAGGATGTCTGCCAAACGTACAAATTAAAAGATATCAAGGCGTTTGGATTTGAGGTGGCTGTTGCGCGCAAGGATCTGAAAAATCAGATGTTTAAAGTCCTTTTTGAGAATGAAATGACGGTAAAAGAGACAACCGTTGATGTGAAAAAATACGACTTTGAGAATTCTCCGAGAGGCCGTATGATGCAGACGTTAAGCCTGTCCCGAAGAAAAGAAAACAGGAAGATCATTCGTGAAAAAGGATTTTCTTATTTTGTAAAATTTGTGCAGGATCAGATGGACGTAGAGCAGGAAGATTATGAGGCATGGTTAAGAGCGCATCAGCCAAATCCAAAAGAGCTGAAAAAGCAGCGAAAAACAAAATTTGCGTATGAGCCGAAGATCAGCATCGTTATTCCGCTTTTTAATACACCGATCCGCTATCTGGATGAGCTGCTGGTGTCCATCACATCCCAGACGTATGCAAACTGGGAGCTCTGCTTGGCAGATGGAAGTACGAAAAAAGAGGTTGGTGACTTTATCAGCCAGAAATATGGAAAAGAGAAGAGAATCAGATACCAGAAGCTGGAAGAGAACAAGGGAATTGCCGGAAACACGAATGCGGCAGTTGCCATGGCAGACGGCGATTATGTGATGCTGTGCGACCATGACGACCTGGTTGCTGTCAACGCACTGTACGAGATGGTATCCGTCCTGAATGAGGATCCATCCACCGATATCGTCTACACCGATGAGGATCTGGTAAACAGCGACACGACCATGTATTTTTCCCCGCGATTTAAACCGGATTTTAACTTTGACTTTCTCCGTTCGATCAATTATATCTGCCATATTTTTATGGTGCGTAAGACAATTCTCGATGAGGTTGGATGCTTCCGTGAAAACTTCGACGGAGCGCAGGACTTCGATTTTATTCTGCGGTGCTGTGAGAAAACGACAAAGATTGCCCATATCCCGAAGATTTTGTATCACTGGAGAAGCCATGAAAATTCTACAGCAGGAAACCCGGACAGCAAGCAGTATGCGATCGACGCCGGAAAACGTGCGCTCGAGGAGCATTATGCCCGTCTCGGCATTGATGCCGAGGTGCGCTACACCGGCATTTTCATCATGTTTGAGTCTGTGCTGAAGGTCAAAGACAATCCGAAGGTATCGATTCTGATCCCGAGTAAGGATCATGTGGAGGATCTGGACAAATGTATCACATCGATCGAGGAAAAATCGACCTGGAAGAATTTTGAGATCATTGTCATTGAGAACAACAGTACTGAGCAGGATACCTTTGCTTATTATGACCAGATCCAGCTCCGCTATCCAAATGTACAGGTGGTTTACTGGAAGAAGGGCTTCAACTATTCTGCAATCAACAATTACGGTGCATCATTTGCAACGGGTGACTACTACGTTCTGATGAATAATGATATCGAAGTAATCACACCGCAGTGGATGGAGTACATGCTGGGCTACTGCCAGAGAGAGAATACCGGAATGGTCGGCGCCAAGCTGTATTATCCGGACGACACGGTGCAGCATTGCGGTGTTGTTATCGGTGTGGGCGGTTTTGCCGGTCATATCCTGACGAGAACGGGAAGAGAAGACAGCGGCTACTTTGGACGGCTGAAGGCTATTCAGGATATCAGTGCGGTAACGGCTGCCTGCCTGATGATCAAAAAAACAACGTTTGATGCGATTGACGGACTCGATGAAGAGTTCCAGGTAGCACTGAACGACGTGGATCTCTGCCTGAAGGTACGGGCGCACGGAGAACTGGTGGTACAGAACCCGATGGTGGAAATGTATCATTACGAGTCAAAGTCCCGCGGAATGGAAGACAGCAAAGAAAAACATGAGCGCTTCAAACGGGAGATCGCCAGATTCCGCACAAAATGGGCAGATATTCTGGAAAAGGGAGACCCGTATTATAATCCGAATCTGACTCTGATGTACGATGACTGCAGAATCCGTGGAAAACACGAACATTTTGACATCATTGATGAGATTGAAGGAGGACACTGATGGCCGAGGATATTTTTGAGGTAAAAAGAGAACGGTTTGATCTGCTGCGTCCAGAAATTTATTTATTACAGGGAACGTGGCCTGAGGGCTATCGCGTGGAAGCATATCTGAAAAAACAGCAGATTCCAGGGGAGATAATGCCGTGGGATTATGTGAGCGTGCTCGACGGCGCTGCAACACATGAGGGGACTAAAAGAGTAACGGTAAGCCTTACCATGCCGGAGAAAATTGAGCCGTCTGGAAAGCTGGTCATCTATGCAGCACGCGGTGACAAGAAGATCAAATGGTTTGAGATCGGGGCGAAAGAACTGGCCCGCCGTCAGAACAGACCGTATTTTTTCATTGATGAGCAGAAAACACTTCGGGACGAAGAAATCTGCAGAATCCGCGGCTGGGTTGTTTCTGATCAGCCGGTCAGAATCGCAGTTTACGATGAAAAGAAAAAGAAAATCTCCTGTGAGATCAAACGGAACAAGCGCCTGGATGTTGCGGAGATGATCACAGAGACCCAGATAGAGCCGGAATGCGGCTTTTATATGGAGGTTCCGATCCGGGGAAGAAAAGTGATTTATCTGGTGTTTCATGACGGTAAGGAAAAAGCAGTTTATTCGATCGACCAGCGTTTCGTGATGATTGCGGCAGAAAAAGTGAGAATGTATACCAGAAAAGGCCGGCGTTATCTGCAGAACCATGGCACAGCCGAACTGATGGAAAAAGCGCTTCATAAAATTAAGAGCATGCGTCATGCGCCGGTGGATTACGGAAAATGGCTTCCGAAGCATCTGCCGGACAAAACAGAGCTGGAACGCCAGAGGAAAACAAAATTTGCAAAAGAGCCGAAATTCAGCATCGTTGTGCCGCTGTACAAGACCCCGGTGGAATATCTGAAGCAGATGGTACAGTCGGTGAAGCAGCAGACCTATCCGAACTGGGAGTTGGTTCTCTCCGACGGAAGCGGAAAGGATTCCCCGTTAAAAGCAGTGCTGGCGCGCATGGCAGCTGAGGAGCCGCGCATCCGCGTGGTGGAAAATGAGAAAGCGCTGCAGATTTCCGAGAATACGAACGCGGCGATGGAACAGGCAGCCGGTGATTACTTCGTCTTTATGGATCACGACGATATGCTGACGGAGCATGCCCTGTATGAGTGTGCTGCCGTTATCAACAAGACACCGGAAGCGGATGTGATTTATTCCGACGAGGATAAGATGTCAATGGACGGACATAAGTTCTTCCAGCCGCATTTCAAACCGGATTTCAATCTGGATCTGCTCTGCACGGTCAACTATATCTGCCACCTATTTGTGGCAAAAAGAGAGCTGGTGGAAAAGGTCGGTATGCTCCGCAGTGAATTTGACGGTGCCCAGGACTACGATTTTATCTTCCGGTGTACCGAAGAAGCGGAGAAGATCTGTCATATTCCAAAGATTTTATATCACTGGAGATGCCACGAGGATTCCACTGCAGAAAATCCGGAGAGCAAGCAGTATGCATTTGAAGCCGGAAGAAGAGCGATTGAAGCGCATTATCAGAGAAAAGGCATCCATGCAACGGTAGAGAACGGTGAGTTCCTCGGCCTGTATCGGACGAAATACATTCTCGACGAAAAGCCGCTGATTTCGATTATTATTCCAAATAAGGATCACATCGATGATCTGGATCGCTGTGTGCAGTCGATTTTGAAAAAATCCAGCTATCCAAATCTGGAGTTTATTATTGTGGAGAACAACAGCACGGAGGAGAAGACCTTTGCGTACTATGAGAAACTGCAGAAAGAGTGCAGCAAGGCTCATGTATGCTATTACAAAGGAAACTTCAACTATTCCAAAATCAACAATTTCGGTGTACAGTACGCAAACGGAACGTATCTGCTGCTGTTGAATAATGACACAGAGATGATCAACGACGACTGCATCGAAGAAATGCTCGGCTACTGCAGCCGCAGTGATGTCGGAATTGTCGGTGCAAGACTGTACTATGAGGATGATACGATTCAGCACGCCGGTGTTGTCATTGGCTTCGGCGGAATTGCCGGCCACTGCTTTGTACAGCAGCCAAGAGGAAACACGGGATACTGTCACAGGATCATCTGTGCACAGGATTACAGTGCCGTAACGGCAGCGTGCATGATGGTGAAACGAAGCGTCTTTGATGAGGTCGGCGGACTGACCGAAGAGCTTGCAGTGGCGTTTAATGATATCGACTTCTGCATGAAAGTACGGCAGAAGGGATACCTTGTCGTTTACAATCCGTATGCGGAGCTGTATCATTATGAGTCAAAATCAAGAGGACTTGAGGATACGCCGGAGAAACTGGAACGTTTCCACAAGGAAATCCGTACTTTCGAGATGAGATGGCCGGAGATTATGAAAAACGGAGATCCGTATTATAATCCGAACTTATCTCTGGAGACGCAGGATTTCTCATTGAAACGCCTGTAATACCAGAATAGTATTCGAAAAGGAAAAAAGAGAATGGAACAAAATACAAAGAAACAGGAAAGACGGTTGGAAATGGTTTTTCTTCTGGCAGTTTTTCTTACCATCCTGATGTGGGCGATGGTGCAGCCTTTTAATGCATCGCCGGATGAAGCCATGCGCTATCAGATTGTAGATTACATCATGCGCCACGGAAAACTTCCAGTGGGCTATGATGCGGAGATCCGTGATCCGAACTGGGGATTCTCCTATGCTTTTTATCCGATTACGACGTATATTGCAGGAGCAGTCTTTGGAAAAATTGCAATGTTGTTTTCAAGTTCCGGAATGGCGCCGATTTACGGTGCGAGGCTGGTTAATGTGATTTTCGGAACGATCATCGCAGGGCTGAATCTCAGGATCGGAAAAATGCTGTTCGAGAAACGAATGGCATGGTTTTACACGATTCTGATCTGTTTTCTGCCCGGCACGATTTTCTTTAACTCCTACGTCAACATGGATGCGCTGGGGCTGTGCGCTTCCTCATGGATCGTTCTTTGCTGGTGTAAAGCGGTCAAAAATGACTGGAGCGTGAAACTTTGTGTGGAGCTGGGAGCAGCGATTTCTCTCTGCGCGCTGTCGTACTTTAATGCCTACGGCTATATTCTGTGCAGTATCCTGTTCTTTTGCGCAACGATTTTACTTTGCGGAAGAAAAAAATGGGATGTAAAACGGATGATTCAGCTTGGACTTGTCGTGACAGCCGTTGTTATCGTGCTGGCCGGCTGGTGGTTTATCCGGAATGCGATTCTGTATGACGGAGATTTTATCGGACGGAGCGCCTGCGCAAAATACGGAGCAATGTATGCGGCGCCGGGCTTCACGGAGGATACCAAGATTCTTCCCAAAAATATGGACATGACGATCTGGGATATGTACATGTGGATTCCGGGAAAATGGCAGTACAACTGGCTGGTTACGGTACTGGTCAGCTTTATCGGTGTTTTCGGTTATATGAATGTATTCCTGGCCAAAATCTGGTACAAGATCTATATTCTTGGATTCGGAATCGGCATCCTGGCCTCTGTTCCTCTCTGGAAAAAGATGCTGTGGATCAGAAAGAAAGAAGAAACCGTGGTTCGTACAGAGGAAACAGAAGAGGAAACCATCACATATCTGGTGGTGAAAAAAGAAAAACGGTGGAGTCGGGAAGCACTGTTCCACTTTTCTATGGCAATCGCAATGGTGATTCCGTTTATTCTGCTGACCATTTATGCCTATTCTTCTGACTTTCAGGCGCAGGGACGCTACATTTTGCCGATGATTCTTCCGTTTATGTATCTGATTACAAAGGGAATGGATGCACTGCTGAAGTGTCTGGTCAGGAAAGAAATGATACGGAAATGGATCGTGCGGATCGTGGAAGGACTTTATATCGCTTCTGCATATGCTGTTTATTTCTTTGTTTTCCTGCCATTATATCATTAGAAGAAACGAAAAAAGACAGACTTTTGGAAATGATTTCCGGGGTCTGTCTTTTTTGGTTAAAGAAAAGCCTGGAAAATGTAAGAAAAATGTAAAAAAAATATTGCAATGCAGGGGAAATCTGTGCTATCGTAGGAAAGAACGTGTAAATCAAACAGAAAAACAGAAAGGAAGCGTGAGAATAAGGCAACATGGAAACACAAGAAGAAAAGAAACCGAAGAAAGCGATTCAGGTACTGAAAAAAACAGGAATTGTAGTACAGTATGTCATCGTATTTCTGGCCATCCTGATCACATCCAGTATTCGGTGGATGTTTCGGACGTGGACAAGCCTGAATATGAATGAGCTGATGTTTCACCTGCAGTCACCGGTAGAAGGAACCGACACGGGAATTATCAAAAGCTATATCGTATCCTGCCTGCTGGTTTCGGTTGTACTGACCGCAGTTCTGATTTTTCTTTACATAAAAATCAAAAACAGACGGCGCATTGTTCTGGGAATCAGCCTTGGCTGCATGATCTGTATTGCAGCTGTTACGATCGGATATATGTGGGAACGTCTTGGAATCACAGCCTATGCAAAAAACCAGACAACAAGCTCCAGCTTCATCGAGGACAATTACGTAGATCCCAATTCAGTTTCTCTGAGTTTCCCGGAAAAAAAGAGAAATCTGATCTATATTTTTCTGGAGTCGATGGAAAATACCTATTCCTCGGAGGAATATGGCGGAGCATTTTCAGAAAATACGATTCCGGAGCTGACAGAGCTTTCCCTGGAGAATGAAAACTTTTCCGGTGATCAGGAAACCTTAAACGGAGGCGTTCCGTTGACAGGAGCCACCTGGACGGTGGGAGCGATGTTTGCCCAAACTTCCGGCCTTCCGTTAAAGATTCCGATTGAAGGAAACTCTATGGATACGCAGAAAGAATTCTTCCCGGGTCTTACAACGCTTGGAGATATCCTCGATGATGCCGGATACGACCAGACGCTTCTGATCGGATCCGATGGTACATTCGGCGGAAGAAAGCTGTACTTTGAAGAACATGGAAATTATAACGTAATGGATTATAATTACTGTGCGAAAAATGGTCTGATTCCGGAGGGGTACCGTGTATTCTGGGGATTTGAGGATAAAAAGCTGTTTGATTTTGCAAAAGATACCCTGAAAGAGAAAGCAGCATCCGATGAACCGTTTAACCTCACGATGCTGACGGTCGATACCCATTTTGAGGATGGCTATGTGTGCGACGAGTGTGACGACACATTTGGTGAAAATCAGTATGCAAATGTCATGGCGTGCTCAAGCAGACGCGTGGCAGAGTTTGTGAAGTGGGTGCAGAGCCAGGATTTCTATGAGAATACAACGATCGTAATTTCCGGAGATCATCTGACGATGGACAGTGATTTCTGCGAGGATGTGCCGGATACGTATGAGAGAAAAGTCTTTACGACGTATATCAATGCGCCAGTGCAGCCGACCGACACCACGAAATACCGGGAATATTCTACCTTTGATCAGTTCCCGACAACGCTGGCAGCACTTGGCGTTTCTATCGAGGGAAACCATCTGGGCCTTGGAACCAATCTGTTTTCGAGTGAAATTACGCTGATTGAAAAATATGACAAAAATGTAGTAGATGATGAGCTGGAAAAACAGTCTGACTTTATGGATGAGATGACGAAGAACATCAAACAGGTAAAGAAAGAAGAACCATCGGATAACGATGATACGACAGAGGAAACAGAACAGACAGAAACGCAGGATCAGCCACTGGCTGAGATTGAGGTAACGCCATACGATTACCACAAGGGCTACTATACCATCACCGTACAGAATATTGTGCCGGATGATGTCCACACCGTGCGGTGTGCCATCTGGCAGGAAGAAGACCAGAGCGATCTGATCTGGTATGAGGCAGAGCACGAGTCAGATAATACGTATGTTGTAAACAGCATGGCGCGAGATTTCGGCTATCGGCCGGGAGAGTATCAGATCCATGTTTACGGTGTTACAGATGAAGGGGATCCAGTTCTGCTGGGAAGCTCGACGGGAGAAATTGTAAGGTAAAAAGAGGCATTCGTTCTCATGATCATATGCTCCCTTCCGGGAAAACAAGTAAGAGAATAAAAACTTGTTACCCGGGAGGGAGCATATCCATTTTTGACGGCAGAAAATTTTACCGGAAGAGGAAGTTTGTGCTTTTTTGATGGCCTGTTTGGCAGGAGAGGTTCACATTTTCGGAACGCTCTGTCAGGAACATCTTTCTTTCCGGTAATAGAAGAGGATGAACAAAAGAAAAATCAGAAACAGGATAGCGTCCGAACACGTATAGGCAAGTGCGGCGCCCATCAATCCCATGCTTTTTACGAGAATCGGGGAGAGTACAGTGGCAAAAAGGCTGGCAAGACCGAAACCCCAGAGCATAGCATACTGATGACGCATGATGGTAAGAATTACCTGGTCGATTACGGCAAGGGCAAAGAAACCGCCGCCGATCAGAAGTACATCCAGAACAGCAGAATATGAATTCAGATTTACGCCGAACACGATGGAGAGAACCGGGCAACCAAGGAACGCGCCGCAAAGAAGAATCACAAGAGAGATTCCAAGTGCGGCAAGATGCATCAGAAAACAGTATTTTAAAAAGGCCTGATTCTTTTTCTGTTCCCAGAGAACCGTGAGCTTTACCAGCACCGGCTGAAGAACGAAGCCCACCAGCAGGTTGATGACAAAGCATGGCATGAAAAGATAGGTGTAATATGCCTGCATTGTACTGCTCAGGTACGAGTCAATCGCATATTTCGGTGCATTTCCAAGATAGATCAGCAGAAAAGCGCCGAGGCAGAGCGGAAAACATTCCACCAGAAGGCGGCCGATCGAAGCCAGGGAAAAAGACCGGACGGAAAAAGAAAAAGCACCTTTGGTAAGGAACAGAAGAAGAATCAGCACAAGTGCGGAAACAAGAATGGAAGCGAGGATAGCTGCCATAACACTTCCGGAAACCAGCAGAGTGACAAGAAATGCAGTGCAGTACGCAAAAACACGCAGAAAAAGAATCTTTCCGCTGATGTCGAGACGTCCGTTCCGCTGGAAGAAGCCTCCGTATAAATCGTCCACCGCGTCAGTTACCTTCAGCAGACATAAGAAGACAACAATCAGTGCCTTTTCCGGATAATAGCCCTTGACGATGACAAACAGAATCGAGATGATCATCATGGCTGCACCTGTCAGAATACGGGAACCCAGATAAGTGCCAAATGTGTATTTGTCTTTGATGTCTGTTGACTGAAAGTTGCGCATGCCGTAATTTCCGATACAGAGCATCATTTGTGCAGTGGAAAATCCGAGCGAAAAAATACCGGCGTCCTCGGTGCCGGCGATTCTGGTAACAAACAGCAAAAGAATAATGGAGACGACCGAGTTCAAACCGCTGGCCATCAGATTCCAGAAGACAGCAGCTTTTTCCGTCCCGCTCTTCGGGTATAATAGAAATTTTTTCATATAGAAATCTCCTGTGAGGTTGTTTATGATATCATCTGGCATTTTAACATATCCAGTGTACAAAGTAAATACAGGAAAGTTGTGATGGAACATTATTGACTACTTTGCATGGGCATGATATGCTAAAAAACGATTATACGATTAAGGAAAGGAAGGCAGATGAACAGGTGAAGGTTCAAAAAGGAAGGCTGATAAAGGAAATTATTATTGTACTGCTGTGTATGGTTCTTGGAAGTGCATTAATAGAACTGGGGGCGAATATCAGATCCATTGGCAAGGGAAATCAAAGTACGGTAGTTCCAGATGAAAGTATAACATTAGAAGGATTTGTCAGAGAGGGAGGCGGATATTATTTACAAAGTGGTGAGGGAGTATTAAGATGTGAGCTAAATGGTGAATATCTTAAAAAGTTTATCTATGATTTCGATACTAAAGATTTAGTTGATGCCAAGATTACGGTCGGATACGATAATTCGATGGGAAAGGAAGAAACCGTAACAATAGAGGACAGAAATCCGATTTTGCTGACCAGATCTGTTGTGAATGTTGGGAAAAGGGCAAAGTGGCTTCAGATCTCTTTGTCAAATATTGGAAGCGGAATCCTTATCAGAAACATAGAAGCAGGCAATTCGTTTGAGCTGAATAAATATAGAATTTTCAGCAGTAATATTCTGATTCTGGGAATCTGTTTGCTCGTTATTTTCAGAAAAAAAATAGGAAAAGAAATAGAGTATGGGTTTGCTGTTATAGCATTAGCTCTTGGAATTGTTTTTGTGATTTCTATCCCGACAAATAAAATTGGATGGGACGAAGAAACACATTTCAAACGGGCGTATGAGATGTCTTTATATCCGGGGGAAGAAAAGGTTTCAAGCGAAATAGCAGGTCAGTTCCGCGCAGATACTTTTTATAACTACCCATATTTCCAGCCGCAGTCCTATGAGGAAAAGCAGAATCTGAATGGACTTATGAATTATTATTATAAAGATGGCGATCATGCTGTAACAGTAAAAGGCAAATTCTGTGGAGTATACACGCCGGGACTGGTGCCGCAGGCGCTGGCAATGAAAATTGCACGGGCGATGGGAATGCCGTTTGACTGCATTTTTCTGGCTGGAAGATTTGCAGAATTGCTGGTTTATGTTTTCGTTATGTTCTTTGCGATCAGGATCATTCCGATGGGAAAAAGAATATTAACTTTTATTTCGCTTACCCCAACATCGCTTTTTCTGGCTGTGACTTACACGTATGATACAGTTGTTTTCTGTTTTATTTCGCTGGCGTTTGCAATTATGATGAGGGAATGGCTGGCTGAAAAAGAAAATGTGAATATGAAACGGATGCTTCTTGCGAATGTATTTCTGATCATTGGATGTCTGCCGAAAGCGATTTATGCACCGGTAGCTCTGATCCAGACATTAATTCCGGCAAAACGATATGAAAATAAGAAAAAGAGAAATCAGATGATGGTAGTGGCAGGTATTGTGTTTCTGCTTTTGCTGGCATCGTTTGTTATCCCGCAGATGTTAAACCCGAGTGCGATGGAAGACGTAAGAGGAGGAGCAAATGTGGATTCCGGCCAGCAAATGAGTCTGATTTTGATACATCCGTTTGCATATGCAGGGGTTGTATTAAAGAATATTTGGACCAATTTGACGGATTTTGCTTTTGCAGAAGCATGTTACAGACTCTTAGGCCATCTGGAGCCGGCACCGTTTCAGTATCTTATTCCGATTCTGGTGGTATTTCTGATTGCAACAGACTATACAGAAAAACTGAACAGGAAGATAAACTGGAAACAGAAAACGGGAATTTTGATTTTCCTTGGGATGTCAGTGGTTCTTATCTGGACGGCGCTGTACGTTGCGTTTAATGCACCGGGAAGTACCAGCATAGGCGGAGTTCAGGGAAGATACTACAGACCATTACTATGGATGCTGTATTTGGTTTGCAGCAGTAATTTCGTTGAAATAAAGGCATCGAACAGACAGTATAATCGCTTTGTGTTAGGAGCAGGTATGCTGGTCTCGGGAGTTACGGTCTGGCGGATTTTTCATATGTTCTGCATTTGAGAGATCATAAATCAGGGGGAGGGGAACAGGTAACCTCCCTCTGTTTATGCTATTTGGAAATACGGGGATTCTTGACAAAATCAGAAAAATACGTTAAAGTATGCAAAGAGTTAATGAAAAAAATAATGTGAGGGTAGTTTTTATGCAGTATAAAGGATCAGATCATACATTTGTTATTTGCGCTTACAAAGAAAGTCCGTTTCTTGAGGAGTGCATCGTGTCCCTGAAAAAACAAAACATACAGTCTCATATCATTCTTGTCACATCGACGCCGAATTCGCTGATACAATCACTGACAGACAAATATGAAATCCCATTTTACATTAACACGAAAGAAAAAGGAATTACACAGGACTGGAACTTTGGTATGGAGTGTGCCAGGACAAGCCTTGTCACAATTGCTCATCAGGATGATACGTATGAGCCGCAGTATGTAGAGACGATGCTGCGTGAGGTCAACCGGGCAAAGCAGCCGCTTATTTTTTTCTCTAATTATGGAGAACTGCGTGAAGGAAAAAAGGTAGATGAAAATAAACTTTTGAAAGTAAAGCGTTTGATGCTGAAGCCGCTGGAGGTGTCCGCATTCTGGAACAGCATTTTTGTCCGCAGAAGAATTTTATCGTTGGGCGCACCGATCTGCTGTCCCTCTGTGACATATGCAAAAAATAATCTGAAGCTCCCGGTATTTCAGGCAGGCTTTCGAAGCTGTGAAGACTGGGAAGCCTGGGAGAAACTTTCCAGAGAAAAGGGTTCGTTTGTGTACAGTAAGGAAATTCTGATGCACCACAGGATTCATGCGGGATCCGAAACATCTATTATTCTCGGGGATTCTGCCCGCAAAGCAGAGGATTATCAGATGTTCTGCAAATTCTGGCCGGAATTTCTGGCGAAAATCCTGGTCAGAATTTATTCCACAAGTGAAAAATCAAACGAATTGGAGAAAAAATGAAAAACCTGATTATTATTCCTGCCTACAATGAGCAGGAGAGCATTGAAAAAACGGTAGAAGACATCAAGGCAAATGCGCCGAGATTTGATTATATTGTGGTCAACGACTGCTCGAAAGACAATACGGGAAAGATCTGCAGAGAAAAGAAATACAATGTTATCAATCTGCCGGTTAATCTTGGAATTGGCGGTGCAGTACAGACTGGATATCGGTATGCCTGGAAGAACGGCTATGAAACAGCGGTGCAGGTGGACGGCGACGGACAGCACGATCCGAAGTTCCTGGAAATGATGCTGACATATCTGGAAAAGGAAAATGCCGATATGGTGATCGGATCCCGCTTTATTACCAAAGAAGGATTTCAGTCATCAGGGCTCCGACGCGTGGGAATCCGGTATTTTACCTGGCTGATTCATCTGTTGACAGGAAAAACGATTACAGATCCGACTTCTGGTCTGCGCATGGTAAATCGTTCTGTGATCCAGCAGTATGCATCCTGCTATCCGAAAGACTATCCGGAGCCGGAGAGCGTTGTAACAATCCTGAAAGAAGAGAAAAAAGTGAAGGAAGTTCCTGTCATCATGCGGGAGAGAGCCGGAGGTGTTTCATCGATTTCTCCAATGAAATCCATTTATTATATGATTAAAGTTACACTTGCGATTCTGATAGAAAAAATAAGATAAAAAGAAAATACAACGAGGAGGAAACTATGCAAGTTCGATTACAGATGGTATTTGGAGTTGTTCTGTTGCTGTTCATGATTGCGGTTGTGCACATGATTCGAAAAAGATACCTGGAAATTAAATATGCACTTTCCTGGTTTATGACATTAGTGTTTTTGATGATTGTGGATGTTTTTCCTGGAATTCTTTCTTTTATAACAGCATGGGTTGGTGTAGAATTGCCATCGAATATGCTTTTTATTTTAGGCTTTTGCTTCTTGATGGGAATTGTATTAAATTTGACGGTGGAATTATCAAAACTTTCTGTTCAGAATAAGACATTGATACAGGAAATGGGAATTATGGAAAAGAAAATTCGTCAATTGGAAGAAAATTGAAATACTTATATCGGTATGAAAAATCCCGGATTCACAATAGAGTCCGGGATTTTTCAAAGTCAAAAATTTTTATTCTCTGTGGTTTTTCCTGCGTCTGCGTTTCCGTTTCTTTCTGCTGCGCTGAATCACTGCAAAGATCAGAACTAGAATAGCGGCAGCATTCAGACCGAGCAGAATATAAAGCGGGGAAGAAAGGGAACCGGTGGAGGAAGCGTCATCTCTGTTGGCTTCCGGCGTTACGATTCCGGTTGGAGCTGTTTCGGAAGAAGAGGAGGAGCTGTCGGAAGAAGAGGCTTTTTTGGAAGAAACCTCTGCGGTTCCGATCGGATGGCCGTCGTAAAAATACTGACGGGTGAAGCTTTCCAATTCTGCGGCATCATCCGGGTCTGTGTAGGTGGCGCTTTTTAGCTTGGCATCTTTTGGAAGCGATATCGTTCCGGAAAGCGACTCCCTTTTGGTGTCTTTTAAGGTATGGTGCGTAAAATGCTGGAATCCGTAATCAAACAGAGAACGGGTGTCGGTAATATAATCGAGGTTATCGCACGTTAAAACAACGCAGATTAAAGTAACGTTATTTCTCTTTGCAGCAGTAACCAGGGTATTGTGTGCCTCATCGGTATAACCGGTTTTTCCTGCAAAAGCACCCTGATAGCCATAGGTGGGATCATCCTGAAACAGCATAACATGATGATTCTGAAGCGGACGCGGAGAAGCGGTCATATTGGTCGGCGGAATCGTATAGGACAGATCGGATTCCACGCGGAGAAAGGTTTCGTTTTTAATTGCTTCCTGCATAATCAGGGCCATGTCGTGTGCTGTGGTATAATGATTCGGATCCGGCAGACCATTTGGATTGGTAAAGTGCGTATTTGTGCAGCCAAGTGCGGCAGCACGCTCATTCATCATGTCGGCAAATGCTTCCACGCTTCCGGCAATATCAATGGCAAGCTGGGTACAGACTTCGTTGGCAGATGCAAGAAGAATGGCATGAAGCGCATCTTCTACGCTGATCGTTTCTCCAAGCTGAACGTTGATCCGGGCATTTCCCGGAATGGATTCGCTGACGGCCTGTTCTCCAAACGTGACCTGATCGGCAGGCTGTTTGTTTTCGGCGACAAGTAATGCAGTCATGACCTTTGTGATGCTCGCCGGATAGCGCTGCTCGTCCATGTTGGCGCCGAAAAGAATGGCGTTGGTGTCGGCATCCATCAGACAGGCGGCACCGGAATTGATGGCAGGGGCTTCCGGCCAGGCGACGGAAGGTTTCTGATCCGAAGCGGCGAGAAGCGACTGTGCTGAAAAGACAGTCATAAAAACAAATGTGAGCAGCAGACACAGGAACGTGCGCACTGCATGGGATTTTCTGTACATAATCACTCCTTCTGATCCGGCAGGCCGGAGATTGCGTCCGGCGGCAGATCTTTCTAAAGATATAAGACACACTTTCTTCATTATAACATAAATCGAATAGGGAAGAAATACATAATTTCTTAATATTTTCAGTCGGGATTTGCAAAATGCAGTAAAATAGAGTATAATGCGAACGAGTTCATACGGAAAAAACAAAAAAACTGAAAAACAAAAAACAAAACCTCAAAAACAAAAACCGCAAGGAGTTAAAAAAGTGTCAGATATGAAATGGCTCCGTTTGATACGGAAACTGAAACCATATAATATACAAAAGGGACTGCGTTACTTAAAACATTACGGAGTAAAAGAATTT
>ENA-OPWH01000913-OPWH01000913.1-human-gut-metagenome-genome-assembly--contig:-NODE-913-length-20479-cov-2.793233_pt1 | contig 20479 bp, 20 predicted proteins | sample MGYA00241506_ERZ502004 | MGnify/ENA primary metagenome ERZ502004 (study PRJEB25962, sample SAMEA2043049) | human gut metagenome | biome: human gut; feature: human-associated habitat; material: faeces... | reverse complement strand
CATTTGTAGTAGCAGAGTAGATGCGGCGGATATATGGAGAGAAAGAGCGTGCACCTTAAGCGTGGAGGTCTCACAGAGGTTCCATTAGCCTAGTAACAACGAACTGTGAGAAGTCAGCAGAGCCCATAGTAGCGAGGAAGTTTCTGTAATGGAAATGGAGTGAAGGGGTGAACAATCGATAAGTTTTAGTATGTCTCGTGTTGCAGAAAAGACAACATCTGCCGTAACCAATCGGGTAAAGGGTGGTCAATTCGAGCGAGGCGGAAAGGAAAGAACGCATGGACACAAGTAGTCTAATGGAGCAGATATTAAGTAAAGATAATCTTAACACGGCATATCTGCAAGTCGTAAGAAACAAAGGTGCAGAGGGAGTGGACGGAATGCAGTACACAGAACTTAAAGAACACCTTGAAAAGAACGGCGAAATCATCAAAGAACAGTTGAGGAGAAGAAAGTATAAACCTCAACCAGTACGCAGAGTAGAGATACCAAAGCCAGATGGCGGTGTCAGAAACCTGGGAGTACCAACAGTAACAGACCGATTTGTACAGCAAGCCATAGCACAGGTATTAACACCAATCTATGAGAAACAATTCCATGAACATAGTTACGGATTCAGACCGAATAGATGTGCACAGCAGGCAATCATCACAGCATTAGATATGATGAATGACGGCTATGACTGGATTGTTGACATTGACTTGGAGAAGTTCTTTGACACAGTAAACCATGATAAACTGATGACCTTAATCGGTAAGACAATCAAGGATGGGGATGTAATCTCAATCATTAGAAAGTTCTTGGTTAGTGGAATCATGGTAGATGATGAATATAAGGAATCAGTGATAGGAACACCACAAGGTGGAAATCTATCCCCACTTCTTGCAAACATCATGCTGAATGAACTGGATAAGGAAATGGAACAAAGAGGATTGAACTTTGTTAGATATGCAGATGACTGTATTGTTATGGTTGGAAGTGAAATGTCTGCAAAGAGGGTGATGAGAAATCTCACGAAGTTTATTGAAGAGAAACTGGGGCTCAAGGTAAACATGACAAAGAGCAAGGTAGACAGGCCAAGCGGTCTTAAATACCTCGGATTTGGATTTTACTTTGACAGCAGAGCACACCAATTCAAGGCAAAGCCACACGCTAAATCAGTAGCGAAGTTCAAAGCAAGAATGAAACAACTTACTTGCAGAAGTTGGGGAGTAAGCAACTCTTATAAAGTGCAGAAACTCAACGAACTCATCAGAGGTTGGATAAACTACTTCAAGATAGGAAGTATGAAAACCTTGTGTGCGAAGTTGGATAGTAGTATCCGATACAGAATGCGCATGTGCATCTGGAAACAATGGAAAACTTCACAAAACAGAGCAAAGAATTTGATGAAACTTGGAGTGAATAAAGGGTTAGCATGGTCAATGGCTTATTATGGTGCTCATATAGCACGAGTATGTCATGGTGGCGCCATGCATAACGCTATAACAAAAGAGAGATTAACTCGATTTGGATTAGTCTCAATGTTAGATTACTACACCAAAAGGTGTGTTACTTGTTAAGTTGATTGAACCGCCGTGTACCGAACGGTACGCACGGTGGTGTGAGAGGTCGGGAAATTTATTTAAATTTCCCTCCTACTCGATTGTTTGAACAAGGGAGACGAATATGCAGATTAAAGGTTACGTCGAGAAAATAATATATACTAACAGCGATAACGGACATACTATACTTGATGTTTCGCTTACATCTGATGAAATAAAGCGCCTTCAGGCAGAATGTCCGGATTATGCGGATGATATAGATGAAGAGATGGTCTGCGTCGGAACACTGCACCTTATTAATGCGGGTGAGTATGTTGTTTTTAACGGTGATTTTACGGTGCATCAGACATACGGTCTCCAGTTCAAGGTTACAAGCTATGAGGAAAGCCGCCCGGAAGATATGGATTCCATTGAGCGGTATCTCGGTTCCGGCGCAATCAAAGGAGTAGGTCCGGCACTTGCGGCAAGGATAGTCCGCCATTTCAAAATGGATACTTTCCACGTTATTGAGGAGACCCCGGAGGAACTTTCACAGGTCAAAGGAATAAGCAACAGGATGGCAATGGAAATAGCAGACCAGGTAGCGGAGAAAAAAGGAATGCGCAATGCCATGCTTTTTCTGGGCAAACTCGGAATAGGAATGAATCTTGCGGTAAAGATATACAAGGAATACGGAGAAAAGGTTTATGAGATCATAGAAAATAACCCGTACAAGTTAGCCGATGACATGGAAGGCGTGGGTTTTAAAATAGCAGATGAAATAGCAAGAAATTCCGGAATGGAACTTGATTCGCCATTCCGTATCAAGAGCGGCATACTGTATGCTTTGTCGGCGGCAGTTTCGGCCGGACATACATATTATCCGATGGATGCACTCATAGAAGAAGCCGGAAGGCTTCTTGGAGTATTTATTGCAAAACCGGAGGAAATATTGACGGATCTGATGATAGACCGCAAAGTGATGGTCCGTGATGTCGATGGAATCAAAGCGGTTTACCTGTATTCGGTGTATCACACGGAACTTGCGATAGCACACAGACTTTTTGCACTTAAATTTGAAGATATGCCGGATGAGAAGGCCTTTGATAAAGACCTGCGTTCCATTGAAAAAGAAGAGAATATAACATTGGAGAGCATGCAGAGGGAGGCTGTAAGGGCGTCGGCCGGAAGCGGAATTGTTGTCATAACCGGCGGACCGGGAACGGGTAAAACAACAACGATCAATACTATAATACGATATTTTGAACGCAAAGGCATGGATATAATGCTTGCGGCACCTACCGGCCGTGCGGCTAAGAGGATGACGGAAGCAACAGGACATGAAGCACAGACAATTCACAGAATGCTTGAACTTTCCGGAATATTATCGGATGAAATAAGCAACGCATCATTTGAACGCAATGAAACCAATCCGCTTGAAACGGATGTGGTTATTATAGACGAGATGTCAATGGTTGATATCTTTCTTATGAACAGCCTTCTGAAAGCCATAGCGGACGGTACGAGGCTCATACTGGTCGGAGATGCCAACCAGCTTCCGTCCGTCGGTCCCGGTAATGTCCTTAAAGATATAATTGCGTCGGGCTGTTTTAACACGGTAAGGCTTGCCAAGATTTTCAGACAGGAAGAAGCCGGAGATATTGTGGTCAATGCACATAAGATCAACGAAGGTGAACTTTTTGAAATAGGACCTTCAAGCAGGGACTTTCCTTTTATAAGGAGGACGGATGCCAATGCGATCATCAATGCACTTGTTACACTTGTGAAAGTAAAACTGCCGGCTTACACAGACTGCAGTCCGAATGATGTGCAGGTACTTACACCGACGAGAAAAGGAAGCCTTGGAGTTGAACGCCTGAATACTGTATTGCAGCAGTATCTTAATCCGCCATCAAACTCCAAGGTTGAGAAAGAAATAGGAAGCATAATATTCCGCGAAGGCGATAAAGTTATGCAGATTAAAAATAATTATAAAATCCCGTGGGAGGTGCGCGGAAGGAACGGAATTCCGATTGAGACCGGAATGGGGGTATTCAACGGCGATATGGGAATAGTCGATAATATTAATCTGTATTTGTCTGAAATGACGGTGCGCTTTGATGAAGAAAGATATGTTACATATACATTTAAAGAAACCGATGAACTGGAACATGCATATGCCGTTACAGTGCACAAATCGCAGGGAAGCGAGTATCCGGCGGTGGTGCTGCCGCTGCTTGACGGACCGAGAATGCTTATGAACCGTAATATTCTTTATACTGCGGTGACAAGAGCACGCAAGTGCATATGCATTGTGGGAAGCGAACAGACATTTTACAATATGATATCCAATGAAAATGAACAGAAGAGGTTTTCTTCGCTTGATATAAGGATTAAGGAGGCGGCGATATAATAAAGGAAGGAATACTATCCAAACTATATAACGTTATATATCCCAGAAGATGCCCGGTGTGCGATGATATTCTTTTTACGCCGGGACAGATAAAAAGACCAAAGATATGTCCCGGGTGTTCCGGCAAAATCACTCTGATAAAACAGCCGGCATGCCTTAAGTGCGGTAAAAAACTGGAAGACGATGCGCAGGAATACTGTTCTGACTGTATGCGTAAAAATCATGTTTTTGACAGGGGCGTGGCAGTATTTTCGTACACGGATGCCATGAAAAAATCAATGTATGCGTTTAAATATAATAACAGGCGTGAATATGCCGGTTTTTACGCAGAGTGTGCGCTGAAGTCTTATGAACGGTATTTCAGGTTGTGGAAACCTGAAGTTATAGTTCCGGTCCCACTTCATAAAGCCAGATACCGCAGAAGGGGATATAATCAGGCTGAGATATTTGCAAATGAACTTTCGCGCCTGAGTGGAATACCGGTAGACAACAGACTGCTCATGCGTGTGAAGAACACCAGACCGCAGAAAGAACTTGATGATAAAGAACGTGTGCATAATTTAAATAATGCTTTTCAAATTATGGGAGATAGTGTAAAATATAGAAGAGTCCTGTTGATGGATGATATTTACACTACCGGAACTACGATTGATGAGTGCGCCGGGGTTTTGAAAGCCGGTGGCGTTTCTAATGTATATTTTCTGACGGTTTGCATCGGAAGAGGATTTTAGGAGGCAGAAATATAATGGATGTTAAGAATTGCAGAGGATGCGGAAGACTATTTAATTACATTGGCGGAGGATATTATTATTGTCCGGCATGTATGGAGAAACTTGAAAAGAAGTTCGCTGATGTTAAGAAATACATAAGAGATAATCCGAAAGCTACGATACCTGAGATTGCCAAGGACAATGACGTGTCAATTATGCAGATAGAGAGATGGATAAGAGAAGAGAGACTTGTTTTTTCGGACGATTCACCTATAGGAATTGAATGTGAAAGATGCGGAGCCACGATTAAGTCAGGCCGTTTCTGCCAGCAATGCAAGGATGCCATCCAGAAAGGACTTGGCAGTGCATACAGAGAGGACAAGCCGGGCGCAGCTCCGATAAATGACAGACGTGATGGCGCAAGAATGAGATTTCTTGATAACTAAATATATAATATATAGCAATTTAACGGGTTCCGGGAAAACGGAACCCGATTTTTTTGCGATTTGCTATAAGTATTTTGTGGGTTTCTCCGATAAATAAATTAGACAAATATCTGTTCATGGAAGGAGAGACAGCTATGAGAATTGATGCTTATAACCAGATCAGCCAGATATACAGAACAACGGGCGAGGTGCATACCGGCAAGGTACGTGCATCAAAAGGCAGTGATAAGCTTGAAATTTCACAGTTTGGTAAAGACTACCAGATAGCCAAGCAGGCAGTTGCAGCGGCACCGGATATCAGGGAAGATAAGGTTGCCTCAATTAAGGAGCGCATTGCATCAGGAGAATACAATGTGAGCGCTGATGAATTGGCACAGAAGCTTGCAGCTAAATATAATACGACAGTTTATTAGGAGAAATGACAAGTGGCAAGTTTAATCGATACACTTATTGATGTTCTCGACAAAGAAAATACTGAATATGAGACGCTTTTGGAACTCTCGATGGAGAAGACGGGAATTATCGTGGAAGGTAATGTAACGGCCTTAAATGAGATGATTGTCAGGGAACAGCAGGTTGTCGAGAGAATAACCGCACTTGAGAAGAAGAGGACGGAGACGACGAACGATATCGCGATGGTCCTCAACAGGAAGCCGGATACGCTCACACTTGAGCATCTGGCAGAGCTTCTCGCCGGTCAGGAAACAGAGAGCACCGCACTCCGGCGGATACATGATAAGTTAAAGACAACTCTTGGCAATATGGTCAGAGTTAATGAAAGCAATAAACAGCTTCTGCAGGAATCAATAGATATGGCAGACTTTGAGATTAATATAATGCAGAGTATGAGACAGGCACCGGCAACCGCGAATTATTCGGATTCCGGATATACGGGAGAGAGTTTCGGAGCCAGTGGTTCATTTGATGCGAAGCAGTAATTTTTTATATAAAGGAGATACACAGTAATGGGCAGCATGATGACTGGATTATATATTGGACTTTCAGGATTAAGGACCAGCAGTAATTCGCTTAATACAACGGCCAATAACCTTTCCAATGTTAATACAACCGGATATGTAAGACAGGGTGTCGTTAATAAGGATGCCATATATAACTATGTCTCAACCACTTCAGCGGTTAACAAGGGACAGAGTGGTCTCGGTGTTGCTGTGTCAACAATAAGCCATGTAAGAGATATCTTTCTTGATATGGCTTACCGTAAAGAGAACGGAAGACAGACATTTTATGATAAATTATACGATTCTGTATATGAAATAGAAGTTAAGATGGGAAGCGTTGAAGGAATTGAAGGAATTGCATTCCAGAGTGCGATTTCGGATTTGCGGGAATCTATCAATAAGGTGGCAGAGGCACCGGGCAATCTTGTTTCAAGAGCAGCACTTGCACAGAGCGCGGTCGAATTTATCGATAAATCCCAGTTGATATATAACGGCCTTGTCAAATATCAGAAGACAATTGATGATGAGGTAGTCAGCACAGTTAACAGGATTAATGAAATAGGCGATACAATCAGGAACCTGAATCAAAGAATATCGCGTATAGAAGCCAATGATGTTGAACAGGCCATGGATCTGCGCGATAAGAGAGACAATCTTCTCGATGAACTTTCAAAATATTGCAGGATATCATATAAAGAAGACAGCAACGGAGTTGTGGAAGTGTCCGTTGAAGGTGTGCATTTTGTAGACGATCTGTCGGTTAATTATATGGGATGCGAGAAGATAGAAGGCTCCAATTTCGCTAAACCGGTATGGAGAGGTATGGCGGATCAGCCGGTGTATAACCTCAATACTACAATTTCTACTGAGGATAATACAGATATCGGTGGCCTTAAAGGCCTTCTGGTTGCCAGAGGAACATTAAGCCCGACAGCAGCAAGTATGGTAGAACCGGATCCGGCAGATTATGCAGGAGGCGTTAACGACCAGGATTACAAGGATGCACTCAGTGAATATAACAGATATAAGGAGTGCTGCGACACATCTATTATTGTCAATACACTTGCTAATTTTGATAAGCTGATAAGCGGAATGGTTGAGAAAATAAATGATATTTTCTGCCCGGAGACTACATATACGGCAGCGGACGGTACGCAGTATACAATACTTGATACCGATAAGGCTCCGTTAGCGAAGGACGGAAGTACCGGTATTGAACTTTTTACAAGAAATTATACCGAAAGGTATACCGAACAGGTAATCGACGGCAAGGCAATGTACGTCCGCAATGATACCAATACTTTTGGCAACAGGTCGGCATATTCTATTAACAATATTACGGTCAACAGCGATATATTGAAGGATTATTCCAAAATGGCACTTACGACAAGAGATGGCGCAGATGATTATGACCTCGCCAAGAATCTTGTTAATATATTTAATGATAAGACTCTTCACTATAACGGAGGACTTCACGGACTGACGTTTGAGGAGTTTTATGAGACGATGACGCTTGATGTTGCCACCACAGGTAAGATATATAAGAGCATGGCGGACAATGAAAGCAAACTCGCCAGCCAGCTTGATGACAAGCGGCAGGAAGTAATGGGAGTTTCTTCTGACGAGGAACTCGGAAGCATGATTAAATATCAGCAGGCGTATAACGCTGCATCAAGATATGTTAACGTTGTCAGCGATATGATAGAAACATTGATCAACAGAACAGGAGCGAGATAATGGCTAATACTTTTTTTGGACTTACAATTGCATCATCAGGTCTCGGAGCAAGCGGTATTGCGATCAACACTGCGGCACATAATATCTCCAATGTCAACACAAAGGGATATACTAAGCAGCAGACTGTTCAGGAAGCATCATCCGCAATCAGGGTTTATACTAACTACGGTACTGTAGGAACCGGCGTAAGCGTTACCGAGATTAAGCAGTTGAGAAGTTCATATTATGATACCAAATATTGGAATAATAATTCAGTCTGTGGTAATTATTCAACACTTGAATCTTATACGACACTCATAGAGGATTACCTTGATGAGTTTAATCTTGACGGATTTACTACAGAATATAAGAATCTTTTTGAAGCGGTAAACGCCCTGACCAAGGATCCGCACAGTGTTGTGGCAAGAAACCAGCTTGTTAATTACTCACAGAGCATATCGGAATTTTTTAATACTATGACAACCAATCTTAATTCCGTCCAGAGACAGGCTGATGACGAGGTTAAGTCGACAGCCAATGCGATTAACACGGTTGCACAGGAAATAGCATCTCTTAACAAGCAGATCAATACGATCGAGGTTAACGGGGGCGCAGCCAATGACCTTCGTGATGCGAGAGCATTATTGATAGACGAATTATCGGGATACATTAATACGACGGTTAAAGAGACTGAGGTGGGCAACGGAGTTACTGAATTCTGCGTATACGTTGACGGATACTCGCTTGTTGACGGATATGATTATAACCAGATTGTATGCACTCCAAGGGAGACGGGAGACAAGCGTAATGCAAGCGATATAAACGGTCTTGTGGAGCTTTCGTGGAACAATGGAATGGAATTCAATATGTACAGGAGCAGTTTAAGCGGTTCCTTAAAAGCAGCAATAGATGTACGTGATGGCTGTAATGACTGCTATGAGGTAGTCGGATTGAAGGATGCTGACGGTAATTTCTTAAAGGATGCCAACGGCAAAGTGGTTGATGTACAGGATCTGACCGAAACTGAATATGAACAGTATAAGGCGCAGGGATATACGAAAGAACTGACAGTTTACGTTGACCAGTACCGCAATTCGGATTACAAAGGAGTGCCATATTATCAGTCACAGCTTAATGAATTTGTAAGGGCAATAACGTCGGAATTTAATGCGATTATCGCTAAAGGCGACAGAAACGGTGAACCGCCGATAGATTTCTTTACATCCAAATACGGTGAAGAATATATTTCGGCTGCAAGTGTTACGGTTAATCCGGATATAATAAGAGATGTTTCACTTCTTCCGTATTCATTTGATGATGCACAGGGCGCAGCGAACAGCGATATGGCTGATGCACTTTATGCTTTAAAGGAGAAAGACACCATTAATAACGGTACTTTCCTTGAATATCTTCAGTCAATGGTATCGGTAGCTTATATAGATACTGCAAGGGCGAAAACATTTGCATCCAATTATAATAATATCAAAGATACTATCAATAACCAGAGACTTTCGGTCGGCGGCGTCGATGAAGACGAAGAAGCTGTTGATATGGTTAAATTTAAAGAAGCATACAGCCTTGCATCCAAGGTAGTTTCGGTAATGCAGGAAATATATGACAAGTTGATTCAGGAAACCGGAGTATAAGACAGGAGGATGAGATAATGAGAATTACCAACACAATGATGATAAATTCAACAATGCGTAATGTTAATGGTTCCAAGACGAACTTAAGCAGTGCTGAGAATCAGATGGGTACCGAGAAGAAAATAACAAGACCTTCGGACGACCCGATTATTGCAATCAGAGCTCTTTCTCTCCGTTCAAGTCTGTCAGAGATAAGTATGTATCTTACCAACAATATTCCTGAGGCTGAATCATGGATCGGAATAACCGAGAGCGCCCTTGACAATATGGACAGTGCGCTTGGAGATATTTACGAGTTATGTACGCAGGGCGCATCCGACCAGTTTACAATTGAGAACAGAAGCGCGATAATCCAGGTCCTTAACCAGTATAAAGAAGCTGTGTATACAGAGGCCAATGCCAACTATGCCGGAAGATATTGTTTTACAGGATACAGAACGGATACATCGTTTACATTTACGGATGCGACCAAGGCTGCATCACTGAAGTACAGAATTCCGCAGAAGTTAAATGCTTCAGATATGGATCAGGTAAGTGTTATGAAGAAATCCGTTGATGTTACCAACATAACAGACATCCCGGCTGCAGATATGCCTGAAGCTGATAAAGTATACAGATTAAGACTTGCATACTCGGGTTGTTCCAAAGATAATTTCGGAGCGATAAGTGTGGATGGAACAGATTATACTCCTACAGCGGTAACATACAATGAGTATCAGGAACTTCTTGAAAACGGTAAAGCCACTGATGATTTCTATTATGTATATGATACAGGCGAATTGTTCGTATCGGATAATATGTATGAGACAGTCAAAGATGCCAAAGATATAGAGTTTACATATGAGAAGGAAGGCTTTGCCAAGGGAGACGCAAGGCCTGAGATGTATTATGAGTGTCAGGACATAACTGATCCGGCTGATATTAAGGAATATCATCAGAAGGATGGCGGACAATATATTACATACACCATTAATTATTCGCAGGATCTTCAAGTCAATACACTCGGCAACCAGACATTGAGCCATGACATTGCAAGAGATGTTGACGATATGTGTAACGCATTGCAGCAGGTTTCCGACATAGAAGACAAGATAGCTAAACTTAAGTCAATGAAAGAGAGCACGGTATATTCAGATGCAGAGAAAGACAAAATACAGACAATGATAGATGCATCGAATAAAGAACTTGACTATGCCAAGGACAGCATGAAGAAGCTTTTTTCCAAGGAAATGCCGAGAGTTAAAGCATATCAGCAGTCGGTTGACTTACAGATAGCGGATCTTGGTGCAAGAGATGCGAGACTTACCCTTGCCAAGAGCAGGCTTACCGAGCAGCAGACGACATTTAAGGATCTTAAGTCACAGAATGAGGATGCAGATCTGGAAGAGATAGTAGTAAATTATACATCGGCCAAGACACTTTATCAGGCTGCACTTAATGCAGCAGCCTCGTGCGTAAAACAGTCATTGCTTGATTATATCTAAATAAAAGGAGAAGGTAGACATGCAGATTAATTCCAGATTGTTTGGAGAAATAGATGTTGAAGACGATAAGGTTATCGATTTTAAAAACGGCATAATAGGATTTGAAGAACATCATAAATATGCACTTATTTTTGATGCGGAGAAGGAATCTTCAAAGAGCATAATGTGGCTTCAGTCAATGGAAGAGCCGGAACTTGCATTCCCTGTTGCCGACCCGACACATATATGCAGCGGATATAATCCGGTAGTCGAAGATGAGTTGCTTGAGTCAATCGGTGGAATAGATAAGCCGGAGGATGTATTTGTGCTTGTGGTACTTACGGTTCCTTCAGACCTTACCAAGATGACAGCTAACTTAAAAGCACCACTTGTTATCAATACTGATACCAGAAAGGGCTGCCAGATAATAGTGAACAACGAAGAATATCAGGTAAGATATAATGTCTACGATTATGTCCAGAGTCTTAAGAAGGAGGAAGGTAAATGCTAGCATTATCAAGAAAAAAGAATGAATCCATTGTAATCAATAATGATACTGAAATTACCATCCTTGAGATTAAGGGCGATCAGGTTAAAATAGGTATTACGGCGCCTAAGAGCGTACCCGTATACCGAAAGGAAGTGTATCTTCAGATACAGGAATCGAATGAGGCAGCAAGCAAGGCATCCGGTATGGAAGCATTGAAAAATTTGCTTAAATAATATTAACTATTTTTGGCGCACAGCCGAAATAAGTAAAAGAAACATAGAGTTTTGTTAAAGGCACATGGAGGTGTTATAATGACAATTGATTCAATTTCCAATGACAGCTCGAAATCGTATAGGACAATGGATGTCAGTGCTCCGATTTCGAAGCCGGATTTTACTACCACAAGTGAAATGGCAGCATCTACAGAACAGAGCACAGTTAATCAGGACGACCGTTACTCGGAGGAAAAGGCAGTAGGCAATACACCTTCCGATAAGACGATTAAGCAGGCTATTTCAGACATTAATAAGAAGATTAACCCTAATACAATAGCTGAATACGGCTATCATGAGAAGACGAACCGTGTAACCATCAAAATAGTTGACAAGGACTCGGATAAGGTAATCAAGGAGTTCCCGGCTGAGGAAACTCTTGATATGATAGCGAAGGTCTGGGAACTTGCAGGAATGTTCCTTGATGAAAGAGGATAGATAGGAGAGATATTATGGCGATAAGACTTACAGGACTTAATTCAGGACTTGATACCGATGCTATGGTTAAAGAACTTGTGTCCGCATATTCGACCAAGAAAGATAAATACGTAAAGGCTAAGACCAAACATGAATGGAAGATGAGTGCATGGAAAAATACCAATACCAAGGTATACAGCTTTTACACAAGTACTCTTTCCAAAATGAGATATTCTTCGGGATATAACTTAAGATCGGCATCAATATCAGATACTACAATAGCCACTGTCAAAGCAGCAAGCGGAGCAACGGCAAGTACCCAGTCACTTGAGGTTACGAGACTTGCCACATCAGGTTATCTGACAGGCGGTAAGGTTACAGACACAAACGGTGCCAAGGTATCGGCCAATACCAAGTTAAGCGAGCTTGGCATTACCGATGGTACCCTTAAGATTAATGATACATTTGTGACACTTGACGGAGATACTACACTTTCGGGACTTGCATCCAAGTTAAAAGGTACAGATGTGAGTGTTAACTTTGACGCCACAAGCCAGAGATTTTTTGTAAGTTCATCGAAATCCGGAGCCGAAGGTGAATTTACACTTACGGCAGGCGATGAGGCAGGAATTGCCGCATTGCAGAAATTAGGCCTTTACTCGGCAGCGGATGTTAACGGTGATGAAAGTGCCGAGGTTGCATATTATAAGAAGATGGCTTCCGCCAATGCTGATGACGTAATCTCATCCAGGTATGAGAAAGCCAAGTACACAACCGCGAGCTACACTAAATATATAGAAGGACTTGCCAAGAGTGCCAAGTCCAATAAAGAATCTGCCGAATCCAAGCTGAAGGAGATTACAGCGGACGATTACAAATGGGAAGATGATTATAAGACTGAAGAAGAATACAACAAGGCCAAGGATGAGCTTAATGATAAAATCACCAAGTATACCAAGGAACTTGATGACAACAATGCACTTCTTGCAGATTCTTCCAAACTTGCTGTTTCCATGGACGAGGCAAATGCCAAGATCAAGGATAGTATAACCAAACAGGTCAATGGCGAAATTGCGGCAGCGCAGAAGATAGTGAATGAAGGAATATATACCAACTCAGCGGATTCTGCGCGAATTGTTGCCCAGGATGCAGAGATTAAGCTTAACGGAGCTACTTTTACAGGAAGCACGAACTCATTCTCAATCAACGGCCTTACAATTGATGCTAAGAATACAACGCAGAGCGCGGTTACCATAACGACATCCGTAGATACCCAGGGAATCTACGATAAGATCAAGGAACTTCTTAAGGGTTATAATGAGATGATCGGCAATATCGACGAACAGTATTATGCTGAATCGGCGAAGGGATATGAACCGCTTACCAATGATGAGAAAGAAGCGATGACTGACAAGCAGATAGAAGAGTGGGAAGATAAGGTCAAGAAAGCTCTTCTTCGTAAAGACGGAACGCTCGGAGGCATATCATCGTCACTCAAGAATGTATTTTACTCAACTTCCATTGAGAAAGACGGAGTTAAATATAATATAGCATCTTTTGGCATCGCTACAGGAGGCTATTTTACAACAGAACAGAAGGACAGAGGTAAATTCCATATTGATGGAGACCCGGATGACAGCCTGACATCGACCAATTCCGATAAACTTATGGCAGCTATTGCCAACGATCCTGATACAGTTATGGAATATTTCCAGACACTTTCGCAGAATCTGTATGATGCGTTAAGCGACAAGATGTCCGCTACGCCACTTAGCAGCGCGTTCACTATCTACAATGACAAGGAAATGTCAAGCCAGTACAGTGACTATAAGAAGAAAGTAAGCGAATGGGAAGAGAAACTTAAAGATATAGAGGATTCGTATTACAAGAAGTTCGCTAAAATGGAGAGTGCTCTTTCCAAACTGCAGTCGCAGACATCACAGCTTTCAAGCTTATTTGGAAAGTAAACGGCTGGAACGTTATAACACGGAGGAAATATAATGGTAAATAATGCAGAAGGCTATAATGCATATCTGAGAAGCAAGGTTATGACGGCAACAGCGGCAGAGCTTACACTTATGTTGTATGAAGGAGCCATTAAGTTTGTCAACAAAGCCATTATGTCGATAGAGAAGGATGATGTTATGGGTGCGCATAATAATCTTATGAAGACCCAGCGCATCATAGAAGAACTCAGGGCATCACTGGATCACAAATATCCGGTAGCCAAGGAGTTTGACACAGTGTATGAGTATATCTTAAGAAGACTTGTTGAGGCGAATATCAAGAAAGACAAGGATATATTGGAAGAAGTTCTTGAACATTTAAGAACCATGCGCGATACATGGAAAGAAGTCATGAAGAACGCCAATGCACCACAGTCTGCATCAAGGTAGAATACGGAGGATTGATATGGAAGATATGGCTAATTATCTTCAGGCTCTTTCGGACAGCCTTGATAAGAAGATAGGTATACTTGACAGACTTGCGATATTGACGGATGAACAGCGTAATATAGCAACGGCACAGACGTTTGATGATGAAGAATTCCAGAAAACACTTGACGAGAAAGAAGAACTGATAGGTAAACTTACCAGACTGGATACCGGATTTCAGATTCTCTACGACAATATCAAGGCAGGTCTTGATAAGAACAGGGAAATGTATAAGAATGAGATTCAGGCGGTTCAGTCCCGGATTAAGAAAATACTCGACAAGAACGCAGCTCTTCAGGTGGCGGAGAATAATAACAGGAATCTTATCAGCAAGAGATTTACCGAACTTAAGAGAGAAGTCCATCAGGTCAGGAAGTCCCGTGATACAGCGGCCAATTATTACAAGACCATGAATAATATCACTGCGGAACCTTATTTTATGGACCAGAAAAAATAATTCAAAAAAGTTTATAATCGGGGTTAAGTATTTAAAACAAGCTCCGATATATGATATAAGTAAGAAAGTTACTTAACAACACCGGCGCTATGCTGGAACATAACACAATCGCCAGGGAAGGCGATGTATATTCAAGGAGGAATTTACTATGGTAGTTCAGCACAATTTAACAGCAATGAACACAAACAGACAGCTTGGTCTTACAACAAGTGCACAGGCTAAGTCAACAGAGAAGTTATCATCAGGTTACAAGGTAAACCGTGCAGGTGATGATGCTGCAGGTCTTACAATCAGTGAGAAGATGAGAAGCCAGATCAGAGGTCTTAACAAGGCATCTGACAACGCTCAGAACGGTGTATCTCTTGTACAGACAGCTGAAGGTGCTCTTAACGAGGCACACTCAATTCTTCAGCGTATGAACGAGATCGCTACACAGGCTGCTAACGATACTAACACAACATCGGACAGAACAGCTATCCAGAAGGAAATTGATCAGCTTTCTACAGAGCTTACAAGAATTTCTTCAACAACACAGTTCAACACAATGAACCTTCTCGATGGAAATTTCAAGAACAAGAATCTTCAGGTTGGTGCTCTTAGAGGACAGAAGATTACTATCAGCATTACATCAATGAGTGCTACAACACTCGGTGTTAATGCTCTTAAGGTAAGCTCATTTACATCTGCTGGTACAGCAATGTGCGCAATTCAGAAGGCTATTTCTAGGGTTTCAGCTCAGAGATCTGATCTTGGTGCTATCCAGAACAGACTTGAGTACACAATCAACAACCTTGACACAACATCTGAGAATACAAGCTCAGCTGAGTCACTTATCAGAGATACTGATATGGCTACAGAGATGGTTAACTACAGCAAGAACCAGATTCTTGCTCAGGCTGGTCAGTCAATGTTAGCTCAGGCTAATTCAGCTAACCAGGGTGTTCTTTCATTACTTCAGTAATTTAAAAGCAACTATCATGGATAAGCCGGCATTTTGCCGGCTTATCTTTGTTTATAAGTATATTTATGGAGTTACTATATGGAATTAAACAAAGTTTTTTATGATAATATGAATGCAATCAGAAACAGATATGATAATCAGGAAACCTTTCTTGATGTTTCGGATGCATTGACTGAATATGCGTTGAATAATGACGGGAACAGTCAGATGCTTTATCCGGACAATCAGATGGCGATGGCATGGGCTGATAATTTTAAGGAACAGGTTATAAACAGAACATATTATCTTATCGGTTTTTCCGATGGAAAGTTCATTACATGCCTGCTTAGAAATCTAAATGATACGAATAGTGTATATATATATGAGCCTGATATATCATCATTCATAAATGTACTTAATACATATAATCTGACAGAATGCCTGTCAGACAAACGCATGGCAATATGCGTTGAAGGTATTAATGGGGATGGCTTTTTTGATGTTATAGTGTCCACTGTTACATATGATAATTGCAGACTTCTTATGGCTGGAGTACTTCCAGGATATGAGAAATATACAAAAGAATATGAAGATATGTGTAAAATGATTTCATACAGGATTGAAACAGTTCAGTTTGATATGATCACGGAAATGCAATTATGTCATCAGATGGTTACCAATAAGATGGGCAATATGTGTGATATCATAAAGCAGAGAAGCATTAATCAGCTTATTGACAAGTTTAATGAACTTAATAAGAACGGTGGCACTGCGATAATTGTTTCTGCAGGACCGTCTCTGGACAAAAATGTGGAAGATTTAAAGAAAGCGGAAGGAAAAGCTATGATAATAGCGGTCGACACTGCGTTGAAGACTGTGCTCAGGGCGGGAGTAAGGCCTGACCTGACGATATGTGTTGACCCGCGTAAAGAAATAGAGTTTTTTGGGCATGAACAATTTAAAGACGTTCCGGCAGTTTTTGAGATGGAAATACCTTCGGCAATAATTGACATGCATTCAGGAAGCAGATTTTATGCCGGAAGCGGTGAAGAGGATATTCCTAACCATTATCGTAAGTTGTATTTTGGAGAAGGATATAAAACTATTGCCGGAGGCGGTTCTGTGGCCAATTCGGCATTTTCACTGGCAATGGAACTGGGTTTTAAGACTATCATTCTCGTTGGGCAGGATCTTGCTTTTACAGACGGAAAAGGCCATACGAAGGGTGCTTATGATAACGAGGAAAAGAATGTTAAGGATGCTACACAGGCAGAGTATGTATGTGAGGTTGAGAGCATTGACGGTGGAACGGTAAAGACGGAAACAAGAATGCGCTCGTATCTTCGGTGGTTTGAGAATAGCATAGCTGCGCATAAAGAAATAAAAGTTATAGATGCAACGGAGGGCGGCGCTCTTATACATGGCAGCAAGGTAATGAAGCTTTCCGAAGTGATACAGAGTGAGTGCAGCATGAATGCGATTGATTATCGTGAAGTTATAAACAGTATTCCGCAGCAATTTGATGATGATATGCAGAAAGAGATATTTGGATATCTTGCAGATATTAATACTGCAATTGATGAACTCGAAGCAGAGATCAATGGCGGGATTAAGGCATACAATGACCTTGCCGGTGCAATCAGAGTCGGGAATACGTCCTTAGTAAGCGAAATTATGAAGAAAGTTCGGGCAGTAAATGAGTTGGAGGAAAAAGAACCACTCTTTTCACTGATAAAGAGGTATGCTGTTGAAGACAGGTATAATGTTAAGGAGGACCTGTACCAAAGTGAAACGGATGATACCATGGCCGCCATCAACGGAGGCATAAAGCTGTTAAAATCATATATTAACGGTATGGAGATTATGAAGACTGAGACACATCTTTGCACTGATAAAATTAATTGAATATCATGTTAAGAATCTCATTAAGGCGCATCTCGTAAGTGTGATGCGCTTTTATTTTTTCATGTCCGCTTGCAGCGATTTCCGTGCGTTCATCCTCATGTTCAAGATAATAGCGGCATTTATTAATTAGGTCATCATTACCGTCGTACATAATATAATCTGTGCCGTTTTCAAAATATTCATCCATATCAGGCTGGTAATTGCTCATAAGAAAACCACCGCTTCCCATAATGTCAATAGCCCTAAGCGGAATACCAGTATATATGCTTCGCAAAGTGATATTAAGATTGATGCGGCTGCATTTGAAAACATAAGGCATAACGTTGTATGGATCAATAGCTCCGAAATTGTGGATATTCGGAAGATACGGTGTCGGGTTATGAGTGTACAGGTTGGTATTGAAATTATCCGATACCGCGCGAAGAAGTTTCTTGCGTTCGAGCTCAGTTATCTTACGGTCGATAAAAAATCTTGAATATATATACGAGTCCATTTCGGCACCGTCAGAATCCGGAGTGTATGGTCTGGATTGCCTCAAGTCGGATAATATCTTATCAGATAACAACTCTTCTATAAAATTATAACCGGATATGGCAGTCTGCGCCTGCATTATTGCGTCGAGGTAACCTTTTGTGTAAGGCGAAATTCCGGTAAGACTGTCATAAAGGTTATGAATTTCGTCATACATGGAACCGACAAAAGACACATCACAGTCCAGCTTGTCATGAATGGCGTTATCCGGTACCATGCCGTCAAGGCGCGAAACAGCGGCAGCGAGGGGCAGGTAATGCACAGTTGTAATGCCATGTCGGTTTAGTTCGTCAGAAGTGGCTTTGTCAAAGGTGAAAATATAATTGCACTTGTTGATAACAGTGGCTGAATACAGCGATAAATGTGGACAGTCATATACCCATGCGACATACGGTTTGTTAAATTTCTGACAAACCCTTGAAACGAGCGGGAAATAGTTAGATGAAAATACTAAGTCGGCATTTTCTTTTTCCATGAAATCAGAAAAGGAGGATATAAAATCGTCACTGTGTCTTAAGTCGTAGTCCGGGTGTGAGAATTTGACAATATTGTGTCCTGATTTTATGAAAGCATCATCAATATCTTCTTTGCCAAAACTGGCCCATTCAATTATAAGTATTTTCATAATATCCTCGCTGAGTTTATTTATTCTGTGATTTTTTTCATATATTCAATATTGGTCATTGTCACATCAGACAGTTTATCCTGAATACGAGATATTTCGTTCCGGATTGCATCATGGTTGTCAAGAATGGCACAGACTTTTTCATAAAGCTGAATGGCGAAATTATCGTCACGTATATCGACACCCCACTCAGGATGCTCTATATCATCGAGAAACCATTGCAGTTTATCGTGGCTTATAATGCTTAATATAGGAACATTTAAACCAAACGGGATCATTTGGGCGTGACCACGCATGCCTATGACAAGCCTTGGGCTGGCATAGGCCTGATATATTTTGTCAATATCTTTTTCTGAAAATAAATCAACCAATTCATATCTGATGCCGGCTTGATCTAGGTATTGAAGTATCTCGTTGTCCGCACCGAAATGTGAATAATATTTTATCTTGATTTTGTCTTGAAGTACATTAAGCACTTTTAATATATCAAGCATACGCTCTTGACAAATGTTGTTTCCATTCTTGGAAAAACGAAATTCGGCTTTATCAAAAGCCAGATTGACTGCAATAAAGTCTTCTTTTGGACTTTCGTTAACATAATCCGGGCATATGCGCGAAATTATGGTTGTAGGACATGGCTGCCATACAAGTTTATCACGATATTCAGGAAGAAGATATTTGCTGATAGCATCAATCGAACCGTGATTTCGTAAACCTATAAAGCCGCAATGGGGCGCTAAACGGTTTATGTTTTCTTTAAATGATGCAGAAAGCTCACCTTGTCCCCTGAACTGATTGTATCCAACAGCAAAGATAAATATAGGAACCTTAAGTAGGTCAATAGCTTCGTCAGAAATATCCCATTGCCAACTTCCGGATTGTTCATCGGTACGCTCAAAAAACAGGCCGCCACCACCGACTACAAGTGCTTTTCCGGCATTGGCATACCGGGCTTCTTTCAATCGGAAAGGATAACCTACACTTATATCTGTCCATTCAATGGGTCTGGAATACCCGGCATTAATTGTTTTTTTATCATGTCGCATAGTATTCTATCACCTGTGTTTCCATACTGAAATGTAGAAACGTGCATAAAATCGTTATTCATAATGAGATTCTGATTGTGTTTTAATTCATAAACCTCCGCTTTTAAGGTGCTAATTTGATTCAATGTGGTTTGTAATGCAGACACTATCGTATCCGAATATGAATTTTGGTTCTGGGTTAATGTTAAAACATCTTTTTCAATGGTTAAAATCCTGTTTTCTATATCCATGTTTGTCCTCCGTATAAAAAATATTTATTTATGCTTTCTGAAATGCGGCTTGTATCATCTGACCGACACGTATTGTATAAGTGTGATTCTGCCGGACATATTCATATCCGTTGTGCGCGATTTCCTTGCGGATGTCTGGATGACGAAGGTAATAATCAGCTTTGTACTCGAGGTCATCAAGCGATTCATATATGTCCAAATGTTCGCCTATAGTAAAATATTCGGGGAGCTCCGGCTGATAATTGGTAAGCATAA
>ENA-OPWH01000907-OPWH01000907.1-human-gut-metagenome-genome-assembly--contig:-NODE-907-length-20569-cov-2.569514_pt1 | contig 20569 bp, 16 predicted proteins | sample MGYA00241506_ERZ502004 | MGnify/ENA primary metagenome ERZ502004 (study PRJEB25962, sample SAMEA2043049) | human gut metagenome | biome: human gut; feature: human-associated habitat; material: faeces... | reverse complement strand
CTGTACCGGTGATGTCTGTGTACGAAGCAGAATGTCCTTTGTGATATAGAATGTATCCTGCTCATCCTTTGCCGGATGGTTTGCAGGAATATTCAAAAGCTCAAAGTTGTATTTGTCATATTCAATTTCCGGCCCGGATACGATCTCATATCCCATACCGATAAATACACGCTCCAGATCTTCAAGCGCGATCTGGTTTGGATGTCTGTGTCCGTCGATCTTCTTCACACCCGGAAGTGTAACATCGATTGTCTCACGCTTCATCTTCTCTGCACGCATAGCAGAATTGATGGACTTCATCTTCTCCTCGAGCTTTGCCTCGATGTTTGCACGTGTCTCATTTACCATCTGTCCAACCTTCGGACGATCCTCCGGAGCCACATCCTTCATACTCTTCAATACCTGGGTTAATTCACCCTTCTTACCAAGGATCGACACCTTGATATCATTCAAGAGGTTGATATCCTGTGCCTCTGCGATCTTGGAAAGTGCCTGTTCTTTGATGCTTTGCAACTTTTCTTTCATTTCCTGTTTTCCTCCATGTTATACCAATTTCAGATGATTGCAAACCAGAAACACATCATACGAGCGATTCATAATTACCATTTCTACGCAGACACGCTCTCGCTCGGTTCATCACGCAGTGGTACTAAATTCACGACGATAAATCCGTCGTTCATTAAGTACCAGCGTGCTTCAACGGTCTGCTTTAGAATTGGTAATTACGAATCACTCAATCCACATATTGGAACTGCAATCATCTGATATGTGTTTCTAACCAGTCATAAAAGGCAACAAAAAAACTTCGCCCTTGACTAGGGACGAAGTAATATCCGCGGTACCACCCTGATTCGACTGTGACAGTCGCTCTCATTGTATGCGTAACGTGCATAACACGACGAATCCTACTTTCCACTGCACCATGACAATGGTATGTTCAAATCCGCGACTCCAGTGTGAAAATGAGATCTTCCTCTACTGAACAGGGCTTGCAGCCATGACCCCGTCTCTCTGTCAGGTCTTGAAAATCCTTGTTGCACCTTCAACGTCTTTCTATTTATTATGTTCCTGCAGGTGCATCATCATTCAGTAAATGCATCTATCAAAAAACATTTTAGCACAATAAATAACTGTGTCAACCCCGAAAATGTAAACTGCTGAATCCTATTTTAGGTGTTTATTTTCGTATCCCAAGTTTTAGCACAAGTGCCTCCTGAAGAACCCCCGACACATTGATATGTGCCCTTTCTGCCTCTCGGTTTAACCAATTCGGAAGTGTCACATTGCGTCGTACAGATTTATTATCTAATTTTCTGCGATATTCATTAAAATCAACATCTATCAGTGTGACTGTTCCTTCCCCATCTCCATAAAATGTACCCTTTGATATATCTATATCTTTCAATTCTCTTGGATTCGGCAATTCTTTTCCCTGATCGTCATAATATATCCCCTTTACACCTATTGCGTCTCTCGCCATGTCAATTGCATTTACAATGCCAAATCCTTCTGTCAGTATTTCCAAGTCTGGCACTTCAATCAAAATCGTATTTTTCTCATCCTGTATTTTTGTAAATATAACTGGATACACCTGTTTCATAGTAATCATCTCCTCATCTACCGGGGATACTATATTATATTCCCCATTTTTTTATATTTGTCTTGCAAATCGAAATCCAATTGATTTTAACTTTCTTACCAATTCTCTCTGTTTCATCTCTTCTCCTTTGATTATACACATTATATACACATTGTAAAAATTTTGATTTTATATCACAAAATGTTTGAAAAACCGTATCATGGCATACATATATTTGTAAAGCGTAAGTTTGGAACATTTAGAAAAGCTGAGGAAATATGCGGGTTTGAGAGTAAAAAATTATTTTTAATTCTATAATTTTTGGCATAAAAAAGGTGCACCTGCATCGTCAGGTACACCCTTTATTTTATCCATATATGATTACTTTCCCAGCAGCATCACGAAAAGTCCTACCGGCAGGGCGATCACCGCCTGCGTAAACATTCCGATCACCGCATATTTGATGTGATGCCAGTAATCGTGATAGGCATCGACCATATCCTCGGTTCCCGGAATTACCATTTTCTTGCTATGGCAAAACCAGAGGCAGTCCACAACCAGTGCATCAAACCACATTTCTGCCACCCACATGAGATAACCGTGCAGCCAGCCTGTGAAAAACGTGCGTGCTCCTCCGATATAATACGCCAATACCGTCTGCAAAACTATGTATCCGATAAAAAATCCAATCTTACCGATCGTTGCCTTTTTCATCAACTTGCCAGAGCTTTCCTCGATCAGTCCAAGCTCTCTGCATCGATTCTGTATTGCTTTTGGATACTCTTGTATCAATCCAAGTCTTCCTTTTTTTGCCATATTGATTCCGCAGATCGTAAATACCACGACATTAAAAATAATGATTTCCAAAACTATATTCATGCGTTCCATCCTCCATCATCTACATCATTATCCCCGAATCGCATCCACGCACGCGTCAATCAACTCTTCTTCTCTAAAATCAATTTCATAAAACAAATCCGTCTCCGGTTCTGACAAGGTCAGCCGGTACAATTCTCTACCACCCCTTTCCTCCACCCGATTCTTGGACAGATACCGCACATCATCGAGGCGGATTACGTCCGTATGGAACCAATATGTTGCAACCAGAAAATTATCTGTCACATAGATTCCATGATAATGAAAATATAATTTATCGCGTAATTCTGTATTGAGCTGTTCGATCACAGCACTTCTACGCCCATAGGCACGCAGCTTCTTTGCCTGCGGATTCTTGTATGGCCGCATCCACAACCGGACAACATATGCCAGCACAAAGACATACAGCATCGACAACGCCGCAACAATAATATACGCAATCCCCGTATACACATATGGGAAATCCGGTTCACTGATGACATAAGAATCATAGAATCCATCTAAAATGTTCATCGGAACCTCTCCATTTTTTGACAATCCGGCTATGATATGATCTGTAACTACCTCGTCCTTTACGATACGTCCCTTCACTGTCCGCTTATCAATACTGTTTTGTGGCTGTTTTGTTTTAATAAGCAGAAACACCATATGATCATCTTCAAAGCAATAATAATAGGCACCCTTGATTTTGTTTTCCACCAGATAATTATATCCCGTGTAATACAGATTCTCCGCATTGTACCGGACACTTGTAGTGCCATCTGAATATAGCTGCGCAATCTGATCCTCAATCGGCTCAATCTTCGTAAGCTCATAACATTGCACCACATGGAACAGCGAATAACGCACCCCCACAAAAATGAGTACAAGCAATAAGACCATGATAGGGAGCATCATCGCCAATGTATTTTTTATCATTATGATTTCAAACTTCTTGTGCTTCATCGAATCCTGTCGCCTTTTGTCAATTTTCTCTATCTTAACATTTAACGAACTTCCATTCAACTTTTTTTAACACTTCGCAGGCAGGCGCATAGTATAAACCATAAGAATTTTTAGCGGAGGCATCTCATGAGCGATTTGTCAGCTACACAGTGCGGTTGCGGCTGTGGAAATGGTTTTAACATCGGAAATGGCAGCAACTGTTCCTGCATCTGGATTATCATCCTGTTGTTATTGTGCGGTGGCTGTGGCGGCGGAGGATTCTGCGGTGGAAACGGTTGCGGTTGCGACAATGACTGTATCTGGATCATCCTGATTCTCCTCTTCTGCTGCGGAAATAACAATGGCGGCGGTGGCGGCTGCGGTTGTTAATAGAGGAATTCTTCGGGACTCCCTTGCAAGTTCACTTGTAAGGGAGTTTTTGTTATCTGTTGTATGACAGCGGTTGCATCCTCTTCCTCCGGCTCATATTTTTACAGAGTCGCACATATATTAGACTAACAAGATTTCAGAGCATCCGCCATGCTGCATAATCATCCGCTCGATCAACTGATCCATGACGACTCCCTGTTTTTCTTGGAAGCCATGATTCCTTTTGTGGACTATGCCTACAAAAAACCGTTGATCCTCTTAATCAAATATCAGGAAATCCGTGCCCTGATGCAATGCTTCGACCACCCGGACTATGTTGCCTCCTGCGGGTTCGACTGTCACCCGGAAAGTTCCGAAGAAATGATGGAATGCATGTGCCGTTTCCTGCCGGGCGATTTTGCAGGCAATATCAAGAACATGCAGCAGATGCTCAAAATGATGCAGGTCATGCAGGCGATGAATGATTCTGGATCACAGGGGTCGCCACCAAATAATAATTGTGGAAATCCCTGTGATTTCCCGCCACAACCGGGCTGCGGTGCACCACCTCCGCCACCCGACTATGCGCCGCGGCAGGACATTGGTAGAAATCCAGATCATAATTGCAACAACCAGTCAGGCAGGCACAAGGATCTTTATTCCAGCGTCATGGATATCCTGAATTCCCAATAAATAGAAAGGTTCTCCTATGTTTGAACAAAACCCGAAACTTCGAAACATCCATCCAACCAAATTACGAATTATCAACGAAATCAAGGAGCAGAGCAAATACCAGTCCGCCGAGGAGCTGCTGCCGCAGATCCTGCAGATCAATCAGGAATTAAAACGCCGGAACTTAAGTTTCACGAAAGAAGAATCCGCGTTGCTTCTCGAAGCGATGGAAGAAAGCATGTCTCCGGCGGAGCGTCAGAAATTCCAGATGATCAAATCTTTTTTCCTGTAACAAAAAACGGCTGCCTGACACGGTACAAAAACAATGTCAGGCAACCGTTTTCTTTCTATTTCTTCAGCAAATATTACTTACATACAATATTTACGATCTTACCCGGTACGTAAATTTCTTTTACGATGTTGCCAGTCAGCTTATCAGCGACGATCTCCTTTGCACGGGCAAGTACGGCATCCTTATCCTCGTCCTTTGCGACAAGAACCGTTCCTCTTACCTTACCGTTGACCTGTACACCGATCTCGATCGTTGCATCAACGGTCTTTTCTTCCTCGTACTGTGGCCATGCACTGACAGACAAGAAATCTTCATGTCCGAGAGACTCCCAGATTTCTTCTGTCAAATGTGGTGCAAACGGGCAAAGAAGCTTGATGAAGATCTCAAGCTGTTCTTTGCTCAGCTTACCAGCACTGTAAACAGTATTGGTCAGTGCCATCAAGGTTGCGATTGCTGTATTGAACTTTGTTTCCTCGATATCACTGCTTACCTTCTTGATTGCCTTGTGGAAGCTTACCTCCAAAGCATCTGTGGAAGGATCATCAGATACCATATCTGTCATACCTGCTACACGCTCCAAGAAACGCTTACATCCCTTTACAGAGCTGTCACTCCAAGGAGCTGCGGCTGCATAATCACCCATGAACAATACATATGTCCGGAGCGTATCTGCGCCGTAATCTTCTACGATGTCAAGTGGATCGATAACATTTCCCTTGGACTTACTCATCTTATCACCATCTGGTCCTAAGATCAGTCCCTGAATCGTACGCTTTGCATATGGCTCCGGTGTATTTACCTCGCCGAGGTCATACAGGAAACGATGCCAGAATCTGGAGTAGATCATATGTCTAGTTACATGCTCCATACCACCGTTGTACCAGTCAACCGGCATCCAGTAGTCGATCTTCTTACGATCTGCAAATGCCTTATCGTTGTTTGGATCAATATAACGCAGGAAATACCATGATGATCCTGCCCACTGTGGCATAGTATCCGTCTCACGCTTTGCATCACCGCCACACTTCGGACACTTGCAGTTTACATAGGAATCAATCTTTGCCAGTGGAGACTCACCGTCCTCACCCGGCTCGAAGTTCTTCACATCTGGAAGCTCCAGAGGGAGCTCCTCATATGGCACTGCAACGACACCACAGGATGGACAATGTACCAGAGGAATTGGCTCACCCCAATATCTCTGACGGTTGAATGCCCAGTCCTTCATCTTGAACTGTACGCCTGCTTCGCCAACGCCCATCTTCTTGATTTCCTCAACCATGCGGGCGATGGAATCCTTCTTATTTGTAAATCCATTCAGGAACTCTGAGTTGATCATCTCACCGTCACCCGTATAAGCTTCCTTCGAGATATCGCCACCCTTGATAACCTGAATGATATCAATGCCAAATGCCTTTGCAAAATCATAGTCACGCTGGTCATGAGCCGGTACTGCCATGATCGCACCAGTACCATATCCCATCATAACGTAGTCAGCAATGAAGATCGGAATCTTCTTGCCGTTCATCGGGTTGATACCCATAAGACCTTCGATCTTCACACCTGTCTTATCCTTGACAAGCTGTGTACGCTCGAACTCGGTCTTCTTCTGGCATTCCGTACGGTATGCCTTGATGGCATCCATATTTGTAATCTTGTCAGCATATTTATCGATCAGCGGATGCTCCGGTGCGATAACCATGAAAGTTACACCGAACAATGTATCTGGTCTTGTTGTATAAATCTGAAGCTTCTCATCTGTTCCATCGACATCGAAGTTTACAAATGCACCAGTAGACTTACCAATCCAGTTTTCCTGCTGCTGCTTTACATTTGCAGGATAGTCGACATCCTTCAGACCCTGCAGAAGCTTATCTGCATATTCTGTAATCTTCAGATACCAAACCGTCTTCGACTTCTGTACAACCTCGCTGTGGCAGATATCACACTTACCTCCCTGACTGTCCTCGTTGGAAAGAACAACCTTACAGCTTGGACAATAGTTAACGAGTGCTGTATCACGGAATACAAGTCCCTTCTCGAACATCTTCAGGAAAATCCACTGTGTCCACTTGTAGAACTTCTCATCGGTTGTATCGATCACACGGCTCCAGTCAAACGAGAATCCAACCCGCTTCAACTGCTCGGTAAATCGCGCGATATTCTGATCTGTGATCTGACGCGGATGGGTACCTGTCTTGATTGCATAGTTCTCTGTTGGCAGACCAAATGCATCGAATCCGATTGGGAACAATACGTTGTAACCCTCCATACGACGCTTTCTGGATACGACTTCTACACTGGAATAAGCCTTGATATGTCCTACATGCATACCCGCTCCACTTGGATAAGGGAACTCTACTAATCCGTAGAATTTCTTCTTGTCTGAGAAGTCCTGTGCTTCAAACACCTTGGCATCTTCCCATTTTTTCTGCCATTTTTTCTCGATTACTTTGAAATTGTGTCTCATAATGTCTCCTTTTACTAAATCCGCCTCTTATACGAAACGGTTTAATTTATCATCATATTTATAATCCACAGCCGCAAGTTTTTGCTCGAGATCTTCTCTTGCAGTCCGGAATTGTAAACAAAAGCTGTCCAGATTGATGCCGTCATCACGCAGTCTCGTATTCACAAAGCTTAAGAGCATCATCGGATCCTTCGGTAAATTTTCGATTGCCATTATAACACCTCTCCGGTAATCAGCCAAGGGGCTGGTTGATTTACAAACATACTATCTTTGTTTGTCTTTGCCACATTGATCTGCAATACCTCCATATTTGAGATACCGTACTTATCAAAGAGTGGCTTGATGCCAGACAGGATATTTAACTCCAATGTATAGATGACAAACTGCATCTTCGGATTCTTCTTCAGCAGTCTCTGAATATCTTCTTCGAGATGCTTGTTCGCAACGATAAAGGAAAGTCTTGGTGTTGGAATCTTCGCCATAGATCCCTCGGATAAGTCTGGGATGATCTGGACGTTGTGCACGCCAAACTGCTTCACATTATCCTCCATCGTATCCTTGGCGCCCTTATCATTCTCCACACAGATGATTGCGCCATCACTTGCCACAAAAGCTGCCTCGATTGCGATACTCTCTGCATCAACTAAACAAATCGTATCCTGCGAATCCACACCGAGCAGACTCATGATGACGGCACGGATTTCCTTGCCAACATACTTGATCGGTCCCTTCGAGAACATCTCGTTGCGCATACCGATCCGGTACGATTCTCTTGTCTTCTCATTCAGAATGAAGATTACTGTCGGGCCTGTGATCTTTCGGTTGATCACCTCTTTGATCTTGACATGTTTTACCTGTCCTTCTTCCTCGATGCCAACCGCATACCACATATCATAATCGCCAAAGCCTGCCTCCCAGAAATCATAGAACAGATCCTCATGGGATTCATCTGCAAAAATCAGCACACGTTTGTGTCCTTCCACGGTCGGTATTACATTTTTCTGTTTTCCACAAATATCCAGAAGTTTGATCTTCTCCGGACTTACCTGCATCTCTTTTGAAAAATACTCCATCCAGTTTAAGATCTGCTTTGTTGCATAACTACCTTTTGCCATACTCGCTCCTCCTTGTCTCTCTATGTTTGTAACCCTTTATTTCTCGTCTTTCTCTGTTTCTTTTTTCTCTGCTTCCTTCGTCGCATTTTCATGTTTTTTCAGATGCATCTTCTCCATCCAGCGGCGGAACACCTGCTTCATCCGGCTTTCCCTCAATGTCTTTCGCTCATCGTGGCGCTCCTGGTAAATCGGCTCTCCAGTCTCCTCGTCGAATTTCTTCAAGCGGATATAATCGCCTGTGGCTGAAGATAAATCTTTCGCACGCAGCTTGTCCCGGAGCTGTACTGCGAAAAATGCATACAGACACGCAAATACCGGAACACCTAAGATCATACCTGCCACGCCGAACAGATCACCACCCACTAAGATTGCAAGCAATACCCAGATACCGGAGATTCCGGTTGCATCGCCTAAGATCAATGGTCCTAAGATATTGCCATCAAACTGCTGCAATACAATGATCCAGATGATAAATACCACGAACATGATTGGATCATCCATCAGTGCTAACAACGCACCCGGTACCGCTCCGATAAACGGTCCGAAGAATGGAATGATATTTGTCACACCGACAACCACACTGATCAGCACCGCATACCGCATGTGTACGGCTGAAGTAAATATAAAGCATATGATTCCAATGATACAGGAATCTAAGATCTTACCATTGATAAATCCGCCGAACACGACATTTGCATACGAGCATCCTTCCATGATCTTGTTACCTGTCTTCTTGGAGAACAGACAATAGATCACCTTCTTGCACTGCGCCAGCAGCACATCCTTGCTCATCAGCAGATAGATCATAACGATCAGACCGATCAGGAAATTCATGACTGCCTTGATTCCGACAACCACGCCGGAAGAAAGCGTTTTCACGATTGTGTCGAGGTTCGGCATGATCTTATCCTTCAGAATCGTAAACACATTATTTTCTGCATAATCAAGCACCTGTGACAACTTATCCTCAATCATCTGATTCTGTGCAAATACTTTTTTGATCCACGCCTCAGCTGAATTGATATAATCCTCTGTGCTGTTCACAAGATCTGTCAGACTCTCATACACACGTGGGATTACCAGCCACAACAATCCAACCAGCAATCCAAGGAACAAAAGCACCGTCAGAATCAAAGCCGGAACCTTCACCTTCTTATAAACCCTATCGTATTCCGCTTCTTTCTTAATCTTACAGATCAAAAAGGAAAGCCCACGCCGGATATAGATCATGATTGGATTCAACATAAATGCGATCACAAGTCCGATAATGATCGGTGTCATCGCAGAGACAACATTCCCGAGAAATCCGAAAATAGACTTCCACTGCTTTATGACTTCTGCAAACAAAATACATGCACAGCCAGCAAGTGCAAGCATAACCCCAAGTTGAAGAATATTTTTATTCCACTTATTTTTCACGCATCTGTCTCCTTCTACTCATACAATAATTACGATTTATTATAGCATTTTTAATTGGTAGAAACAACCTAATTCTTGTTGACACTCCCTATATTATTGACTAAAATATTTTCATATAATACGCAAAGGGGTGTATGCACAGATGTATCGGAATATCATCAACGACTTTGCTAACTGGTACGACCAGACAAAGCGCAAAATCTTATATGTAAAGGGCGCAAAGGGTGTCGGTAAAACATGGGCGGTTCGCGATTTTGCCACAGCCTTTTTCAAGCAGCAATGCTATATCAATCTGGCAGAAGATTCTGCCTGTCAGGATGCCATCGCCGGCGATTCCAATCTGGATCTGCTGCTGTCTCAACGTTTTCCGTTTGGAGACGCATCAGATTGTATTTTTATCTTTGACGAGGTACAGGCAGTGCCGGACTGCGCGGAATTTTTCTATGCTTTCCGCAAGAATCATCCAGATTACACCATCTGTCTGATCGCATCCTCGATGGAATTTACAGAGTTTGAATACAGTCACCCGGACGTTTTTGAGATCTTCCGCATGCGTCCGATGACCTTTGAAGAATATATGATTGCAAGCAAGGCACATCCTTTCATAGATGCAATTTCAAAGCATAAGGACACGCCGCTTACCAATCTTGAAATCGGCGCAATCACCTCTATGCTCCGGGAATACCTGTTAGTTGGCGGTATGCCGGGCGTAGTCCATGCGTATCTGAAGAACCGGGATCTGTCCATCATCCGTCCGATGCAGGAGGCACTGTTGGAAGACTATGTCCAGCTTATGAAACAGACTTACCCGGTCGCACTCTACCAGCGATGCAAGCGCATCTTCCGGAGTATCCCGGAGCAGCTTGCCCGCGAGAACAAGAAATTCATGTACAAGTCCGTCGATTCCAATGCACGCAGCCGGGAATACGCTGAAGCAGCACAGGCATTATGCAACCTCGGAATCGCCCGGAAACTGCCACGTCTGACATCTGGAAATCTTCCTTTGGAAGGGCATGTTGATTACAAATCCTTTGAGCTGTTCTTCATCGATCACGGCCTGCTCCGTGCTGCTTATGGACTTCCTATGAACGAGGAGATTGATGTGAACGATATCCTGGCAGAAAAATGTGGTGCGATTGCAGAGCAGTTTATCTTCCAGGAGTTAAGCTCCAAGATTCCGTATCTGTACTATTGGGTATCCGGCGCAACCGCGCGCGTTCCGTTTGTCTATGAAGGAGAAGATGCCCCGGTTCCGGTCGATATCCGTTTCGTCCCGAATTCAAAGGCACAGAATATTAAGACATTCCGAAGTAAAAATTCAAATACAAACATTGCAGTGAAAGTAAGCTTCAATCAGGTGTCTCTCGATGGAGACACCCTGAATATCCCAGCTTACGGTCTGTGGAACATGTAAGCTACTTCATCTCGATCAAACGGATGAAATCCTGATCGGATACAGCCTTACTGTAATACCACCCCTGCATAAAATGGCAGCCAATGTCGGCAAGGTGATCGCGCATCTCCGCGGTCTCCACGCCCTCTGCCACAATATGTAACTCTAATTCAGTCAGCATACCGATCGTATGCTTCAACGTAATTCCAGCTTTCGTGCTCTTAAATGCATCCCAGATAATATACTTATCCAGTTTGATGATTGAAAATGGCATATGGTTGATATAATCAATATTCGCATAGCCAGAGCCGTAATCATCCAGAGAGAATTTAATTCCATACTGTACGAGATCCATGATATTTGCATTGACCGTATCCGCCATACTGATGGTCGCAGTCTCCGTAATCTCAATGTTAATCTGATTCGGACGCACATCGTATTTTTCCATGATCTGTTTTACCCGGTCTGAAAAATGCTGCTGCATCAGCTGCACCGGACTGATATTGACCTCGATGTACTCTACCATCGTCTGCGCCAGCTTGAAATCATGAATAAACCGGCACACCTTATCCAGAATCACTTCTCCCATCTCAATAATCATACCGTTTCGCTCCGCGATCGGGATGAAATCCTCCGGTGATATCCAGCCAAGTTCTTCATCATGCAAGCGTACCAGTGCTTCGGCGGAGTTATAAACGCCCTTCTCCACCGAGAAGATCGGCTGATAATATACCATCAGCTCATCCCGGTCGAGTGCCTGCTTGACCGCCTTTTCAAACGCTTTGTCCTGTTTGATCTTGCCTAAATCGTAATCCTTTGCATACGTGATTCTACCCTTCTGCAACCGCTTCGCCATTGACATAGAGTAATCCATAACCTCGACCAGCTGTCCATATGCAGACGCATCTGTCGGACAATTCACACAACAGATGGATGCAGACATCATAATGCCTGCCTGATTCTCACTGTACCACGGATGGCGAAACCGCTCATGTACCGTCTGTGCCACCGCGTCAATCTGATCCAGATCCTTGTATAACACGATACAGAACTGGTCTGCGCCCAGGCGGAACACCGTCTTGGCAAATGGAAGCGTCTCCATGAAAGCGCCGATCTGCCGAAGCAGATTATCTCCATTTTCAACGCCATAGGTCTTATTGATAAACTTGAAATCATCCATCGCAACGACTACGATTCCAAATGGTTTTTCGTTAATAAAAAAGGTGTGCAGATATTCGCCAAAAAAACGCCGGTTAAACTGCTTTGTCACCGTATCAATGACCGCATTTGGATTCTGCAGATAATAATAAATCGTCAGACAGACCGTTGCTGTCACAAAATTCAACAGCAATACATGTGTTTTTAACTGCAAAAAGACCGCTAACACAACAAGCAGCATATGAAACAGTACAACCATTGCCTTGGCAAACAATGTATGATTCACCCGGTGCAATGCCACGACCGAGCTTGCCACAATTGCAGCTATCGCAACCGTGATCAGCACCAGCACTCCATAGTCATAGGTATACTGCCAGCCTTCCGCCTCGTATACCCAATGGGTATATGGATTCGTCACCAGTGCAGCCACATCAACCACGCCACACAATGCCAGCATCCATTTGGCATGCAGCATCTGCTTTGCATTGATATGTACGATCTGCAGCACGTAGTATGCAAACAGCAGTGGAATCGCATTCAGCGCCAGATGCTGCAAGGTGCTTGTCACCCAGAATCCAGCATTTCCTTCCGTGCCGGACATTTGTGCCAGCTTCGTGCTGACAATCTCCAGTCCCGTTGAGACAAAGACTGCGGCAAGTGCCACTAAAAATGTCCGGTGACTCGCAAGCGGTATTCTTTTTTCATGAAAATACCATATGATTATAATAAGCAACAGATAAATCGCCGCATAATCATATGCCAGATCCCAATTCAACATAGGCACTCCCCGTTCCTAATAAACACTACCTTCCATCCATACATTCAAATCCAGTTCCTGTCCGATTCCTGCGATCGTGCCAGTTCCTGTATACTGCCATCCAGAATACAGATATGGGAAATCCGGCTGATTCGCATAATGTGCCAGCCACAGCTTATAATCTCCCAGTCTTGTCATATCCAGCTTCTGTACAAACCAGTTCCGGTTCGAATAAATCATCGGTGTGTAGCCTGCGCTCTTCACGGTCTCGCAGAATCCGACAACGCCATCCGTCCGTGCATCATTAGAGAGGTCAGCGGTTCTCGCTCCGTCCGCATAGACCTCCTCTGTATCAATCACAACCGGCATATCGAGCGTATATGCAGATGCCAGATTCAGCGCAAACTGTGCTTCCTCCACACCTTCCTCGTAGCTGATCGCCTGGCTGTAAAAATAAATTCCTACCTTGATTCCGGCTGCTTTGGCGCCCTCTATATGCGTCTGAAACATCTCATCTGCCACCAGTTTGCCTTCCGAGCCATAGCCCCGGTATCCAACCCGGATAAATGCGATTGTAACGCCTGCCTGCTTCAACGCATCCCAATCCAGTTCTGCCTGATAGGAAGACACATCCACAGCAAGTTCAGACAGCCGGCTGCCATCTCCGGCATGGTATGCCATGATCGTGTTGTCGCCGTCCTCCATGTAGAAATTATCTGTCTGGAAATCGTTGCGCGGCACTTCCTTTACAATCTTATAAAATTCACAATTCGGAATATCGCCAACCAACACATAACTGGCTTTCGCAAACTGCCAAAAGTTCGTGTAGATCATCTGCGCTTCTGCGCCCGGCTGCAATGTCCATGTATACCCTTGTCCCGTCACAGGAACCGGCTTATATTTCTTGCTTTTTCCGATATTGACACCTATGACTACACCGATCAGGACAAGCACGAGTGCAATGGCGCCAACCAGTATCACATGTGGCCAGTATATCTCATAATCTCTTTTTTTCTGCTGTTCCATACTCATTGGTGAACCTTTCTTAACCTACTTCCTATCATATCACAAACGGGCATCTGACTCAACCGGAAACGCCTTATTTTTCGAGCGTTTTATTATATATACGCCGAGCACACACAACCCGACTCCGCCGACAATCAACACCAGAGCCGGCACACCATTCTCTGAAAAAATCGGCAGGATACGCGCAATCTGTTTCGGATAAAATCCAGCTGTCACGGACAATGCATTGTTGAAAAAATGCATGAGCATACCTGGAAGCAAACTCTCCGACTGTACTGCCACATAGCAGAGTGCCATACCAATCAGTGCTGTCGTCGGTGTCTGCACCAGATTCATATGATACAGTCCGAACACGATCGCAGCCGTCAGGATTGCCGCCCGTTTCTTCATCGTATGCTCCAGCGAAGATAGCAGAAATCCCCGGAACAAAAGCTCCTCGCACACCGCCGGAAGCAGAGCAATTAGCAGCAGACAGACTCCATATCCATATGAATAGATCGCTTCCATAGATCCTGTCATACTCTCCGCGCTCTCCGGAAACAACATGCTTGTGATACTTGTCAGGAGCATACCTACCAGAATTGTTCCCATCATCAGCACAAGTCCGCCAAACAGAAATCCCGGACGACAAAGCCGGATGCGAAATGTCTTTCGCATATCCTTCTTTGTATACCACGCCGTCAGAAGCGGAACCCCACCGACAATGCCCTGTGTGACAAGCAATCCAACAAGCATACTCTTCGCACTGGCAAAACCGCCGGCATAAATCATCAGCACAAGCACGACCGGCAGTACCAGACAGGCATCTCCAACCGATGGGACACCACCCTTGATCATATTTCTTCGGCGTTCAAAGATCTGCACATTTCCAGTTCCATCGCCAAACAAAATCGCTTCACTGTTGTAGAGCTTTCCAAGCACAAGCACTGCAATAATTCCGTATGCTACATTGCTGAACAGCACAATCGTAATCGATGAAAAACTGAACTTAAACGCCAGCAGATCCCGGATCAGCAGACAGATATTGGCAACCGGAACAAGTGCCATATTCCGGGTAAGTGTGACATTTGGCATAAACCCAATAAATGATGCAAACATCACAAGCAGCATAAGCGGCGTAATATAATTATTTGCCTCCTTGTAGGTCTTTGCAAATACGCAGAAACACATGGAAAGCGCACTGATCAAAACTGCAAAAGCAAGAATACACAGGCAGCAGACTAAGATTGCCGGAACGAATTTTGACACCTGTATTTTCGAAACCATACTGGTCGTCTGTGCCGCCAGTTTGTACAGATATACACCAATTCCACCCATTGAAAGGACATTTAACAAAGCAGATGCCACGCCAATCGTTCCAACGGTCAGGAACTTACTGAAGATCAGTTCCTGATTCGTGACCGGCAGCGTCAATATCGTCTCAAGCGTTCCGCGCTCCCGCTCTCCGGCTGTCGTGTCGATCGCCGGGTACATCGTTCCCATCAGAAGACTCACAACAAGCATAAATGGCACGATCACACCGAGCAGACTTCCGGTCGTCTCCTCAGTACTCGCGCGGTCGTCGTCCTCTACCTCAAATGGATGTAACACCGTATCCGGGTCTAATCCTGCCGCCTCCAGACTCTGATTCGTCAGGGAATCCGAATACGCTGAGAGTACCTGACGCACCTTCTGTTCCGCATAGCTGGAATTCGTAACCGAGGACAGATACGCGATATTATATCCAGTTCCATCTTCATTTTCATATACGATCGCATTGATCTTTTCTCCCCGCAGGATCATCGAAATATCTGCATCCATAACATTCAGATCGCACAGCTTGAAATGCAGCGTGTCATCATCCGGATGCAGAAACATCTCGACGAGCTCCGGATTCGTATCCATAAAATCAACCGCAATTTCATATGTCTGTGTATCCATCTGTGTTGTCACTTTTGACATCATGACCATACCGCCAACAAACATCAGCGGATAGATCAAAAGTGGCACGATCACCATCATAATGATCGTCTTTTTATCCCGGAGGACGTCTAATATTTCTTTCTTATACAGTTGTTTGATCACCTTGAAATTCATGACATTTCCTCCTTTCCTGCAGGTATCAGCTTTTTAAATGCATCCCGTAGATTCGTTGTTTCTGTCTGTGCATAGATCTCCGGCAGAGTCCCCTCTGCAATTACACGTCCATGCGCCAGCATCAAAATCCGGTCACACAGAAGTTCCGCTTCCTCCATGTAATGTGTGGAATAAAGCACTGCCTTTCCGCGCTCCTTCTCCGCCCGCATGAAATCAACAATCGCACTGCTGCTCACAATATCGAGTCCCAGAGTTGGCTCATCAAAAATATAGAGTTTCGGACTGTGGATCAGGCACCGGGAAATAGAAGCCCGCTGTGTCTGTCCGGTAGACAGCTTCTCGATCCGGTTGTCGATAAAATCCTCCAGCGACAAAATCTGTGCAATCTCTTCAATCCGCGCCTGAATCACATTCTCCGGCAATCCGTAGATGTTCCCGGCAATCGTCAGCAGCTCCCGCGTGGAAAGTCTGCCATACAGCTTCGTATTGCCCGACAGATAGCCAATCTGCCGTTTGATCTCTGTCTGATCAGTGATAATCCGGTCGCCATCGGTATATCGGACTACACCCTCCGTCGGCTGCATCAGACAGCCAAGCATCCGCAGCAGCGTCGTCTTTCCTGCACCATTTGGACCTAATACCCCGACGATCTCGCCCTCCTTTATGTGCAGACTTACATGATCGACCGCTGAAAATAATACCTTCTTATGCTTCTTCTCATTCTTTTCAAACTGTTTTACCAGATTTTCTGCCTCTAACATTCCTTCTCCTTTCCCAATTCATCCATACTATATGTTCCGTTTCAAAAAGAAAAAGGCTGTCCGGTTTCTGCACGGACAGCCTTAATATTTGTAATTGATCTTATATTCTTCACTGCCAAGCTTGACATGTATGATTCTGTGGTTATAACCAATCAGATTGTAACGGCACATTAATTTTGTAACCCAGCCCAGCTTCTTTGGTATCTCCAGATATCGAAAAATCGGCTGTTCGTCGATAATGCGGTAATCTGGCCGCCATGCACCAAACATCTGCGCAGCATTGTTTACTGAAAACCTCCGTTTTTTCCGTTTTTGTACGGTCTGACTATGTTTCCATGTGTTCGCCGTCGCATTCGCCAATGTGGATGATGCAGTGAATACCAGATGGGAACCTGGGAACAACGCCCGTATCTTCGCAATCAGGTCGCGCACCTCATTCTTATTCAAGTATGAAAATCCATCGTCACACACGAACATGACACCCTGATTCTGTTTACACCGGATCTCGTCTAACCACGAAAAATCCATCAGGCGCCGTCCAATCGTCTTCTCCCGCTCGCGCACGCCATACATCGCCCGCCGGACTGACATGATATTATGAGAATCTACGCTATACCACTGAATTCTTCCATTATCTACTCTGCCAAACATATTGTCCAGCCGGCATGCCATATGTACAACCGTTCCACAAGGGAATTCCTCCGTAAACCGGCGCACCAGCGTATCGCAGGCACTCGCATCCGCTGCCATGCGGATATTCTGGTATTCACTGATATGTGGATTCAGTCTGGTAAAATCAAATTTGTGGTCATATATAAACCTAGACGCCCAGTCATCCTTGAAATATTCTGGATATTTCTTAGACCAGTCTGACATCATTTTCAAAGGATAGATCGCACGCAGCGACGTATCAAATGTTCCGTTGATACAGTCGATCAAAAAGCCCTGTGCTTTCTTGTACTCCTTTGTCTTATCGTAGATCATGAAATCTTCCGCTTCATCTTCAAATTCAAAGAACCGGATATTCACGCCAGCCTTCTTCGCTTTCTTATAAAACTCCCGCGCATAGCAGTGATACAAATCCTGCACCCCGGAAAACAGCACAACATCGTCACAGATATCGGTCATGTCTCCATAGTATGGACTGGTATACTCCGTCTTTACCGCATAATCACGCACCCAATAGGAGTTCAGGAACTCTTTGACATGCTCATTATAAAATGTCCACTTTGCATGCTTGGAATTCTCGATCAGTTCCTGCTCTAAGCTCTTATCAAAAAACTCGGTATCCATCATCGGCGACAGCAGATACAACTGATCCGGTTTGCGCAAGCCTTCCCGCCATGCCGCCATCGCAAGCGACAATGCCAGACCACCGCCAGCGCCACAGCCCATAAGCACCACGCGTTCCACGTCCTGTCCTTTCGTACAGTTCGCATACGCCGGTTCCAGCATCTGAAAAACTTCCCGGCAACAATGCTCCGGTGCAAGCGGATACATCGGCAGGAAAATTCCCGCATGACACGCAAGTGCTGTCTTCGCAAGGAACATCCATTCTGCAGGGTTCATCCGGAAACACAGCTTACTGGAATACAGATACATAATGTAAGTCCCATTAAATCCCTGTTTGGGCACGAGCCGATAGCATAACCGTCCCTCTTCGTGCAACTCGTCAATGTCAAACTGCTTCACAACAAATGGTGGAATTTTAAATTCGGCTTTTCTTTTACTGAGTTCCACCTGTCGCTTCAGATCTTCCGCACGCATCCTGTGAAATTTTGAAGATATCGCTTTTCCCATAGTACCTATATTTTACCAAACTTATCCTATATGGGCAAGCTGTTTTCTCTGCAGCCCATCTCTTTTAACGCGGAAGATGGGGTGAGGTGGAAACAGAAAAAGGTCCAGTGGACCTTTTTCCCACCGAACCGACCGACGAGCCATTTATGGCGAGGAGACCTTGAACCCACGGGTTCAAGAGGCGCAGCCTCTTGGAAATCATAACTATCGGCTTAGCCGGTAGTTTGTCCAGCGGCTATAATCCGCTGTTACCTGTTTGACTCTAAAGAAGCTCTGAAGAATCTGCCTTCCGTACTACATTCACAGGTCGGCTCTAAAGAACCCCTGTTTATTTGCCTTACTGTACCGGTTCACCCTTAAACGGGGCTATATACTCTTTCAACGACATTTGAGCATATTCCAAATCCTCCTGTAATTGATTTCGTATATATTCTTCTATCTTCTTTACATTTTTCCCACTGTATCAACATAATATCCTCGACACCAAAAATGTCTGTTTCCATATTTTACTTTAAATTTGCACGTCTTTCAAATATCATCAGTGAGCTTTTCCCTTTCAAATATCCTATAATTTGTGACACACTATATTGGGGTGGTATTCTTACCAACATATGAATATGATCCGGACACGCTTCTGCCTCTATTATTTCTATACCTTTTCTTTTGCACAATTCACTTAATATTTTTCCTATATCCACTCGTATTTGCTGATATATAATTTTTCTTCTATATTTCGGTGCAAATACAATATTTACATTCCCGCGTGGTATGTGCTAAACTGTTTTTGTCCATTTGGATACCTCCTTGATATTTTTAGTGCGGTTGGCGAACCTACACTTTATATTATCATGGAGGTTTCTTTACTTGAAGCTAAAGCTCACTGGGAACCACCTGCATAGTAGGCTGTTTATTTTTCTGTCTATACAACAAGAAAAGCATCCCAAGGGATGCTTTTCTTGTTCCTAATGCGAAAGATGGGAGCTAAAAATTCATAGTCCAAAAACACTGATAGAAAGGGACTTTTCAGCACATCCTTCATAAGTGTAACAAGAACCATCTCCTCTTTAGTTTTAAATGCCTACTAGTATCATTTTTATAAATCAATTTCCACTGCATTTCCTTCTCTTTCAATATCAAGTTCTTCAATTTCATAACTAATTGCCAGTTCCAATTCATAAATATCGTCTGGTGAAGATACATCAACATCATCAAGAGCGCCACTATACAAATTAAAATTATCAATTGTTTTCTTCATAGGTGTAGCTTCTGAACAAATTAGTTCACTATTTGAAACCACAAATCCATTTATTGTTATCTCTGTTGCATTTACTCTAATATCATAATTTGTTTTATTTTGAATGATAAATTTAAACTCTATTCCATCTCCAAAAAAAAGATTTGAAATACTTGAAATGCTCTTAAAAATCACACAAAGATTTGAGTCTTCGTAAACACAATTTGATGAAATGCTACTACTTCTTGCGACAACCTCTTCATTATGCTCAACATCACAATCATCAGACGAAATAGCTTTAATACATTTATCTACTTCTGCTTGTGTTAAAATACCATTAATTGCTAATAACTGAATTGCTGTTTTCTTCATCTCAAAGTCTGCCATATTATACCCCCCTTATGTAAAATGTATTGAATGAAAATATCATATTTATGAATTAAATTATATCATTATATGGATTTAAAATCTAGGTACTATTTTTAACTTTGATATATGTAATCTCCTGTCCTATTTCCTCGTTAGTGTATTTCCTTTGATTGATATTCTGTTTTAATTCTCCATATGCTACTTTTATTCTAAATTTTAAATACAACTACAATATGATACTTACAATTCCATTTAGGTCAGTTTACAAGGAACTACACGCAG
>ENA-OPWH01000902-OPWH01000902.1-human-gut-metagenome-genome-assembly--contig:-NODE-902-length-20644-cov-16.059158_pt1 | contig 20644 bp, 16 predicted proteins | sample MGYA00241506_ERZ502004 | MGnify/ENA primary metagenome ERZ502004 (study PRJEB25962, sample SAMEA2043049) | human gut metagenome | biome: human gut; feature: human-associated habitat; material: faeces... | reverse complement strand
GGCTATACAATTCCCGCTATTAGGGCTTGTTAGGGACTTGCACCCATTAGAATAAGCTCATGCCGAGCATACGACCAGAGAGCAGAATATCCTGATGGATTTCTGCTCTTTTTTGTTTTCCACAAAAGCGTGGATAAGTGTACGGAAAACCCCAATAATAACTTTTTAATAAGTTTGTAAATATCCACACATACCTATCTCAAACCAACAAAAAGAGGATATCCACATAGATATTATTAAGTTTTTAGAAACTTTTTCGCAGTTTTTGACCGAAAAAAGATATAAACTTATTAACTTTGCACCGAATTGGGGAAATGTTGATAAACCGGTTAATGCATTAAGAGACAAGAAAAAGATTTCAAAGGCCTCTGCGGATAAACTGGAATAAGACTTGGATAACGAAATACGCAAGTTTTTATGCAGAATGTTATCCACTTATCCACGGCATATCATTATCTCTATATTCTCTTTTAAAAAAATAAAAAATAAGAAATATAATATGAATGTTATGGTGAAAAAAGAATGGATTGAGAAAGGATACGTTGACGAACCTGTTGACGAAGCCTTGGACTTGAAAGCTGAAATCAGAAAGCTTTGCAAGGAGAAAGATGCTATTATCCTCGCCCACTACTATACGGTAGGTGCGATTCAGGACATCGCCGACTTTGTTGGCGACTCTCTGGCTTTGGCTCGTAAAGCTGCAGAAACCGATGCCCAGCTAATGGTTATGTGTGGCGTGCACTTCATGGCTGAGACATGCAAACTCTTGAGTCCTGACAAAATTGTGATCTGTCCTGACTTGAATGCTGGTTGCTCGCTTGCTGACAGCTGTAAGGCTGAGGATTTGAAAAAGTACAAGGAAGAGCATCCAGGATATAAGGTTGTGAGTTATGTAAACACCACGGCTGCAGTGAAGGCGCTAACTGATTGTGTAGTGACAAGCGGTAATGCCAAGAAGGTGATTGACAGTTTCCCACAGGACGAAAAAATCATCTTTGGTCCAGACTATAATCTCGGTAACTATATAAACAGCATTACAGGCCGCAATATGTTGCTTTGGAACGGTGGCTGCCATGTACATGAGAAATTCTCTGTAGAGGCTATAGGTAAACTGAAGCAGAAGCATCCTGAGGCTGTTGTGATGGCTCACCTGGAGTGTAAGGCACCAGTACTTGCTGTAGCTGATGTAAAGGGCTCTACAGCCACCATGTTGCATTATGCCCAAGAGCATCCTGAAATCAAGGAGTATATTATCGCTACAGAGGCTGGTATCCTGCATGAGCTGGAGCGTAATTGTCCTAACGTAATTTTCTATCCCGTACCTCCAGAGGTAAGCGAGGGTGGAGTAGGTTGCAGCTGCAATGAGTGTGAGTATATGAAGATGAATACGCTCAAGAAGATATATAATGCATTGAAATTTGGTTGGCCAACAGTTGAAGTGGCTCCTGAAATAGCGAAAAAAGCGGTCAAACCAATAGAAAAGATGTTGTCACTATCGTAGAATAATGTGGTAAAAATTATAAGATTGGTGGTAAAAATTGTTTTTATGGATGAAAAAAATCATATTTCGCTACCATAAAATGTATAATTTACGACTTTATAGACAAAAATCGTCGTATCTTTGCATCAGTTAAAACAAACGGACGTTGTGAAACGTCATTTCATCATCTTTTACTTATACAAATAATATTAGAAAATTTAATCTAATTATAAAGATAGAGCGTTCAAGTGATTTGAATGCTCTATTTTTGTTTATATAGGATTTTCTCTTATTCCTCTGTATGCTTATCCGGATGGGAGAAATCTTTATGCCTTCATTCATTTATTTCTTGATAAGAAAGAGAAGTGCAATTCGTCCTACGTATGTACTTATCATCTTTCTGAACATCATATATTTCTTGGTATATTCTTTGTTCGGAAGAGGATATAATCCGTGTTTCCTTAATTCTCTGATCGCATGATTCAAGGATATCAATGAATGCTTCAAACGGATATTGTTAACCAGATAATCCATCGAGAGCTGGGCTATACGGCGGTTGAGTGCCTGGCGCTCTGCTACAGGAACCGTATCGAGCAACTTCTGAAGATGTAGAATCACCTCTAGTTTATTGTCCATGTGGATATCTATCTTATCCTTATTTTCTAATTCGCCAGGCGCGTATTTATCCACTCTATTATAATAAGGTGAGGTCTGAGTCTTGAATATTCGTTCTGCCCGTAAGAAGAGTTGTGGTGTAAATTCCTCGTCCTCGCCAAAACTGATGTTTGGTGAGAACAGCAAGCTACCCACAATGGCGCGGCGGAATATATAGGAACAGGCTGAGCCTAAAAGGGTATTGTTGTTGAGGTATTTTGTGCCGCTGATTGGGGTAGGGAGTTCGTAAGACGGTTCTCCTGTATCATCCTTGCTGAAACAGAATGTAACGATATCTGGATTATGGAATCTCACGATGTCAAGGCAATGTTCATAGGTTGGCTGAAGAAGATAATCATCTCCTTCTATAAACTGGATGTATTTCCCTTTGGCTAAGTACATGCCATAGTTGCGTGCCATACTGCTGCCTAAGCCGGGTATTCTTAAATAGAACAGGTTATCCAGCAACTCTTTTATCTGGCTGGCTACCAGTTCATCGCTACCATCATCAACGAGAATTATTTCCCTCTCTTTGGCATTGAGCGAAAGCTGAAGGATACTATTGATGCATTCTACAAGATATTCCTTCTGATGGTTGCTTGTAGTAATGATGAAACTCACCAATGGTGAAGATATCTCTGATATTAATTCTTTCTGCATAAGTTATTCTTTTTTATGACTGCAAAGATAATAAAAAGATTTAATTTACGTATTAATAGTAGTACAAAAAACATAAAAATGGAAATAGTTTGTTCTACTGATAGTAAATATATCATGCCGACCGGTATCATGTTGACCTCTTTGTTTGAGAGCAACATAGGAGAAGTTGTCAATGTACATCTCTTGCATGATCAGAATTCTGCTGCATTATTGAATCCTATCAGAACCATAGCTGCCCGTTATCAGCAAACAATTCATTTCTATCTTATCAGCGATGAGATTTTCAAACATTTTCCAGTTGGTCTGGATTTTCAAGTAGATCATGTAGGAACTTCGTTTGCTACTTATTATCGTTTGTATCTTGCGGAAATTTTGCCTGCTGATATTGATAAAGTTATCTATCTGGATGGCGATATTCTGGTTGTGGATAAACTTGTTGAATTGTGGAATACTTCTGTAGAAAACTATGCAATTGCCGCTGTTCCAGATAGTTATAATAATAATATTGAACACTATAATCGCCTGCGTTATCCCCAATTTATGGGTTATTTCAATGCTGGTATGTTAATTGTCAATCTGAGATATTGGCGTGAAAAGCAGGTTCATTCCCAATTCTTTGATTATGTGAAATCTAATGCGGAAAGGTTGAAATGTCATGATCAGGATGTACTTAACTATCTGTTTAAGGATTCTAAGTTGGTATTACCTATCAGATATAATGTACTGAATGAGTATTGGTTCGATTTGCGTTATTCTCTTATCTCCTGGGAATTTGATGAACAGATATTGGAAGCTCAGGCTCATCCGGCCATTATCCATTTTACGGGTATTCCTAAACCATGGTATAAGAACTGTAAGCATCCATGGAAAAAAGAATTTGATAAGTATAAAGCGATGAGTCCTTGGCGTGATGAAAAAGAAAAGCGCTGGATGCCATTGAAGTTCTGCCTGGAGAAAATGGCCATAAAACTGGTGGTAAGCATGGGACTGCGCAAATCTGATTATATTGTAGAAAATAGGTATATTGAATTGTCTTAAGTTTCTTATATTCAAGTATCTTATAAATAAGTATCATATAAAGTTATGAAGATTCTGTTGGTAGGTGAGTCTAGTTTACTACATAATACTCTCAAAAAGGGATTAGTAGAACTTGGACATCAGGTAACGCTGATGTCCGACGGCAATGATTGGCACAACTCTCCTCGTGACATCGACTTGCGCCGTAATATGGAGCGTTATGGAAGATGGAGCGGGCTTATGGTATTGTGGAAAATTGTCTGCAATCTTCATAAGATATGTGGAAATGATATTGTTCAGGTGCATAACTATCAATTTGTGCCTTTGATGGGGTGGTGGAACATGCTGATATTCTGGTTTCTCAAGTTTACCAATAAGCGAATCATTAAAGGCTGTTTTGCCGATGACTCACATCTGTTCAGACAACAGGCCAAGGGTATTCCTGCTTATTCTGATACTTTTTGGAATGGTAAATTACAGAATATCGAGGAAAATAAAGAGCGTATGGCTTTTCATTTCATGCCTCAGTTTGATAAGTGCTGGCATACTGTATCTTATCATTCAGATGCTTTAATAGCCTGTCTTTATGAATATTACCTCTGTTATGATGTTTCTGAATTTCATAAAAAACTCTACTATATTCCTCTTCCGATGATAATTCCTGCTATAGATGAAAACAGGCAGAAAGGGAATGGTGAGGTTATCAAAGTGCTTGTAGGTTTACAACCTAAGCGCGAGTATCTGAAAGGTGCTTTAAAGATAGCTCATTTTGTAGAAATTCTGGCAAAGAAATATCCTGGTAAGATAGAACTCAAATATGTAGAAGGAGTAGCTTATGATGAATATTGCCGGATGCTGGATGAAGCAGATGTTCTGGTAGATCAGTTTTATAGTTATACTCCATCCATGAATTCGTTGGCAGCCATGGCACGTGGTACTGTGGTTATCGGTGGAGGAGAGGAAGAATATTATGAGTTCATTGGCGAACCAGAATTACGCCCTATTATCAATGTGAGTCCTGAGTATTCAGAATCTCAGAATGTGGCAATCATTGAGCAGGCTTTCTTCGTCAAGGATAATCTTGCTAAGCTATCTTCTCAAAGTGTAGATTTTGTAAAGAAATATTACAGTTATACTTCTGTGGCTAGCACTTATGTGAAACTTTATGAAAAGCTTTTGGCCAGTTCTAACTAAGTTACTCTCTTTTGTCCCGTGATAAATGGTAAATATCTATATATAAACCATGTAACGAGTGTAGTACATAAATATACAATCAAGAATACGCCTATTACTGATAAGTAGTTTCCTGAATAAGAAAGGTGTAGGTGATTGCATATTTTTCCAATACAGAAAGGAATGCCTCCACATAGGAAATAGTATACGATACAATGTCTTCCAGTCCACTCTAACCATTTACAAGATGGAATCTTTTTAAAGAGAGTTGTAGTGACAAGAGTACCTATCAAAATATTTAAGATAAATAAGGGATAATTAGTTATGTTAATACGCCATATAGTCATCATAACATATGTTCTATCCACATATATCTTAATCGTTATCCACAGTATTAATAACAGAATAATTTGTGATGTCTTTATTTTTTTATAAATGCTTTGCTCATGTTTGTGGATTATATATCCTATACAACAGAAAAACATGGCTTGCAATGAGTTATCTAATTGCCAAAAGTAACAGTCTGTAGTTTGCGGTAACCATCCAGATATGCCAAAAGCGATAGTGCAGATAGGTAGAATATACCTATCTTTCTCATGAGTTATCCATAGTGATATTGAAAAAAGAATTTCAGCTACTATAAGTGCTGCAACAAACCAAGAAGCTTTCCCCATGATAATGGATTGAAATATATTCAAAATATCTATACTCGCTCCATGAACAATTGCTTTTGGAAGTGCTAGAAGTGATGTAAAAATAAAGTATGGCATTAGCAAACTTCTCCCTATAGATTTCATTTTATGAGCTATACAGAATTGCTGTTGTGGCTTATACATTAAATAACCCGATAAAATGAAAAAAAAGACCAATGCATCCGTCAAATACAGATTTTGGTTAATGATATGATAATCCAGATAATAAGATTCTGTATGGTCTAGCAAAATAGCTAACATACAGAATCCTCGCAAATTATCTATCCATCCTATTCTTTTTAAAGAATTAATTGATGTTGTATTGTTGTTAATATATCTTCCCATTTCTTTAAAATGTTTGATTTGTCATATTTATCTCCTGTTTCTAAGGCATGTATCCCTAACTCTTTTCTAAGATGAGAGTTGCTAATCAGTTTGGTGATAGCCTCAGTGAAAGCATTCTGATTATCTTGAGTTACGATAAGTCCGTTATATTCGTTTTGAATAATATCACTTGCTCCATATTTGAAGTTAAAGGTTACAGATGGTAGTCCGCATGATTGAGCTTCTAACATTACAATACCTTGACCTTCATAATGTGAAGACATTATGTGTAGACTATAGTTGGGATATATTTCCATCATATTTTCTCCTCTGCCACACAATTTTACCTGTTTTTCCAATCCTAAATTTGTAATTTGCTCTTGTAATATATGGTAAAGTGAGCCGGTTCCATAAATATCAAGTTGCCAGTCGGGATATAGTTTGGCTACGTCTTTCCAACAGGTAATCAATCTGTCAAAACCTTTCTGTTGTTCTAATCTTCCTACAGCAATAGCTTTTTTGCAACTGTAGTCTTTTACCTTTTGATGAGGTATGTTGATAAAGTTGGGGATAACGTATACATTCTTTGCTAATTGAAATTCTTTAGCATCGTCATGAGTCAGACAAACTACGGCATCAGCTTTTCTTTCCATTAATCCGAATAGTGCGTGAAAAGGATTGAATGAACGTGCCAAATGTGATTCGTATATTCGTTTTGCCTTTGTATGACAAAGAGGTAATAACAACGCTCCCAATGTAGTTGTAAAGAAAACTACGTCGGGATTAATCTGTTTTATTGTTTTATTTAATCTGTAAGCTGCTAATAATAGTGTAATTATTCTGCTTAATAGCTTATATACTTTATTTCTTGTCTTCTTGGCAAAAGGAACATGAAGATGAATCAGCCGGATACCTTCATTTAAGATATACTGTTGTTTCCGTTTATCTTCATATATAGAAATAACAGTAACCTGATGATGATATTCTTGATAGAATGTATTAGCCTTCATGGAAACGATTTTTTCTACGCCTCCATTCTCAGAATAATCTTCTATAACATAAACTATGTTCATTTTCTTTTCCATAGAAATGAGTTTTTTCCTATTTTATTTTTTAAAATGTTTTTAATGATGTTCCATCTAAACCTAATCTGCTGCCATTTGCTGAATTTGCTCCCTTTTCCATTGCAGGAATTGGTAGCTGGATGGCGACGGAACGAGATAAGTCTGTCATCTATGAATTTTACAGAATATGTAAATGCTGCCACATTTCCTATCCAAATATCGTACATGGGAATATCTTTAGGAAAAGGTAATGCAGCATCTTTTACACATCTTGTAAATGCCATACAACAACCTGTATATCCGTTTTTCCAAAATGCGTTATATATTTTGTTTTTACTTACATGCAGGAGCTTGAACAGCGACGGAAATAGAATATTCAGATGTTCATCTGTTACTTCTGCATTGCTGATTACACAATCATATTTCTGTAGCCATTTCATACAAGTAGCTACTTTATTAGTCTTCCATACGTCATCTTGGTCTGAAAGAAATATGTAGTCTCCTTGTGCATGATGCAGTACATTTTCAAAATTTAGGGTAGGAGAATGCTTTTGTGGACCAGGTATGACCCTTATTCTTGGATCTTGGAATGTCTTGATAATGGATAGGGTTGCATCGGTGGAGCCATCATCAGAGATAATAACTTCATCGTTGGCATTTAGTTGCTTCAATATAGAAGCAATCTGTTCGCCAATATACTTTTCACCATTATATGTAGCAATACACACAGAAATCATTTTCTTGTTATAGTTAATATCTATTTAATGAAAATATCATATTTTTTATCAATATAAGGAGTCGTGATGTCTCCTGCGTCTAAGATGGAGTGGAATAGAAATGCAGAATTATATTTTTTATTCTTGTTATTTTGCAGAGCTTTCCATTTGTTAGGATAGTTAGCTTTGTATTTGTTTGACATCCATATCCAACAGCCAGGATAATGCAATGCTTCTGCTTCTTCTCCGTGTCCGAAGATTCCTTTTTCTCCCAAACTTTCTGCATGATCAGAAAGATAGATAATAATGGCATTCCGATTTCGGAACCTGTTTCTCACTTCATTCCAAAAGAAGTCGGAATAGAGTACGGAATTGTCATAGGAGTTAAAGAATTCTTCTTTAGTGTTGGCAGATAGTACTCTGCTTTTAAGTTCTGGTTTCCAACGGGCATATTGGTGTGTATAATGTATGTTATACCACCAGTGGGAACCTATTGTATGTAAAATAAATAAGTTTCTTCTACCGAAGTTCTTATTCTGAATTTGCTTGTCTAGTAATGGTAGGATATCTTCGTCCAGCCATTGGTCGAAGATATAAACCGATTTTCCGTTATTTACGTAAATAAGCGAATCTGTTTCTTTCATGAAATAAACGTAAGTATCAATACTTTCTTGGTTGGCAATCCATGTAGTATGGAAGCCTGCTTTTTTGAAAATATCAATAAAAGATCTTTCTTTATAGGCTGCATCCAGATTCTTTGGGCATGCTCTGGTAAGCAAATATGGTACACTGGTATGCGTAAATCCATATTCTGAATAAATATGAGGCATGGATACAATGTTGCTGTCTGTCATCAGAAAAGGAGTTGTTGCTCTGTGATAGCCGTTGATTTGCATGTTTTTAGAGCGTAGGGTTTCACCTATGATGAAGACAACATCTATAGAGTCACTTTTACAGATTCCTTTCTGCTTGAAAGCCGGTCTGTTTTCTTCTATGATATTTCTGTTATCTAAATAATCATTGATGGAGAAATAGATAACGAAAGGAATGCGGCTCTTGATAGGTAAGGATATTCTTGGAATACTGATGTATAGCGTAAGCCCAATGAAGGCTAGTATAAACTGGAGCCAAGAATGGGAAAATCTGATGTATTTAATACGAATATAAATGATACCTATACATATCAATTCTGTCACAATAACAAACAGTATCAACGGAATGGTAACAACGTCCATGGTTGTTCTGAAATCGTTGGTTATAGATAAATCTATAGTTGCTGCTGTAAGTGAGATTTGAGCAGTATATCTAAAGTATGTAGCTACAGAGCAAGCTAGGGTATATATAGGATAAAGTATGGCAAAGACGTATTTATTGCTAGCTATACACCACATAAATAGGAATATTGCTATTTCTATTACCAGAAATTGTGCGATAAGGATAAATAAATCTTTCATGCCTCTGAAAGGCATATTGTAGAAGTCACCCATGGTGTATAATACTCCTGAAAGAAGAGTCAGCCCTATGAGGAATAGGACTGACTTATAAAGTTGTTTCTGTTTCATTTTCTTGTTATTTGATAATGGCTATTTTACAAACCACTCCTCTTTCTCCTTCGGAAGTAGCAGTTTCTACCATATATATGCCACTAGATACTTTTCTGCCTTTTAAGTCGCACAGGTTCCATGTGTAAGTACCTCCGATGCTTCTACCTTGGTTTACCAGAACTCCATTGCTTGTTACAATCTTTACATCAGCGTCAAATGTTAATCCTACGATTTTCACGAGTCCAGTATAATCTAGTTTTATAGGATTTGGATAGGCATAAACATCATTTTTGTTCATTTCATTGCTTGGTAGAGTAACATCACTCATATATGAACAAAGTCCTTTAGGAGTTGCAAAATATACTTTTCCGGAAGGCTCTATCAGAATGTCAAGTATTGTATTGGATAGCAGCGGAGAATTCTCAGATGTAAAGTGCTGTATCTGCGTATTGCAATCAGAACTGATGAGATATACACCATTTGATTTGGTTCCAAGCCATTTTCTGTTTCCTCCATCTATGGCTATACTTCTTGTATCTATTCCGTCTAGCAGATAATCGGCATAATTGGTACCATCGTTTCTTGGTACCTTATGCTGGGTTACTTCTTGTGCTCCCAAACGTATGTTGTCTGCCGACAAGTAAAGGGGGCCACTGCTAGTGCACATCCATATATTTCCTTCTCTATCTTCTTTTATCTTGTAAAAAAAGTTTGGAGTAATTTGAACACCATCTTCATTTATGTAGGTAGGGCCGTAAGTATGCAACGTATTTTTTATATAGTCGTATGCATATAATTGGCTTGTTTGCCAATAGTTGGATAAAAACCACATTTTATTGTTTGTTCTACTGAAGAATAGACATCTTAAATCATCATTGTATTTAATCTGTGAACAGACATCTAGGGACTTCCATTGTTGATTTTTATCAAGGGTCCAAAAACAGTTTTCTACAGAAGAATTGAATACCCATAGTGTACCTTCTTTATCATACATGAGATCTGAGACCAGAATATAGTTATCATCGTTGACACATGATAGGAATGGACTATTGTTTCTATTGTAACATTTTATGAATTCTCCATCTTGAAATTCATAAAGTCCACTCTTGGCAGCTACCATCACGTGTCCTTCTTTTGTTGGATCAAAATCCATGCTTAGCCAGTCTACGTTGCGATGACCAAGAACATCATTAGATGGTTGTTCAAATTCAGACCAGTTTTCTCCATCCCATACATGAACTTCTCCTGGGTAATTTCCATCATTCTCTTGTGCATAGAAACCACCAGTAGCATAGAGTTTTCCGTTGTGAAAGAAAAGATTGTAGAAATTGTTAGAAGCAGGTCCTTTAGGAAGTATTCCTTCTGTCTTATAAACAGGTTCATTATCCGAATCTACTGTATAATAAGTAAGTTTTCCTTCTTTGGTAGTTGTCCACCAAAAGCCTGTTCCTTTATCATATACAAGTTTCTTGTTTTCAGAAAGCTGTTTGTAACTTCCAATTTTTGTCCATTCTTTAGAATTCAGTAAATTACCAGTTAGTTTTCCTTTATATAGGCCAGCTTCTTTCGAAGCAGCATAAAGGCAGTTGTCTTCTATATAACTATAGTTAACATTAAAGCCCAACTTGTATGCATCGAGTATTTTTCCTTCTTTTGTATCTAGTTTAATAATTCCAAAAGAGAGAGATAAATAAACATTTGCCCCACTTATATTTATATGGTTTATCTGTTTATTATCTGTCATACTTTTCAGATACAAATCAGGCACATTAACTACATTTCCATTGGCATCCAACAGGTCAATATTGCCATTGGTATATGTAATTACCAATTTTTTGGTAGTCTTATTCCAAGCTATATGATTAATATCAAAGTCGGAAAGAGTGTTTGCTTTATCGTATGTCGTAACTGAACCATCTTTTATATGATAAGAAAAAAGTCCGTTAGATGCTAAGGCAAACACTAGGTTTCCTGCTGGCTCGATTTCTGTTATATCATTATAACTGGTGTATATTTCCCAACTTTCCTTATCTGTGGCCGATAAGGGAAGTACCATGAATAGTATTGTAATTAATAATGTTATTGTCTTCATTGTCTGTTATTTTAAAGCCTAATACTATATTAACTGCAAATATAACTATTTATTGTTTTTATAAACAGATACTTATAGATATTTTTGAAGTTGATGCTGGATGGGTAAAACGATGGCTTTCTTTGCTATCCATGCTGTGAGGATAATAAAAGCGAGGGATAGGATGAATTGGAATTCTTAATGTGGATTTCCTTCTCCATATCGTTTAAGAAATATACTCTGTATGATGCGAAAGCAGAGATTATGACAGAGAAATATTTCAAAACTGATGCTGCCTAGCCATAGCAAGAGTTTATTATGGAATATCCTAATAAAATAACCTTTACCTTGATCTCTTGCTGTAAAATAGAACACGGTTATGGCTGATGGTATTCAATAAATAATGGCACAGCGAATGTTCGGATTGCAATGGATTGATAGGAAATACATTGCGATAAACAGCAATACCACTCCCAAGAATGGCGAGAATCAGAATATGAAGAGGATAGAGTTTGATGATACGGGAAAGAAAAAAATTCTGTTTCCCAATACTTCTTTCTGTAGTTTTTCTCCTTTGCTTAAAGAGAGTACAAAACCACTGATAACAAAGAAAATGGCAACAGGAAACTCGCCCAAGTAATTGATTAAATCTTGGGATATGGGTAGGGTGGAATGCGAAATCACAATCATTAGGATAAGAATGAATCGCAGGGAATTGAGTGTCCTGATCATGATGCCTTTTCTTTGTTATAATGTTATTCTATTCTGTATTGAACAAGAATAAATCTTATTTCTTTTTCAAATACTCTACCAATTTAGCCACGGCTCTGGCTCTGTGACTGATGCCGTTCTTGATTTCCTCACCCAGCTCAGCAAAACTCTGGTCATATCCTTCCGGAACGAAGATTGGGTCGTAGCCGAAGCCTTCGGTACCATGCTTCTCGGTGGCGATATAGCCGTTTACGATACCTTCGAACTGGTGAATTTTCTTGATGCTGGTGCAGCCGCAAGGACATACATCCTGCTTCTCGATGTAGCAGATAACGGTGCGGAAACGGGCCTGACGGTTTTCCTTACCATCCAGTTCTCTCAACAGCTTAGCCATGTTAGCCTCACTGTCGTGGTCGGTACCCTCGGCATAGCGGGCACTGTGAACGCCAGGGGCACCATCAAGTGCCTCTACCTCCAGACCGGTATCATCGGCAAAGCAACTTACATGGTAATGGTCATAAACATACTGCGCCTTCTGCAAGGCATTCTCTTCCAATGTGTTGCCTGTTTCAGGAATATCCACATCGCATCCTATCTCCTTCAGCGATACTACCTCGTAGTCGCTGCCCAGGATGTCGCGAATCTCCTGGAGTTTATGCTGGTTGTTGGTTGCAAATACTATCCTTTTCATAAGTTTATAATTTATAGTTAATAGTTTATAGGGCATTCTTGCAATAGTGCTTCTTGCTATACGGCGAAGCCGCTATAAACTTTTAACTTTTAATTGTTTTAATGTCTTTATCTTTGATTTTCACCTTCATCTCATCAAATCCCTCGCCATACACACCGATGACGGAACTCTGACTTACAAAGGCATTTGGGTCGATGATCTTGACGATACGGAAGATGGTGACGCTCTCGTTCTTCTTTGCTAGGATACAGAGCACCTTCATCTCGTTGCCCGTGTACCAGCCATGGCCATCGAGAATGGTTACGCCATGATCCATCTGCATACCGATGGCATTGGCTATCTCCTGATATTTCTTGCTGAATATCATAAACTGCACACTTTCTCGCTTGGCATTCATCACATAGTCGAGTACCAGGTTTTCTATCACCATCGTACAGAGACCGAATACTACCTTTCTAACAGCGTCTATCGTGGTAAACTCTGGTTTTGCATTGAAGACGAAGAATGAACTGCCCACGATAAGGAGATCCACGAAGATAAGCACACGGCCCAGCGAGATGTTGTGATATTTGTTGACGATGGCAGCAATGATATCCGTTCCACCTGTACTTCCATTATGCAGAAAGACGATGGCGAGTGATAAACCCGTAAACAGACAGCCGATGATGAGCGACATGAAGTCTTGTCCCTCTCCCAATATCTGCACCATCTTGCCATCTTCACCTATCATCCAGTCTTGCGCCAGAGCCAGGAATAGGGAGAGCATGATGATGGCATAGATGGTCTTCACCATGAACTTGAATCCCAGTATCTTCAGCGCGGCAAGCAGCAAGGCGGCATTGATGAGAAAATAAGACAAATAGATAGGTATCCCCGTGCCGTAGTAAATCACGGCTGCGATACCCGTTACGCCACCCGTTACTATCTGGTATGGAAGCAGAAAAATGGTCCATCCAAATGTGTAAAGCAAGAGTCCAAGAGTAATGTAGAAATAATCCTTGCACTCATTCTTAATTGTTTGACTGATTGCTATTTGCATAATATTTTCCTCGTATTTTTAAAGCACAGAAGGTCGCCCATTTTTAGATGAGACGACCTTCTGTATATTATCTATAAATTACTTTTTCAACACAACGTTGACAATCTTCTTTGGTACGATGATCACCTTCAACACGTTGAATCCTTCCAAGTACTTCTGGCTCTTCTCGTCTGCCAATACCTGCTTCTGAATTTCCTCGTTAGGAGTATCCACAGGGAAAGTCATCTGGAAACGAGCTTTACCATTGAAGGAAATAGTGAGCTGCATATCGTTCTCCTTCAGATACTGCTCATCATACTTTGGCCATGCTGCATCGCAAACGCTGCCCTGCTCGCCAAGTGCTGCCCACAACTCTTCTGCGATGTGTGGAGCGAATGGAGCGATGAGGATGACGAGATCTGTCAGGAGTTCCTTGTTGCGGCACTTCTGCTGACCGAGTTCGTTCACGGCAATCATGAAGGCTGAGATAGATGTGTTGTAAGAGAACTTCTCGATATCCTCGCTTACCTTCTTGATGAGCTTGTGAACGCTCTTCAGGCTCTCTGGCTTAGCTGCCTCGTCGCATGGCAGGAAGTTGTCGGTACGGTTCTCGTAGAACAGACCCCAGAACTTCTTCAGGAAGCGGTGGCAACCGTCGATACCGTTGGTATCCCAAGGCTTGCTGGCTTCTACAGGACCCAGGAACATTTCGTAGAGTCGCAGGGTATCAGCACCATACTTCTCGACAATCATATCTGGATTTACCACGTTGAACATACTCTTAGACATCTTCTCGATAGCCCATCCGCAGATGTACTTGCCATCTTCCAGGATGAACTCAGCGTTCTGATACTCAGGGCGCCAAGCCTTGAATGCCTCAATATCCAAAACATCGTTGCTTACGATGTTTACATCTACGTGGATAGGAGTTACGTCGTAATCCTTCTTCAGATTCAAACTTACGAATACAGGAGCCTTGTCGTGGTCATCGCTGTTGATGCGGTAAACGAAGTTAGAGCGGCCCTGAATCATACCCTGGTTCACCAGCTTCTGGAATGGCTCTTCCTTGCAGCTTACGCCGAGATCGAACAGGAACTTGTTCCAGAAACGGGAGTAAATCAAGTGACCGGTAGCATGTTCGCAACCACCTACGTAGAGGTCTACATTCTGCCAGTACTCATCAGCCTCCTTGCTTACGAGTGCCTCATCGTTGTGAGGATCCATATAGCGCAGGTAGTAAGCAGATGAACCTGCGAAACCTGGCATGGTGTTGAGTTCCAGTGGGAATACGGTCTTGTTATCTACGAGGCTCTTGTCAACCACCTCTTTCTTCTCGGCATCCCAAGCCCACTTCTTGGCTCTGCCCAATGGTGGCTCGCCAGTTTCTGTTGGCTTATAGGTCTCAATCTCAGGCAATTCGAGTGGCAAGCACTCCTCTGGAACCATCTGTGGCATTCCGTCCTTGTAATATACAGGGAATGGCTCGCCCCAGTAGCGCTGACGGGAGAAGATGGCGTCGCGGAGACGATAGTTTACCTTTACTCGGCCGATGCCCTTCTCGGTAACAAATTTCTTGGTAGCTGCGATAGCCTCCTTCACGGTGAGTCCGTTCAGAGAGAAACCGTCCATGCTGCTCTTGCCTGCCACAGGTGAGTTGGTTACGATGCCTTCCTTGGCATCGAAGCTCTCCTCTGAAACATCAGCACCCTTGATAAGAGGAATGATAGGCAGGTTGAAGTGCTTGGCGAAGGCGTAGTCACGGCTATCGTGAGCTGGTACTGCCATGATGGCACCTGTACCATATCCTGCCAATACATATTCTGAAATCCATACAGGGATTGCCTCGCCGGTGAATGGATTGATGGCGTAGCTTCCTGAGAATACACCGGTTACGCTGTGGTTAGCCATACGGTCAAGCTCGGTACGCTTCTTCACGTAATCGAGATACTTCTCTACCTCTTCCTTCTGTTCGGCAGTAGTTACCTGCTGAACATACTCGCTCTCTGGAGCCAGAACCATGAAGGTTACGCCAAACATGGTATCGGCACGGGTAGTGAAGATGGTGAACTTCACGTCGCTGTCCTTTACAGAGAATTCAACCTCTGTACCCTCAGAACGGCCAATCCAGTTTTTCTGGGTTTCCTTGATACTGTCGCTCCACTGGATGGTCTCCAAACCGTCGAGCAGACGCTGAGAGTAAGCAGATGTTCTCAGGCACCACTGCTGCATCTTCTTCTGGATGACAGGATAACCGCCACGCTCACTTACGCCGTTTACCACCTCGTCGTTGGCAAGCACAGTACCCAGGCCTGGGCACCAGTTAACCATTGTTTCACCGAGGTAAGCGATGCGGTAGTTCATCAGGATCTGCTGCTTCTTCACGTCGTCGTAGCTGTTCCACTCCTCGGCAGTGAAGTCAATCTGCTCGTTCTGAGCCACGTTCAAGTCAGCAGAACCCTTCTCCTCGAAGCGCTTGATGAGCTTTTCGATAGGCTGAGCCTTCTGGCAGCCGTTGCAGAAGAATGAGTTGAACATCTTCTGGAAAGCCCACTGAGTCCAATGGTAATACTTAGGGTCGCAGGTACGAACCTCGCGGTCCCAGTCGAAAGAGAAGCCGATTTTGTCGAGCTGCTCACGATAGCGGTTGATGTTGGCTACGGTAGTTACCTCTGGGTGCTGACCGGTCTGGATAGCATACTGCTCAGCAGGCAATCCGTAAGCATCGTAACCCATAGGGTTCAGTACGTTAAATCCGTTCAAACGCTTGTAGCGTGCATAGATATCGCTAGCGATATAACCAAGTGGGTGACCTACGTGCAAACCAGCTCCTGATGGATAAGGGAACATGTTGAGCACATAGAATTTCTTCTTGTTTTCATCTTCTGTCACCTTGTAGGTCTTGTTCTCGACCCATTTCTGGTGCCATTTCTTCTCGATTTCTCTGAAGTTGTATTCCATTGTCTTTATCTAATTATTTTGTTTCTTTTCTTAAATATAATAAGGTATAACCCTATTCAAGGTGCAAAATTACATTTATTTTGGCACATAACAAAATAAAATGCAAGTTTTTTATGAATTTAATGTCTTAGCATGCACACACTTCATGTTCTTTTCCAGTTGGGCGGTAGAGCTGGCTCCTACCAATACGCTGGTTACACCTTTCTGCTGCAATATCCAGGCAAGTGCCATTTCGGCGAGTGTTTCGTCTCTTTCTCCTGCTTCTGCGTTCCATTTCTTGAGCTGTTCCAGCAGTTCTGGAGTTAGAGCAGAGTGTTTCAGAAAATGCTCTTTTGCCATACGGCTGTCTGCCGGTATTCCGTTGAGATATCGGTCGGTGAGAAGTCCCTGTGCCAGAGGTGAGAACGAGATGAAACCGATGCCGTTTTCTGCGCAATAATCTAAGGTTCCATTCTCTTGTGGCGCATGGTCGAGCATGTTGAGTCTGTCCTGAAAAATGAGCAGCGGACAGTCGTGCTCCTTCAGATATTGGTCAGCAAACTTCAGGGCTTCCAGTGGCCAGCGGCTGATGCCGAGATAAAGAGCCTTACCTTGCTTCACGATGTCTACCATGGCTTGAAGGGTTTCTTCGAGCGGTGTGTTCGGATCGTAGCGGTGGCTGTAAAAGAGGTCAACATACTCGAGATTCATTCTCTTGAGACTCTGATTCAGACTGGCCATCAGATACTTACGGGAACCCCAGTTACCGTAAGGACCTTCCCACATATCATAACCTGCTTTGGTTGAGATAAAGAGTTCATCGCGATAGGGTTTGAAATCATCTTTCATCAGTCTGCCCATCGTTTCCTCTGCACTTCCGTATGGAGGTCCATAGTTGTTAGCCAGGTCGAAGTGGGTGATACCATGGTCGAAGGCATAGTGAGTGATGGCACGACTTCTTTCGTAAGGATCTACCTCTCCGAAGTTGTGCCAGAATCCCAAACTTATTTTAGGCAGCAAGATACCACTCTTGCCGCATCTCTTGTAGAGCGCTTCTGAATCGCTATAGCGATTGGCGTCAGCATGATAAATACCTTTAATGTCCATTATTCCTTATATTTTTTATTACGGCGAAGAACCAGAAACTCTTCACTCTTCACCTTTCCTTTGTAAATGCCTATAAACAAGGCATTTGGCGTGGTGAAGAGTTTTTGTTCACTCTTCACCCACTCTTCACCACTCTTCACAGGTATGTGGTTAGGAGCCTGCCGGCTCTTCCTTTTCTACATCGCAAAGGTAATAAAAATATTTAATATAATCGTTGTATTGAATAAAAATTATTTTTTTTTCGATATAGATAAGTGGGGATGTAGTAAAGGTCGATTGGTTATGGAAAAACATTCATTGGCTTGCCAATTAAATAAACAATTCATCCATCGTAATCTGTTTCTGTACGATGTCGCTATGTTTGTTCTGCTTCAATCCGAAAGAAGTAATCAATGTGAGGAGAAGCGATTTGGATGTTTTCGTCTCTTCTGTGAAGATACGCAGTTTCTCCAGCAACTTCTCCTCATATTCCTTGCTGATTTCGAATTCGCTCTTGTAGAATTTCATCTCACAGATATTGATGGTTTCATCTTTCCGGTCTATCAGCAAGTCTATTTGAGTTCCCTTTTCTGTATTGCTGCTTCGCCATGAGCAAACCAAGGTCTGTACTCCCGAAATTCCCAGGGCGTGCTTGATTTTGTCTATATGGTTTAGACAAAGCATCTCGAAAGACAAGCCAGCCCAAGTATGGTATAGTTGACTGTTTTGGGAGGATGACCAGAAACTGGAATTCTGATACTTGTTGTGCTTGATGAAACGGAAGTAGAAGAGCGTATAGAAATCTACTAACTGGAATAAGGTGTTTCGCTTTTGGCGAATGTCGGAAGTCATCTTGTTGGCTGTGTTGAATGGTTCATACAGACGGATGAATCCGCATTGTTCCAATTCTTCCAGTACTGTAGAGAAAGCTCCATTATCTTTTCCTCCCGATGCCTTGACCAGTTCCTGTCGGGTCATACCCATTCCTTTGGTAGCAAGGGCAGTAACCACGGCGATATGGTCGGCTGATTTCTTAAACAAAGCTCTGTATAAGTCGTTGAACTCATCTTTCAGTTCTGCATTATCTGCGAAAAACAGCTGGTCGATGTTCTGTGCCAGACTTTTCGATTTATCCATCATAGACAGATAATAAGGTATTCCTCCCATAACCATATAGCATTCTGCTATCTGTTTTCGGCTGTAGCCGAAGTGGTAAGCCTTGAAGTATTCTTCGCATTCGTGCAGGGTGAATGGTTTTACTATCAGATGATGGGTCAGTCGGTTGTGCAAGCCACCACGGTTGCGAATCAGGTTGTTGATCATCCAGGAGGTGGCGGATCCGCAAACGATGAGTTTGATGTCGTTGCGCAGTACAGCCCAGCTGTTCCAGAAGTTTTCCAGTGCAGGTATTAATCCCGATTTGGCGGTATCCATCCATGGCAATTCATCGATGAATATTACTTTCTTGCCTTCCGGAAGTATTTCTATGTATTGTGACAGGGCATAGAATGCCAGCAGCCAGCTCTTGAACGTCTGCAGAGTGGTGGAGTGGGTATATTTTTGCAGGGAAATGCTGAAGTTGACAAGCTGTTCGCCTTTGGCAACTCCGTTCATTCCTGTCATGAAGAAGGCAAAATGGTCTTCTACGGCTTTTCTGATGAGAAAAGTCTTGCCTACACGTCGTCTTCCATAGACGGCGATAAACTCTGATCTATCGGAGTTTATATATTCATTGAGCAGTTTGAGTTCTGCTTCTCTTCCTATCAGTCTCTGTTCCATATCTTTCGTTATTTTCTGCGCAAAGATATAAAAAAATCCCCATTAGCGCAAATTATTCGCGGATAATCTGCGCTAATGGTGTGAAAAAAGTACGTTAGCGCAGATTATCCCGTTAAGCGTTCGGCATTTCAAATCTGCCGGGACGCCTGTCGGGAGACTTTCTATTGACACCTGTCGGGAGACTTTCTATTAAACAAATCGTTCATCGTAATCTGTTTCTGTACGGTGTCGCTATGTTTGTTCTGCTTCAATCAGAAAGAAGTAATTCTCCAGTTTGTCCGCTTTGATTTTGCTAGATGTATGATACAAATACATTTTTAAGGACGACTTTTTGTGATTTTCTACACTTTTAAGGACGACTTTTTGTGGTTTTATACATTTTTAAGGACGACTTTTTGTGTTCATTGAAATAAAAAATGTATTTTTGCATTCAGAAACATCAAATAATCAGATAGTTATGAAGAGGTTACTTCATTAAAATTGATTTATTATTGTAGCCATAGCCGATAATCTTGACGTCTACTTTTGAATGGATTAAAGTTGGTGAACCTTGTATCTTGTATTGGAAGTAGATTGTATCTATTTTCTCTGTTGTGGCTATTTTGAGAGTTTTAACTTGATTAAATATTTCCATTGTTATCTTTTTGAATTTTTTATTGTCGCAAATAACCACTCTTTTTTTTACAATATATCCTTGTTGGTCTGTCTTGTACTCAATAGCAACGTATGCCTCCAAATTATTTTTTTGAAACTCAATAGGATATTTACATTTTCTTTTCAATTCGTTTATAAACAACTCTTTATTTCTATAGTCAGGATTACCTGTGCTTACTTGGCATACATCAAATAGTTGCGGAGATGTTCCCACAAGAGACACATTAGTATTGGAGTTGCATGAACCAAATACTACCAAAACTGTCAATAATATAATACCCACTAATTCCTTCATCTTTATTCTATATGATTTTATCTATCAATACTGCGTTAAATTAATATTTAATCGTCTGTAAATCAATAACTTATATTA
>ENA-OPWH01000892-OPWH01000892.1-human-gut-metagenome-genome-assembly--contig:-NODE-892-length-20786-cov-2.134147_pt1 | contig 20786 bp, 17 predicted proteins | sample MGYA00241506_ERZ502004 | MGnify/ENA primary metagenome ERZ502004 (study PRJEB25962, sample SAMEA2043049) | human gut metagenome | biome: human gut; feature: human-associated habitat; material: faeces... | reverse complement strand
CTGGCCGTCAGGTACACTTCAAGGCTATGCGCAAGCTGGCTGCTGAGCATCCGTCTGAGACCGTTGGTAAGGAAATCCGCAAGCTGTATAGCTGGAACAACGAGAGCGACAAGCTGATTAACAACTAATTCGCTTTTGCCAATATATAAAAGAGGGACATCACATGCTGTGATGCCCCTTTTTTATGCTAGGAGGAGTCATATGAATGTAAAAACAATCGGACGGGAGTACGGCGTGTTGCTGCTGCTCGGTGTGCTGGGAATTCCAATCGGTGCGGCAATCGGTGCGGTAGATGTGCTGTTTGGGCGCGTGCTGCTGGCTGTCAGCGCCGTCCGCGCGGCGCATGTCATGCCGCTGCTGTTATTTCTGGCGCCGATTGGCGTGGCAATCGTGTGGGCGTATGCCAAATATGGCGGCATCAGCGGCAAGGGCATGTCCCTTGTGTTCGAGGTCGGACACGGAAAAGAAAGCAATATCCCGCTTCGGTTGGTTCCGTTTGTCATGGTCAGTACATGGCTGACGCATCTGTTCGGCGGCAGCGCGGGGCGCGAGGGCGCGGCGCTGCAGATCGGCGGCAGCCTCGGCTGCTACATCGGGCAGCTGTTCCACCTCGATGAAAAGGACATGCGCATCGCCACGCTCTGCGGCATGAGCGCCGTGTTCTCGGCACTGTTCGGCACGCCGCTGACGGCGACGATCTTCGCGCTCGAGGTCATCAGCGTGGGCGTGTTTTATTACTCCGCGCTCGTGCCGTGCATCGTCGCGTCGCTTGCGGCGCTCGCGATCTCGAATGCCTTCGGCATCGCGCCGACGCACTTTACGTTCGCGCTCACGGCCGCGCCGCGGCTGCTGCTGCTGGCGCTCGCCGCCGTGTGCTCGCTCATGAGCATCCTCTTTTGCGTGACCATGCACGGCACGGAGCGGCTCTTTGCCGGCCGCATCCAGAACCCGTGGCTGCGCATCGCCGCCGGCGGCGCGATCGTGGTCGTGCTGACGCTGCTCGTTGACACGGGGGACTACAACGGCGCCGGCATGGACGTCATCACCCGCGCCATCGAGGGCGGGCAGGCCGCGCCGGACGCATTTTTCTGGAAGCTGCTGTTCACCGCTGTCACCATCGGCAGCGGGTTCAAGGGCGGCGAGGTCGTGCCGACGTTTTTCATCGGCGCGACGCTCGGCTGTGTGCTCGGCGGACTGCTCGGCATCCCGGCCGGATTTGCCGCGGCGCTCGGACTCGTGTGCGTGTTCTGCGGCGCGGTCAACTGCCCGATCGCGTCGATCGTGCTGAGCATCGAGCTCTTCGGCGCGGGGCAGCTCGTGTACTTTGCACTCGCGTGCGGCATCGCCTATATGCTCTCGGGCTACTTCGGGCTCTACAGCAGCCAGAAGATCCTTTATTCCAAGCTGAGGACGGAGTTTATCAACATCCACGCAAAATAAAATGCAAGCGCCATGCCCGGACACGGAACGTGTCCGGGCAATTTTGACGCCGAAAAAAATTATATAATTTGCGTATAAATTTATATAAAAATGCTTGACAAAGTTATAAGGCGGGTGTACAATGCACAATGTAAGAAAAAAGAAAGCGGTGACCAACCGATGAAGAAAACTCTATACAGCCTCATGCTCAACGAGGAGGTCGTGCGCGAGATCGACCGCATGGCCCACCGCATGGGCACGAACCGCTCGGCACTCATCAATCAGATCCTTGCCGACTATACCTCGGTCGTGACGCCGGAGCGCCGCATCGAGAACATCTTCCACGAGATCGAGCAGCTCGTCGCGCCGGCGCGCGACCTGGTGCCGTTTTTCGCGCCGCACACGACGAGCATGTCGCTCAAGAGCAGCCTGGAGTACAAGTACCGCCCGACGGTCAAGTACGAGGTCGCGCTCTACGGCGACAAGCAGGAGGGGCTCGGCGAGCTGGCCGTCATCTTCCGCACCCAGTCGGCGCAGCTGCTGCAGAGCATGACGCAGTTTTTCCGCCTCTGGAAGCAGATCGAGGACGCGCACCTGTCCGGCGTAGAGCCGGATTACGCATTGTACGACGGCAAGTTTGTGCGCACGCTCTCGCTGCCGCCGGATCACGACTACACGAGCGAGGAGATCGCCCGCGCGATCTCGGACTACGTGCAGCTGTTTGACCGGCTCATGAAGGCATACCTCGCCGGGAAGTACACCCCGCCCGAGATCGAGGCGCTCTACTGCGCGCAGCAGCAGCGCGCGGCGATCCTCATTTAATTCCGCAACCATCCATGAAAGGAGGCGCTGCGTGCCGGAACACGCAGCAACCCGACTATGAACGCTGATAAATTCACGCAAAAGACAATCGAAACCATCCAGACCGCCCAGAGCATGGCGCAGGAAAACGGCAACCAGTATCTCACGCCGGAGCACCTGCTCTATGCGCTCGTTGATGCCGACGGCGGCCTGATCGGCACCCTGCTCGGCCGCATGGGCGTGGACTGCAACGCCGTGCTCAGCGAGCTGGACACCGCCATTGACCAGCTGCCGAAGGTCTCCGGCGGCAGCGGCGAGGTGTACGCCTCGCCGGAAACGAGCAAGATCTTCAATTTCGCCGAGCGCGAGGCCAAGTCCGGCGGCGACGCCTACGTCTCCGTCGAGCACCTGATGCTTGGCATCTTCGCCAACGAGACCGCCGCCATCAAGCGCATCTTCAGCGCGCACGGCATCACGAAGGCGGGCTTTGTGGCCGAGCTGAAAAAGGTCAAGACCGGCCCCGTCACGAGCGACAACCCCGAGGACACCTATGACGCGCTGAAAAAGTACGGCACCGACCTCGTCGAGCGCGCCCGCGAAGGGAAGATGGACCCGGTCATCGGCCGCGATCAGGAGATCCGCAACGTCATCCGCATCCTCTCGCGCAAAACAAAGAATAACCCCGTGCTCATCGGCGAGCCGGGCGTCGGCAAGACGGCCATCGCCGAAGGGCTGGCGCAGCGCATCGTGCGCGGCGACGTGCCTGAGGGGCTGAAGGACAAGACCATTTTCTCGCTCGACATGGGCGCGCTGGTCGCGGGCGCAAAGTACCGCGGCGAATTCGAGGAGCGGCTCAAGGCCGTGCTCGAGGAAGTGCGCAAGAGCGAGGGCCGCATCCTGCTGTTCATCGATGAGCTGCACACCATCGTCGGCGCGGGCAAGACCGAGGGCAGCATGGACGCCGGCAACCTGCTCAAGCCGATGCTCGCCCGCGGCGAGCTGCACTGCATCGGCGCGACGACGCTCGACGAGTACCGCAAGTATATCGAAAAGGACGCCGCGCTCGAGCGCCGCTTCCAGCCCGTGCAGGTCGATGAGCCGACGGTGGAGGACACCATTTCCATCCTCCGCGGCCTGAAAGAGCGCTACGAGATCTACCACGGCGTGCGCATCCACGACAACGCGCTCGTCGCCGCAGCCACGCTCTCCAACCGCTATATCACCGACCGTTTCCTGCCTGACAAGGCCATCGACCTCGTCGATGAGGCCTGCGCCATGATCCGCACGGAGATCGACTCCATGCCCGCCGAGCTGGACGATCTGCGCCGCAAGATCATGCAGCAGGAGATCGAAGAGATGGCCCTCAAGAAAGAGGACGACCAGCTCTCCCGCGACCGTCTCGAGGAGCTCAAGAAAGAGCTTGCCGATGAAAAGGAACAGTTCAACGCCATGAAGTCCCGCTGGGAGGCGGAAAAGAGCGGCGTGGACAGCGTGAAGCAGCTCAAGAGCCAGATCGAGCAGATGCACGGCGAGATCGAACGCGCGCAGGCGAACCTTGAGTACGAAAAGGCCGCAAAGCTCAAATACTCTGACCTCCCTGCCCTCGAAAAGCAGCTCAAGGACGCCGAGGCCGCAGCCGAAAAGCACACGGGCGACAACTCCATGGTGCACGACACCGTGACCGAAAACGAGATCGCCGACATCGTCGGCAAGTGGACGGGCATCCCCGTCAGCCGTCTGATGGAGGGTGAGCGCGAAAAGCTGCTGCGCCTCGACGAGATCATTCACAAGCGTGTCGTCGGTCAGGACGAGGCCGTGCGTCTCGTGACCGAGGCCATCCAGCGCTCGCGCGCGGGCATCGCGGACCCGAACCGCCCGATCGGCAGCTTTCTCTTCCTCGGCCCCACGGGCGTCGGCAAGACGGAGCTTGCCAAGTCTCTCGCCGACTGCCTGTTCGATGATGAGCATAACCTCGTGCGCATCGACATGACCGAGTACATGGAGAAATTCTCCGTCTCGCGTCTCATCGGTGCGCCTCCCGGATACGTCGGCTACGACGAGGGCGGCCAGCTTACCGAGGCCGTGCGCCGCAAACCGTACTCCGTCGTGCTGTTCGATGAGGTCGAAAAGGCGCACCCGGATGTGTTCAACATCCTGCTGCAGATCCTCGACGACGGCCGCATCACGGACAGTCAGGGCCGCACGGTGGACTTCAAGAACACGATCATCATCCTCACGTCGAACCTCGGCAGCCAGTACCTGCTCGACGGCATCGGCCCGGACGGCGAGATCACCGCGGACGCGCGCGAGCGCGTGCAGGGCGAGCTGCGCCGCGCCTTCCGGCCGGAGTTTCTCAACCGTCTGGATGAGATTCTCATGTTCCGTCCGCTCACGCGCGACAACCTGTCGCACATCATCGACAACCTCGTCGCCGCCCTGCGCAGCCGCCTGGCTGACCGCACGCTGAACCTCGAGATGACCGACGCCGCCAAGGCGCTCATCATCCAAAACGGCTACGACCCGGCCTATGGTGCGCGCCCGCTCAAGCGCTACCTGCAGAGCCACGCCGAGACGCTCATCGCCCGCACCATCCTCTCCGGCGACCTGCACGCCGGCGACACGCTCGTCGTGGACGCCGAGAACGGCGCGCTCGTCTGCCGCGTGAAGGCATAAGGCATAAAAATCACCCCGGGAATCTGTGCATCGTGCACAGGTTCCCGGGGTTTTTGTTTTTCAGGCTTTTGGCTGTTTCCGGCACAGGCGGAAGATCAGCAGTGTCAGCAGCGCGCCGGTGAGGTAGCCCGCCGTGTCGAGCCAGACGTCCGCGATCTGGCCGCTGCGGCCGGGGACGAAGAGCTGGATCGTCTCGTCGCACAGCGCGGCAAAGGGGCCTGGCAGCAGCGCGCGCGGCCACGAAAAATGCGCGCTCGTGCGCAGCGCGGCGGCCGTCAGCGCGCCGAGCACGGCGTACTCGGCAAAGTGCGCGCACTTGCGCAGCACATGGTCGGTCATCCGCGGCAGCAGATCTTGCACCACGGTCAGCAGCGCGCCGCTCTCGGCGCCGCTCTGTGCCGCGGGCAGGCACGAGTGGCCCCAGATGACCAGCAGCCACGCACCGGCGCAGACCGTCAGGATGCGGCTGGCGCGGCGGCTCATTTGCCCTCTGCTTCCTTCTGCGCGCGGATCTTGTCCACCCAGCACTTGTGGCACATGGCGACATAGCTGTCATTGCCGCCGAGGAGGATCTGCCCGCCCTCGGTGATGACGCGGCCGCGGCCGTCGATGCGGGCGTTGACCGTCGCCTTGCGGCCGCAGGCGCACACGGTCTTGATCTCCGTGATGGAATCTGCCAGCTCCATGAGTCGCCGCGCGCCGGGGAAAAAGTGCGTGAGAAAATCCGTCCGCAGGCCGAAGCACAGCACCGGGATGTTCTGCTCGTCAACGATGCGGCGCAGCTGGTCAATCTGCTCGGGGGAGAAAAACTGCGCCTCGTCCGCGATGATGACATCGGCGTGGCCCGCACGGGCAAACGTGGCGATGATGTCCTCGTTCGGGTGGATGACCTGAGCCTCGCGCTGCAGGCCGATGCGCGAGCGGATGATGTTCGCCCCGTCGCGGTCGTCGACCGACGGCTTGATGAGCCAGACCGTCATGCCCAGCTCCTCATAGTTGAACTGCGTGATGAGCGCCTGTGCGGACTTCGACGAGCCCATGGCGCCGTATTTAAAATAGAGTTTGGCCATTTAATCCCGCTCCTTTACATAGGCCCGGATACGCTCCATGACAAAATCGAGCGCAACCTGATTATGCCCGCCTTCGGGGATAATAATATCGGCATAGCGCTTCGACGGCTCGACGAACATCTCGTGCATGGGCTTGACCGTGGTCAGATACTGCGTGACGATCGACTCCAGGTCGCGGCCGCGGTCGCGCACGTCGCGCACGATGCGCCGCAGGATGCGCACATCGGCGTCCGTATCGACAAAGAGCTTGATGTCCAGCCGCTCGCGCAGCTCCGGCTCGGCAAAGATGAGGATGCCCTCGACGACGATGACCTTGGCCGGCGTGACCGTAATGGTCTCGGCCGCGCGGTTATGCACCGTGTAGTCATATGTCGGGCACTCGATCGCCTGCCCGGCGCGCAGCGCGTCGAGATGCTGCACGAGCAGTGGCGTGTCGAACGCATTCGGGTGGTCGTAGTTGAGCTTTTTGCGCTCGGGGAAGGGAATGTCGTCGTGCCGCTTATAATAATTGTCGTGGTACAGCACGCTCACATCGCCGCCGAATTCGTCGAGGATGCGCCGCGTGATGGTGGTCTTGCCGCTGCCGGTGCCGCCGGCGATGCCGATGGTGATGACGTCGCTCATGGTGCCGCCTCCCGTATGTCGCTTTTTTCTCCAACATTCTACCACAGGCGCAGGGCCGTTGCAATTTGACTTTTGCATTTTTTGCGGTTAAAATAAAACCGGCCGCCGCGCGCGGCCAAACCTGAAAAAAATAGAAAAACGGAGGTAGTATCATGCCTGTTCCCACGCCGCATATCGCAGCCAAAGCCGGAGACATCGCCAAGACCGTGCTCATGCCCGGTGACCCGCTGCGCTCGAAGTTCATCGCCGAGACCTTTCTGGAAAATCCCGTGCTCGTCAACAACGTCCGCGGCGTGCAGGGCTACACCGGCACGTGGAAGGGCGTGCCCGTGACCGTGATGGCCTCCGGCATGGGCATCCCGTCGATCGGCATCTACAGCTGGGAGCTGTACAACTTCTACGATGTCGACAACATCATCCGCGTCGGCTCGGCCGGCGCGCTCGCGGACGACCTGAACCTCATGGACGTTGTCGCCGGTGCGGGCGCGTGCACGGACTCCAACTTCGCGCACCAGTTCGGCCTCAACGGCACGTTCGCGCCCATCGCGGACTATCACATGCTCGAGACCTGCGTCGAGACGGCGAAGGAGCTGGAGCTGCCGTATCACGTCGGCAATATCCTGTCCTCTGACCGCTTCTACGGCGACGACGGCGACATGACCGGCGGCTGGATCGGCAACAAGGCCTGGCAGAAGATGGGCGTCATGGCCGTCGAGATGGAGGCTGCCGCGCTCTATATGAACGCCGCCCGCGCGGGCAAGCATGCGCTTGCGATCTGCACGGTGTCCGACCATCTGCTGCGCAATGAAAACTGCACCGCCGAGGAGCGCCAGAACGGCTTCACGAACATGATGAAGCTGGCGCTGGAGACGGCTGTGAAACTGGAGAAATGATGCAATGAAACGAGTATTTGTGATCGTTCTCGATTCCTGCGGCATCGGCTTTGAGCCGGACGCCGCGGATTTCGGCGACGTCGGCGCCGATACGCTGCGCACGTGCAGTCAGTCGCCGAAGTTCGCCATGCCGAACCTCATTTCGATGGGGCTCGGAAACCTCGACGGGGTCGACTACCTGCCGAAAACGGACAAGCCCACCGCGGCGCTCGCGCGCCTGCAGGAGCTTTCCCGCGGCAAGGATACGACCATCGGCCATTGGGAGATCGCGGGCATCGTCTCGCCGGAGCCGCTGCCGACCTTCCCGCACGGCTTCCCGGAGGAGGTCCTGCGGCCCTTCCGCGAGCAGACGGGGCGGGGCGTCCTGTGCAACCTGCCCTATTCCGGCACCGACGTCATCCGGGACTACGGCGAGGAGCAGCGCAAAACCGGCAAGTGGATCGTCTACACCTCCGCCGATTCCGTGTTTCAGGTGGCGGCGCATGAGGAATGGATTCCCTTGCAGGAGCTGTACGATGCCTGCCGCAAGGCGCGGAAGATTTTGCAGGGAAAGTATGGCGTCGGCCGGGTGATCGCCCGCCCCTATGTGGGCGACGCGGAGCACGGCTTCAAGCGCACGGCCAACCGTCACGACTTTTCTCTGGAGCCGCCGAAGCAGACCATGTTGGACGCCGTAAAGGCGGCGGGGCTGGACTGTCTGGCCGTGGGCAAGATCCACGACATTTTCGCCGGACGGGGGGACACGGAGTACGTGTTCAACAAGTCCAACGCCGACGGCATGGCGCACACGGTGGACTATGCCGCACGGGATTTTCACGGGCTGTGCTTCGTGAATCTGGTGGATTTTGACATGCTCTACGGCCACCGCCGGGACATCGACGGCTACGCCGCCGCCCTGACGGAGTTCGACCGCTGGCTGGGTACGTTCCTGCCCACTCTGGGGGAGGACGACGTGGTGATGATCACCGCCGACCACGGCTGCGACCCATCCTACACCGCCACCACCGACCACACCCGTGAGTATGTGCCGCTGCTGGTGCTGGGCAAGGGCGTCAAACCCGGCAATCTCGGCACGAAGCCCACCTTCGCGGACATTGCCGCCACCGTCACCGACCTGCTGGGCGTTCATTGGGACGGCGCGGGCACGAGTTTCGCGGGAGAAATACTGTAAGTATCAGGAGGCGAACTATGACACCCGAAAAACTGTGTGAGCTTGCCAGAGAGGCCATGACCCATGCCTACGTCCCCTATTCCGGCTATCAGGTGGGCGCGGCGCTGCTGTGCGCCGACGGGACGGTGTATCAGGGCTGCAACATCGAAAACGCGTCCTACAGCCCCACGGTCTGCGCCGAGCGCACCGCCTTCTTCAAGGCGGTCTACGACGGCCACCGGGACTTTGCCGCCATCGCCGTGTGCGGCGGAAAGGACGGCGTCATCACCGGGGCGTTCCCGCCCTGCGGCGTGTGCCGTCAGGTGATGCGGGAATTCTGCGGCGACGATTTTCTCATTTACATGATCACGCCGGAGGGCTGCGAAGCCCACACCCTGGCCGAGATCCTGCCTTTCAGCTTCTCTGCGCAGAAACATATGCACACCTGACGGAGACATCGTGAAAAAAACCGGGAAACCATCGAAAATGGGTTGATTTTTTTATCAAAATGTGCGACAATACTATCGGTGTATCGAACACTACCAAGAATAGAAAATTATGGAGGAATGCAATCATGAAAAAGATTCTGGCTCTGCTGCTGGTTCTGGCGCTGTCCCTGACTCTGGTCGCCTGCGGCTCCGGCAAGAAGGACGCAGCTTCCACTGGCAGCTACAAGGTCGCCATGGTTACCGACTACGGTGATATCACCGACCAGTCCTTCAACCAGACCACCTGGGAAGCCGTCGTTGCCTTCGGCAAGGACAACAATGTGGAAACCAAGTACTACAAGCCCACCAGCAACGATACCGCCGGCCGTGTGGCTTCCGTGGAGCTGGCCATCGCTGAGGGCTACAACGTCATCGTGATGCCCGGTTACGCTTTCGGCGGCACCATCGTGGAAGTTGCTCCCAACTATCCCGACGTGAAGTTCGTCGCGCTGGACGTTGCCAAGGGCGACCTGCTGGAGACCGCCGTTGCCAACAAGGGCGAGAGCTATGACTACAACCCCGACAACTGGAATCTGGAAGACTATGTGGACATGAGCAATGTCTACTGCGCCATCTATCAGGAAGAGCTGGCCGGTTACATGGCCGGTTACGCTGCTGTCAAGCTGGGCTACACCAAGCTGGGCTTCCTGGGCGGCATGGCCGTCCCCGCCGTTATCCGCTATGGCTATGGCTATGTGCAGGGCGTTGACGCCGCTGCCAAGGAGCTGGGCATCACCGTTGACATGAAGTACGCTTACGGCAACCAGTTCTACGGCGACGCTGACATCACTGCCGTTATGGACACCTGGTATGCCGACGGCACCGAGGTCGTCTTCGCCTGCGGCGGCGGCATCTACACCTCCGCGGCTGAGGCTGCCAAGAAGGTCAATGCCAAGGTCATCGGTGTTGACGTTGACCAGAAGGGCATTATCGATGGCGACTACGGTGAGGGCATGACCGTTACCTCCGCCATGAAGGGCCTGTACCCCACCACGATCAATGCGCTGACTGACATCATCGTGGGCGGCAAGTGGGCTGACTATGCCGGCAAGATCGAGACTCTGGGTCTGGTATCCGGCGACGATCCCGCTGCCAACTACGTGCAGCTGGCCGAGACCACTCAGTTCGCCGACGGCAAGTTCTCCAAGGACGACTACGCCGCTCTGGTGAAGGGTATGTTCGACGGCACCATCACCGTCTCCAAAGATACCTCCGTTGAGCCTGCCGTGACCAACGTCAACGTTTCCTGGCTGGGCAACCTGAAGTAATTTCCTTTTCCAACCGCAAGAGAACGGGCAAACTGCCCGTTCTCTTTTTTTACCAAAAAATTTCCCAATTTCTACGGATTTTATTTGAAATCTGACGATAGGTCGTGTATAATAAAAAGTGACACACGAGTTTAGAACCGTCCGGCAGCGGCAGCCCTCCCATGATGGATTGCCGGACGGCGGCGGAAGGAAAGGGGCGAATTGTGCCGCTGCCCCGCCGGGAACGAAAAGGAGGTAATTGGATTGCAGGATTTGCCTTACGCAATCGAAATGGTAAACATTACGAAGCGCTTCCCCGGTATCATCGCAAACGACAATGTTACGCTCCAGCTGAAAAAGGGCGAGATACACGCCCTGCTGGGTGAAAACGGCGCCGGAAAATCCACGCTGATGAGCGTTCTGTTCGGCCTTTATCAGGCCGAAGAGGGCGTGATCAAAAAGGACGGCGTGGAGGTCAAAATCAACAACCCCAACGACGCCAATGCTCTGGGCATCGGCATGGTTCACCAGCACTTCAAGCTGGTGGAGTGCTTCTCCGTGCTGGACAACATCATCCTCGGTGACGAGGATACGAAGCACGGCATTCTTCAGCGCGCCCGCGCCCGGGAAAAGGTCATGGCGCTGTCGGAAAAATACGGCCTGCGGGTCGATCCTGACGCGCTGATCGAGGATATTTCCGTGGGTATGCAGCAGCGCACGGAAATTCTGAAAATGCTGTACCGGGACAACGAGATCCTGATTTTCGACGAGCCTACCGCCGTGCTGACCCCCCAGGAAATCCAGGAGCTGCTGCAGATCATGCGCAATCTCGCGGCGGAAGGGAAATCCATCCTCTTTATCTCCCACAAGCTCAACGAGATCATGGCGGTTGCCGACCGCTGCTCCGTTCTGCGCAAGGGCAAGTACATGGGCACCGTGAACATCGCGGATACCACCAAGGCAGAGCTGTCCCGGATGATGGTCGGCCGTGACGTGGAATTCGCAGTCACCAAGGGCGAGGCGCACCCGGCGGAGGTGGTTCTGGATGTGAAGAACCTCACCGTTCCCTCCAAAGTCCATAAGAACAACGCAGTCAAGGACGTGAGCTTCCAGGTACACGCGGGCGAGATCGTCTGCATCGCGGGCATCGACGGCAACGGCCAGAGCGAGCTGGTATATGCCATATCCGGTCTGGAACCCGCGTCCGGCGGCACGATCACCATGTGCGGCGTGGACATCACCCACGCCCCCATCCGCCGCCGCAGCATTCTGGGTATGAGCCACATTCCGGAGGATCGCCACAAGCACGGTCTGGTGCTGGACTACACGCTGGAAGACAACATGATCTTACAGCGGTATTTTGAGCCGGAGTTCACCGACAAGTTCGGCTTCCTCCGCCGGAAGAACATCCGCGCCTATGCCGAGCGGCTGATCGAGCAGTATGACGTCCGTTCCGGTCAGGGCCCCGTCACCGTGGCCCGTTCCATGTCCGGCGGCAACCAGCAGAAAGCGATCATCGCCCGGGAGATCGACAAGAACCCCCAGCTGCTTATTGCGGTGCAGCCCACCCGCGGTCTGGACGTAGGCGCCATTGAGTATATCCACAAGCAGATCGTCGCCCAGCGGGACGCGGGCAAGGCAGTGCTGCTGGTCTCTCTGGAGCTGGACGAGGTCATGACGGTGTCCGACCGCATCCTCGTCATGTACGAGGGCGAGATCGTAGGCGAGCTTGACCCCAAGACGACCACCGTGGAAGAATTGGGTCTGTACATGGCCGGTGCAAAGAAGGAGGCGAAGGAGCAGTGAAAAAAGAACATAAATCCCTGATCCGCAAGGACGGCTTCCAGACATTGCTCGCATCCTTGGTGTGCGTTCTGGGCGGTCTGATCGTGGGATATCTGGTGCTGCTGATCATCGAACCCAGCGGCGCCTTTGAAGCAATCGTCGCGGTGATGAAGAGCTTCCTGCGCTTCCCCGGCGCTCTGAAGCTCAAGTACTTCGGCCAGGCGCTGGTGCGCACGGCGCCGCTGCTGCTGTGCGCCCTGTCCGTCCTGTTTGCCTACAAGGTGGGCATGTTCAATATCGGCGCGGCGGGTCAGTACTGCGCCGGTGCCTGCGCCGCGCTGTATGCCGCGCTGGCGTGGAATATGCCCTGGTATGTCTGCATCCTGCTGGGTATGCTGGCGGGCGCGCTGCTGGGTATGCTGGCGGGTGCGCTGCGGACGCTGTTCAACGTCAACGTGGTCATTTCCGGTATCATGCTCAACTGGATCACCCTGTATCTGACCAATCTGGTGCTGGGCACAGTGAAGAATCCCACCAGCCCCTATACCAAGACCCTCCAGTCCACCAACCCCGGCGCGCTCATCCCCAGTCTGGGACTGGAAAAGCTCTTCAACAACGAAAAAAGCGTTACCATCGCCATTCCCATTGCGGTTCTGACGGCGGTGCTGGTGTGGGTGGTTCTGAATAAGACCAAATTCGGCTACGAGCTGAAGGCCACCGGCAGCAACTACAACGCCGCCAAATACTGCGGCATGAAGGAAAACCAGAACATCATCCTCACCATGGTCATCGCGGGCGCTCTGGCGGGCTTCGGCGCGGGCCTGCTGTACCTCACCGGCATCGAGGACTGGGAGACCACCATTTCCTCCGTCCCCGCCATGGGCTTCAACGGCATCGCCGTTGCGTTCCTCGGCGGCCTCAGCCCCATTGGCTCGATCCTGTCCGCGTTCTTCATCCAGTACATCACCACAGGCGGCGGCAACGTGGATCTGCAGGTCTACTGCTCCCAGATCTCCAGCCTGATCTCCGCGCTGATCATTTATCTGTGCGCCTTTGTGGGCTTCTTCAAGTATTTCATCCAGACCCGGCTGCGGAAAGCCGATGAGCGAAAAGCCGCAAAAGCCGCACAAATTCAGGAAGGGGGCGAGGACAAATGACACTGCTGATCCAATACACTTTGATCTTCGCGTCCGTTCTGATGCTGGTCGCCTTGGGCGGCTGCTTCGCCGAGCGCAGCGGCGTTATCAACATCGGTCTGGAGGGCATCATGGTCATCGGCGCTCTGGGCGGCGCTCTGGTGCTGAAATTCATGCCGGTCTCCGTGGGAGCGCCGGTCATGGTCATCACCACCGTCATTGTCAGCGCTCTGTTCGGCATGATATTTTCTTTACTTCTTGCAGTGGCTGCCATCAACTTCAAGGCTGACCAGACCATCACCGGCACCGCCATGAACATGCTGGCAACTGCTGCGGCTACCGTGGCGGTGAAGGCCATGAACACCGCGGCCTCCGGCGGCAACGACGTGTCCTCCGACATCTCCTACACCCGCACGAAAGATCTGCTGCTGGTTCATGTGGGCGGGTTCGAGCTGAACTGGTTCATGCTGGTGGCGGTGCTGTGCCTGATCGCGGCCTATGTGGCGCTGTACAAGACCCGCTTCGGTCTGCGGCTGCGTGCCTGCGGTGAGCATCCTCAGGCGGCGGACTCCGTGGGTATCAACGTCTACAGGATGCGCTATGCCGGTGTGCTGATCTCCGGACTGCTGGGCGGTCTCGGCGGCATCGTGTACATCACCGCGGGCGTCAGCGTGTGGAAGTTTGAAAACGGCGTGGCGGGCTTCGGCTTCCTTGCTCTGGCCGTCATGATCTTCGGCGCGTGGCACCCCCTGAAAATCGCGCTGGCGGCGCTGCTGTTCGGCTTCTGCCGGGCGCTGGGCAATGTGTATTCCGGCTTTGACTTCCTGCTGAACATGAACATCCCCAGCGTGGTGTACAACATGCTTCCGTACATCATTTCTCTGGTGGTGCTGGCGTTCACCTCCAAGAAGTCCCGCGCCCCCAAGGCCGAGGGCATCCCCTACGACAAGGGAAGCAGATGATATTTTTTCCGGGGTTTCCGACAGGAAACCCCGGAAAACTGTTCATAAAAAGAGGTTCTATGTCAATAGTTGGGGTAGAGAGAAAAAACAAATAATCGCAATACGTGTCGGAGTGATACTAAAATCTAGTAAACCACTTTAACCGTCTTACCAGATATAGTATATCACATCGTTGCGGATAGTTAGGGTCTATCTGGAAACCGGAAATATGACCAACAGCGAGGGATTTTTCGTCTGATGAAGCCATTTTTTCGCAGGAATACTTTGTGTATTGCAAGGAAAAATGGCGTACAGCAGGCGGAAAAGACCCGCTGTTTGGGCATGTTGACGGTTTTCAGATAGGCCCTAGGTTAAATTCTGTTTTCCATAGGCTTCTACAGGCTGATTTTCCCCATAACCACCGGATTCTTCGCCCCCGTGACCGTGGGAACGTTGTTGCATCCGGCAAAAATTGCCTCGTTGGCCAGCACCGCGAAGGCCACGGCCTCCTTGGCATTGCTGTCGTAGCCCAGATCCTCGTTGGTCAGGACCCGGCACTCCGGCAGCGCTCTGGCAACCGCCTGCACCAAGGTCTTATTCATGCTTCCGCCGCCGCCGATGATCAGCTTATCCGGTTTCCGGGGGAAATAATGCTCCACACTGTAGCGGATGGTCTGCGCCGTGTAGTCCGTCACTGTGGCCATCAGATCCTGACCGGAGATGTTCTCCCTGCGGGCATAGTCCATGATCTTCTTCACAAAGTCGGGGCCATAGTATTCCCGCCCGGTGGTCTTCGGGGGCTTCCGGCTCAGATAAGCGTCCTGCATCAGCATTTCCAGCAGCTTTTCATGCACCTTTCCTCCGGCAGCATAAGCACCGCCCTCGTCAAAGGTCTTTTCCCCGCCGGTCAGCTCCGTATAGACCGCATCCATGACCATATTGCCCGGGCCGGTATCAAAGGCGAACACGTCCTCCAGCCGACAGGCCGGGAGCAGACAGGTGATATTGCCGATGCCACCGATGTTCTGCAAGGCCACGCACTCGGTCTCGCTGCGGTAAATCAGGAACTCGCTGTAGGGTACCAGTGGTGCGCCCAGTCCGTCCGCCGCCACGTCCCGGACCCGGAAATCGCTCACCACCAGGCAGCCAAACCGCTGCGCCAGCACAGAGCCTTCTCCCAGCTGGAATGTGCTGCGGAAGCTGTGTCCAAGGTATGTTTCCGGCAGCGGGATGTGCCAGAAGGTCTGGCCGTGGCTGCCGATGAGGTCGATCTGCTCCGCCCGGATGCCGGTCTCAGCGCAAAGCGCCTCCACCGCCTGAACGTACAGCTCTCCCAGAAGAAAATTCATTTTGCAGAAATCCGCCGCGCAGGCGCTGTTTCCGCTTGCCAGCCGCAGAATTTCCCGGCGAATCTCCCCGGAAAAGGGCTGAAATACAAAGCCCAGCTGCTCGATTTTGGAAGCCGTTCCATGCCCGGTGATCCGGCACAGCGCCGCGTCCACGCCGTCGGCCGAGGTGCCGGACATCAGTCCCACCACGAGACGGCTGTCTTTTTCCATACATCCTACGATCGGGTGCATATTGTCACCTCACAGCATTTCTTTTGCCAGCATCAGCGCGCCGGCCGCTGCGTCCTGCTCCGGCTCCGTGCAGGTAAGAGCGGGATACTGCCTGCCCATTTCCGCGACGAAGGTCTCCCGAAGCTTGGTGTCATGCTCCAGCAGTCCGCCCAGCATGGCGACCTTTCCGGCCTTGATGCCCAGCTGCCGCGCCACCGCGCCCACCAGCCCGGTCATCTTGACGGCATTGTCCCGGATGATTTCCAGAGCGACCGCGTCGTCCTGTCCCGCCGCCTGCTCCACCAAGGGCGCCAGCGCCGCGATCCGGCTCTTGTCGCCGCCGTAGGTGTAGGAAATGATCTTCTTCTGATCGTCCAGTTCCATCTGCTCGGCCAGCAGCTGAGACAGCAGGGTTTTCTCGCCCCAGCCGTCCCATGCGCGGGCAACTGCCGCCAGAGCGTCCCTGCCCAGAGCGTAGCCGCTGCCCTCGTCGCCGATCAGATGTCCCCAGCCGCCGGAACGGGCATACTCCCCCGCCCCGTTCTTTCCGAAGCAGATGGAGCCGGTGCCCGCGATCAGGGCGATGCCCGCTTCGCCGGACAATGCGCCATTCAGGGCGATCACCTGATCGCCCACCAGATTCCAGTTCTCGATGCCGCCCCGGGTCATTTCCATCTCCACGATACGGGTCATTTCTTTGTTGCTGATACCGGCGGAGCCGATACAAAGCGCCCGACAATCACCCAGTCCGTTCAGATAGGCGCACAGCTCCCGCAGCAGCGCGGAGAATCGTTCCGCGCCGATGCTGTTCATATTGAAGGGGCCGAACACCGCGGTATCCAGCACCTTTCCCTCCGGCGAGGCGCAGACTACCTTGGTCTTGGTGCCGCCGCCGTCTACTCCTGCAATAAAGTCCATTGGTTTCTCCCTTTCGACTTACAGCAGATGATCCAGTGCTTTCCGAACGGCCGCATCCCAGAACTCCCAGTTGTGGATACCCGTCCAGTGTTCAAACCGGATGTCCGCGCCCAGCGCCGTCAGCTTGTCCGCCAGCCGCACATTGGCGGCGTACAGAGCGTCCTGCTCGCCGCAGGCCATATAGAGCTTCGGCAGCTGCGCCGCATCCGCTTTTTCCGCCAACGCCAGTAGATTGCAGTCCGCCGGAATTTCCAGAGACTGACCGAACACGGCCTGAAGCTCTCTTTTCTCCGCCGGTGTCTGCACGGCGACAAATTCCTCGATATCCGCCACTGCGGAAAAGGCCGCTGCCCCGGCGTAACGTTCCGGAGTTTGCAGCACGCATTTCAGCGTGCCGTAGCCGCCCATGGAAAGACCCATGAGATAGTTCTTCTCCCGCTTGGCGGAGAACCCGAAAAAGCCCCGGCAAATCTCCGGCAGTTCGTCGTGAATAAAGGTGAAATAGGAAATTCCCCGGTCCATGTCCGCGTAAAAACTTCGCTGAACCTCCGGGATCACCAGCGCCGCGTTCTTTTCCCGGGCATAGCGCTCCACGCTGGTATACCGCGCCCAGCCGGTGCAGTTGTCCTCCAGCCCATGGAGCAGATATACCACCGGCACCTGAGAGAGGTCGGTTTTCTCCGGCAGAATGACGGTCATGGAGGTATTCATCCCCATGGCGTCCGACCGGAAATCACAACGCATATGTGCCATAATCAGTTCTCCCCCACGGCCTGGGCGACCCGTCCCTCATGGGCTTCCAGCCGCTGCTCGGCCTCGTGCACATCGCTGCCGGTTTTCAGCATGACAATGGCGACCTTCGCCCGATAGCCGCACTTTTCCAGCGCCTCGGTAGCCGTATCGTAATCCACGCCGGTGGCTTCACAGACGATGCGCTTGCACCGCTCCACCAGCTTGGCGTTGGTAGGCTTCACGTCCACCATCAGGTTGCCGTAGACCTTGCCCAGCTTGATCATCGCGCCGGTGGAGAGCATATTCAGCACCATTTTCTGGGCGGTGCCGCTCTTCATCCGGGTAGAGCCGGTGACCACCTCCGGGCCGGGGGTAGGAGTAATGGCGATCTCCGCCGTCTTTTCCACCTGAGAACCGGGGTTGCAGGAAATGCCGATGACATGGGCGCCCTGCTTTCTGGCGTAATTCATAGCGCCCAGCACATAGGGCGTTCTGCCGGAGGCGGCGATGCCCACCAGCACGTCCTTGCTGCCAAAGTCGATTTTCTTCAAATCCTCCGCGCCAAGGGCTTCGTCGTCCTCCGCGCCTTCCTTTGCCCGGAAAATCGCCTCGTTTCCGCCGGCGATCAGGCCGATCACCTCTCCGGGATCGGTAGAGTAAGTGGGCGGGCATTCCACGGCGTCCAGAACGCCCAGACGTCCGGAAGTGCCGCAGCCGCTGTACACCAGCCGTCCGCCCTGCTTCAGCTGGGCAGCGATCACATCCACCGCCTGAGCGATGTGTTCGGCCTCGGCTCCCACCGCCGCGGCGACCTTTTTATCTTCTTCGTTGATCAGCTTCACCATGCTCAGCGTACTCATGGTGTCGATCTGCGCAGTCCGGCTGTTACGCTGTTCTGTCTTGATAGAATTGAGATCCATATCGTTCCTCCAGTTACGCTCAGCCACGGGCAGACGGTTTTACCGCCTGCACCGGCGCCGCGCTTTCATTATTCGTGATTCAATCGCAAAGAGAACAGGCAACAAAATGGTCCGGGCTGACTTCTTTCAGGCAGACATTAGTTTAGCATTGCGAAACGAGTTTGTCAACAGCCGCCAGCCGATGCGGAATTGCGTTTCACACTTTGTCATAATTTGATGGTATCTGCACGAATATGCGAAATATTTGCACTTGCGATTTGGCACAATGACGAAAATGTGGCCTTTGAACTGTGCAATTTGCTTTGGGTGGTTTTAGGGAAGCTCTGATTAAATCGGCAAGAGCTGGAGGCAGGAAATTCCGGCTCAGCCGCAGCCGATTTGTTCAGAGGTTCCCCAGTCCCCCTTTGTCCCCTCCCCTGATGCTTCCAATTTATGCACTTCCTGACAGGCGGCGCATAAACTGTCCTATAAGCAATTTTCGCTTAAATCACGCCATCAGGAGGGGTTTCCATGTCTGAGCAATGTCCGGCATCCTGCGTTGCGATCCTCAGGATCTGCGCCAGGCCATGTCCATTCACACACGGAAGATAACCGACGCCTGCCGGGATAAGGACTGCGTGGAAGACCTGCGGGTCTATCTTACCGCCGGTTCCCAGCAGACGCTTGACAACGCCGCCAACGTGCGGGTACGCAGCGCCCAGCTTCTGCACACCTACATCGATGTGGAGCCGGTCGCCTTTGACCGGAATCACTACTGTATCGACATCACCTTCTACTACCGCATTCTGGCGGACGCGGTGATCGGCACCTGCCGTCCCGCAGCACTGAGCGGTCTCGCGGTATTCTCCAAACGGGCGGTGCTATGCGGTGAGGACAGCCGCGCCCACATTTTCACCAGCGACACCCGCATCGGAGAAGCCGACGGCTGCACGCTCTCTTCCTCCAATCGTCCTACCGCCGTGGTAGAGGTCACTGCCCCCAATCAGGAAGGCGACGTTTTCCCGATACATATTTGGCACATTACAAAGCGGAGGTACTCTCAAGCAGGAGTACCTCCGTTTTCGTTTCTGTCTGTCAGGCTCTCTCCGTATCCAGCCGGTTGTGGGAGAACATCCGCACATTCTGGCTGATATTTCGGTTGATACAGGCCGTGTACAGAATGTCGATCATATTCAGCTGGGCAATTCGGGAGGACATAGCGCCGCTGCGGTACAGTTCCTCCGAAGCCATCACGTTCAGGCAGCAGGCTGCCATCCGGGAAATGGGCGACAACTCAAAGCGGGTAATGGCGATGATGGGCGTTCCCTGCGCCTTCAGATATTCCGCGCAGCGGACAATTTCCTCGGTTCTACCCGAATAGCTGATGACAATCGCCACGTCGTTTGGTTTGGAATTCCGGGCGATGACGTACTGAGAGTGAATGTCCTCGCAGCAGGAGCAGGGCTTGTCGATCCGGAGGAATTTCAGATACGCGTCCTTGGCCACCAGCTGGGAAGCGCCCAGTCCGAACAGAAGGACGGAATCCGCCCGGCAGATCATGTCAACCGCCTGTTCCAGCACCTGCGGCTCCACGAGCTTCACCGTTTCTTCCAGTGACGCAATGTTCCGGTAGGTGATCTTGTAGACGATATCCGAAGTGCTTCCGGCGGTGACGCGGGCATTCCCCTTGGTCTGCTCCTGCGTCCGCACGGCGATCTCAAACAACAGCTGCTTCTGCAGATCCCGGTAGCCCTCAAATCCCAGCTTTTTGCACAGGCGCACAATGGTCGCCGCGGAGCTGAAGGAGCGCTGGGACAGCTCCTTTACACTGAGCTGGGGAATTTCCTCGGAATGCTCCAGAAGATACCGAAGCGCCCCCTGCTCCGCGCCGCTGGCCGTGGGCAGATACTGCTTCGCGCGAATCAAAACACTTTTCAAGTAAATCATCTCCTACCCGAGTTTCATCTGTGATAGTTTAGCACATTTTTTCCGAAAAAGCAAGAATCCGCCCCTGCACCCGGCATAACCGGTACGCAGGGGCAGTCTTTTACACATCTTTTACCCGTTCCGCGGGAACGGTGAAAAACGTCAGCACGAAGCCCATGACGCAGCTGATGGCAAGTCCCACGCAGTATAAAAGCATACCCTTGGTTCCCACCGGCCCCGCGCCCATCATGGGGATACCGAGCAAACCGGAAGCGCCCCAGCCGGAGGACGCCACGCCGCAGGCCATAATAAACGCGCCGCCAAAGCCGCCGCCAAGGCAGGCCGTCACAAAGGGTCTGCCAAGAGGCAGCGTCACGCCGTAGAGCAGCGGAGACCCGACCCCCATCATGCCGGGAATGACCGGATCAAATATTTTTCCGAAAACTTCAAAATTCGGTTTTTTCCTGTTTTTAGGGTCTATCTGAAAACCGGGAATATGACCAACAGCGAGGGATTTTTCGCCTG
>ENA-OPWH01000882-OPWH01000882.1-human-gut-metagenome-genome-assembly--contig:-NODE-882-length-20853-cov-4.517838_pt1 | contig 20853 bp, 21 predicted proteins | sample MGYA00241506_ERZ502004 | MGnify/ENA primary metagenome ERZ502004 (study PRJEB25962, sample SAMEA2043049) | human gut metagenome | biome: human gut; feature: human-associated habitat; material: faeces... | reverse complement strand
AAGTTCACTACAAACATTTTTGCCTACCCCACCACCTATGTGGTTGACCGCAGCGGCAATATCGTGGGTGACCCCATCGTAGGTGCCATCACGGAAAAGAAGCAGGCGGAGACGCTGCAAAAGCTCATCGACCAGGCTCTTGCCGCCGATATGGGCTGACAAACGAATTTATCTTCTCAGAAAGGAGGGATACACCATGTATCGGAGAGTATTGCCGCTTCTGCTCACCGCGGTACTGCTGCTGAGCGGCTGCACTGCCGGGCAGAAAAATATGCCGCAGAAAACGGACGAGAAGGAAATGACCGGACAGCCCTCTGATATGTCCGGTGAAGGAAGCATGTATATGGATACCACGGAAAATGTCATATATCTGGCGGGCGGCTGCTTCTGGGGCATGGAACAGCTGATGCAATCCATCCCCGGCGTCATCGATGCCGAGAGCGGCTATGCCAACGGCACCTGCGAGGCGGACGCCGATTACAAGACCGTCTGCAAGGGCGAGACCGGCTTTCGGGAGGCCGTGCGGGTGGAATACGACCCCGAGCAGGTGAGCCTTGACGCGCTGCTGCTGGCCTACTTCTATGTCATCGACCCCACGGTACAAAACCGGCAGGGCAACGACCGGGGCAGCCAGTACCAGACCGGCGTCTACTACACCAACGAAAGCGCGAGAGAAACGGTAAAGCGCATCGCGGAGATCGAGCGCGGCCGCAGCGAGAAATTCTTCGTGGAGATCGGCCCGCTCAAAAACTACTATCCCGCCGAGGAATATCACCAAAACTACCTGGAAAAGAACCCCAACGGCTACTGCCACATCCCCCGGGCGGAGATGGAGATGTTCTCCAGGCTTCGCATCGATCCGGGCGACTATCAGAAGCCCGCGGCGGAGTCCATCCGGGACAAGCTGACGGCGGAGCAGTACCGTGTTACGCAGGAGAGCGGCACGGAGCGCGCCTTCACGGGCGAGCTCTGGGACAAGTTTGAAAAGGGCATCTATGTGGACATTGTCACCGGCGAGCCGCTGTTCTCCTCTACGGATAAGTTTGAAAGCGGCTGCGGCTGGCCTGCCTTTACAAAGCCCATCGAGAGTCCTGCTGTGGTGGAACGGGAGGACTTGAGCCACGGCATGCGCCGCACAGAGGTGCGCAGCCGCGCCGGCGACTCCCATCTGGGCCATGTGTTCACTGGCGATCCGGAGTCGCCCAACGGTGTGCGCTACTGCATCAACAGCGCCGCCCTCCGCTTCGTGCCTTACGAGAAAATGGAGGCCGAGGGCTACGGATACCTTCTGAATTTGTTTGAGGGGTAGGCCGGGCACGGATATGTTGACGCAGCAGAAAAGAAAGCCCCTGCTCGACTGAGCAGGCCACACAAGCCAGCTGACCCTCCGTATGTACTGAAGCATACGGAGGGTCAGCTGCTGTTCGTAATGAAAGTCTTTTGCTCTGAAGGTGCTTTTGGGGTTTGATACGCAGGAAGCGGCTCAATTAGTTTCCTGCTTTCGTTCCGCGGATATATTCCTGCTGTGCTGTCATTTTCGCAGCTGCAAGCGCCATCAGCTGCCGCTCACCCTCGATCTCGCTGGGATAGGGATAGGATTTTGCGCATTGGCGAAACTGCGCCATGAGCTTCTCAGCCTTCTTCGGGTTTTGCTCAGCCAGCAGTGCATACACATATTCCGTGCGCAGCACCGACGGGTATTTTTTCATGGCCTTCATGCCCCTCATCTGATCCTTTGTCCGCATTTCGTCCAGGATCTCCTTTCGGTTTTCCGAGATCATTTCCACATACATCTGGTCGCATACCATCAGATTGCGATATAAGCCAATGATCCCATTTTGCTGGGCGAGAAGCCGTTTCATCAGCGTGTCTGCTTCATCAAACCGCTGCTGATCCATCAACCGGTTGCACGCCAGCACGCCGGTCGTGGCTACGATCCCGTTTTTCATCGACTCGTCAGAGGGGACTTTGAACCACTCATCGGGCATATCCTTTAAGCGAAGTCCCTTTGCGATTTGTTCATTTACCTTCATCTGGATCCAGAACGCCCGGGTTGCCTCTTCACTGCGGGAAAGCTCCAGTGCGTTCCTTCCATCATTGTTTACCGGCCCCATTTTAATGGGCAGACCGTTTATCAGGGCAAAGGCCAGCCCGATAACCGCAAAGATCATCAGGATCGTCCAGCCCAGCGAACGGGCGGAGCAGAGGAAAGACAGGCCCACACAAAGCACGGCTGTGGCCAGGTTTATGATCACACCGCCAAAGTTATACAGCATTACCGGCATTTTCCCGTCCTTCAAGTCGGGTGGTATCATCAAGCATTGGCCGCCGGTTCCGGCGATATGCAGCTTCCTGCATTGTATGCGGCCGTCGAGCTTTACCCACATCAGATTTGCGATCCGAAAAGAGCTGAAGCGGTAGCCGGTCATCAGGCCAAAGATCAAATGCCCCGCCTCATGGATAATGAGCTGAATCAGTATGGCGGCGTATGTGCCGATAAGCATCAGTGCAAGGGGTATAATCTCCGAAAAAAGCCCTTTTTCAGACTGACCCGCCGTATCCATATACATGAGATCGAATATGCCGCAGGCAGCACCAAGCAGCATGTAAAACACGATACCGATCCATTGTCCCTTGTTCTGTGCCGTTTTCTCTTTCTTCTTTTTTGTCATGAGACCTCCATTATTGGTTCTTCTGCATCTCCAATCATACCGGAATTATGAAAACAAATTGACAGCTACTGCTCATAAGACAAATCTAAGCTTATCCATTGACCAACTATTTTTAAGTTTAGCATATCTTTTTGCGTTTTTCCACCGCTTTTTCACCTGGCATTTGCCGCTGCCTTTTTGCCGCCGAACACGGGAGGGCGGATCATTCAGCTCTGCCGCAGCCCATTTCAGCGGAGCGGGCGCTATCCGCGCTGACGGCTGATTTGCGACGAATTTGCATATTGACATCGGGGCGGCATCATGTTATGCTGAATTGCAAATGAATTGCAAATTGGAGGCGTGGTGACTTGTCCAGTTACAGCACGCGGCAGAGGAAGGCTCTGCTTGCCTATTTGAGCCGGCACCCGGATGAGCTGCTGTCCGCACGGCAAATTGCGGACGCGCTGGCGGATGAAAAAATCAGCCTCAGCGCCGTATACCGGAACCTTGCACAGTTAGAGGCGGAAGAAAAAGTGCGGCGCAGCAGCAAGAGCGGCACGCGAGAGGTCTACTATCAGTACCTTGACGCCGAGAGCTGTAAGGGTGCGCTGCACATGAGCTGTGTAAAATGCGGCAGGACCTTTCACATGGCAAGCGGCAACGCCGCCCTGTTTGCAAAGCACTTGGCGCAGAGCGAGCAATTCACGCTGGACGCCGCCGACACGATTCTCTATGGCACCTGCGCGGATTGCCGGGAAGAATAATATTTGGAAGGAGGACAGGCTATGACAAAGAAGCTTCGTTTGATCACAGGCTTGCTGGCAGCCGTGCTGGCGGCTGTCATGCTGTCCTCCGCTGTCTATATTGCGGTCGAAGCCAACCATACCTGCTCCGGCGAGGACTGCGCCATCTGCCACCAGCTGCAGGTCTGTGAAAATCTGCTCAAGAGCATTGGGCTTGCCGGTGCTGCCGCGGTTTTCGCCGCGGCGGTCAGGTATGCCCCGTGCAGGGTCATCCCCTCCTGCGCGGAGGTTGTCCGCACGTTTACTCTGGTTTCGCTCAAGGTCAAGCTTTCAGATTAAATAAGAACTATTTACAAGGGTGTAGTCTATCCGTTTTCGGATAGGCTTTCGCGGCGTTGCCGTTACCCTTGTATTTTTGCGCCCATTTTTACGTTCTTATCATAATCTGGAGGTACATATAGCCTATGAAAAAGATCACTGCGCTGCTGCTTGCGCTAATGATGCTGGCCGGCGTCCTTGCCGGCTGCGGAAAGCCGCAGGATACCGGAAAAGCCGGCAAATTGAAGGTCGTCACGACCATTTTCCCCGAATACGATTGGGTCAGGGCGATCCTGGGCGACAAGGCGGAGAACGCCGAGGTCACCATGCTGCTGGATAACGGCGTTGACCTGCACAGCTATCAGCCCACGGCAGATGATATTGTCAAGATCTCCGACTGCGACCTGTTCGTCTATGTGGGCGGCGAGTCCGATGGCTGGGTGGAAAACGCTCTGAAAAACGCCGCCAACAGGAATATGAAGGTCATCAACCTTCTGGAGGTGCTGGGTGATTCCGTGAAAACGGAGGAGACCGTTGAGGGCATGCAGGAGGACGGTCACGACCACGGTCACGGTCACAGCCACGATGAACAGCTCACGGAGGATGACATCAGGGATCGCACCCTTTCGGATTTCGCCGGTGCGTGGAAGTCCCTGCACCCCTATCTGCTGAACGGCGACCTGGACAAATTCTGCCAACACAGGGCGGAGGAGGACGAGGACACCTCGACCACAAAGGACACCTATTTGGAGAAGTACAAGACCTCGTGGCAGTGTGACGCCGAGAAGATCTCTATCAACGGGAACACGATCACCTTCACTTATGGAGACGGAAAAACCGTTTCCGCTGAATACACCTATGCCGGTTATCAGCCGAAGCTGGATGACGAGGGCAATATCCGCAGCGTCCGTTATCAGTTTGAAACCACCAGTGCCGATGCACCCCAATATGTGCAGTTCAACGACCACGGCCACGAGCCGGGCGAGGCGGAGCATTTCCATATCTACTTCGGCAACGACGGCTTCGATGCGCTGATGAGCGCCAAGACCAATCCGTTTTTTGTGAAGGACGCGCTTTCCGCAGAGGATATCCTTGACGAGCTGATGGGGCATGACCATGGGGAGGAAAAGGACGAGCACGTCTGGCTGTCCCTGAAGAACGCCCAGACACTCTGCGTGACGCTTGCGGATGCGCTGTGTGCCATCGACCCGGACAACAAGAACACCTATATCGCCAACGCCGCGGCGTATAGGGAAAAGCTGGCTGCTCTTGACGCAGACTATAAGGCGGCTGTGGACAGTGCGGCCCATAAGACCGTTTTGTTTGGCGACCGTTTCCCGTTCCGCTATCTGGTGGATGATTACGGTCTGCGCTACTATGCCGCCTTTGCGGGCTGCTCTGCCGAAACCGAGGCCAGCTTTGAAACCGTTTCGTTCCTTGCTAAGAAGGTGGATGCGCTGGGGCTTCCCTGCGTGCTGACCATCGAGGGCGCACAGCACAGGATCGCGGAAACCATCGTCCAGAACACCGCCGGGAAGAATCAGAAGGTGCTGACCATGGATTCCATGCAGTCCACCACCTCCAAGGGCGTGGCAAACGGCGCTACATACCTTTCCGTTATGGAGAAGAATCTCTCCGTGCTGAAGGAAGCGTTGGGGTAAGGAGGTAGGTTTATGGCTCAGCTCACTTGTCAAAATCTCTGTGCCGGCTACGATGGACGGCCCGTTCTCCAAGACCTCACCTTTGAGCTCCTTGCAGGCGACTATCTCTGCATCGTAGGGGAAAACGGCTCCGGCAAGAGTACCCTTATGAAAACGATCCTCGGCTTGCAGGCCCCCATCAGCGGCAGAATTTTGACGGGCGATGGGCTGAGGAAAAACGAGATCGGCTATCTGCCGCAGCAGACAGTGGTACAAAAGGACTTCCCGGCATCCGTGAGAGAGATCGTTCTCTCCGGGTGCCTGGGACGCTGCGGCAGCCGTCCTTTTTATAACAAAGAAGAAAAGAAACTTGCAGCGGAGGCTATAGAGAAAATGCAGATCACACAGCTTGCAAGGCGGTGCTATCGGGAGCTGTCCGGCGGGCAGCAGCAGCGGGTGCTGCTTGCCCGCGCACTGTGCGCCACGCAAAAAATGCTGCTTCTTGATGAGCCTGTTTCCGGGCTTGACCCCAAGGTGACGGCGGAAATGTATACGCTCATCGAAAAGCTCAACCGTGAGGACGGCATCACCGTGATCATGATCTCGCACGATATTACTGCCGCAGTTAAATACGCCAGCCATATTCTGCATATTGGCGACACCGTTTTCTTTGGGACAAGGGCGGACTATCTCCAAAGCCCGCAAGGACGGCTGTTTGACGCGAAGAAGGGTGGTGACATCCAATGACTGCTATCTTGGAAAAGCTGGCTCTCTATTGGGCATATCCCTTTGTCCGCTATGCGCTCATTGTCGGTGTGCTGATCGCGCTTTGCTCCTCCCTGCTGGGCGTAACGCTGGTGCTGAAGCGGTTTTCCTTCATTGGTGACGGTCTGTCCCACGTGGCGTTCGGCGCGATGGCGATTGCCGCCGTGCTGCAGATCACCAACAAAATGCCCCTTGTCATGGTCGTTACCATCCTCAGCGCCGTGCTGCTCCTGCGCACCGGACAGAATACGAAAATCAAGGGCGACGCCGCCATTGCCATGATCTCTGTCGGTTCTTTGGCAATCGGATACCTATTGATGAATATTTTTTCAACTTCATCCAACCTTTCGGGCGATGTGTGCAGCACGCTGTTCGGCTCCACCTCCATTCTGACGCTGTCCCCCGTAGAGGTATGGCTGTGCGTGGGAATGTCGGTGCTGGTCGTGGCGGTGTTCATCCTGTTTTACAATAAGATCTTCGCCGTGACCTTTGACGAGAGCTTTGCAAGGGCGGCCGGCACGAAGGCGGGGCTTTACAACCTGCTGATCGCCATCGTCGTTGCGGTCATCATCGTGCTGGCGATGAACCTTGTGGGTTCCCTGCTGATCTCCGCCTTGGTGATCTTCCCGGCACTGTCCGCCATGCGGATGTTCAAGAGCTTTCGCAGCGTGACCATCTCCGCGGCAGTCCTTTCGGTTTTCTGTGCGCTGCTCGGTATTCTGGCGTCCATTCTCGCCGGTACGCCGGTAGGCTCCACCATCGTCGCCGTTCAGATCGGTGCTTTCGGTCTGTCGTGGCTGGCAGGCACGGTATTGGGAGGTGTTCGCAGATGAAAAAACTATTTTGCGTGCTGTTGGCAGCCCTGCTGCTCTGCACTCTCGCCGCCTGCGGCCATGAGGACACCGCACAAAAGCCCGCTGCGGAGGATGCAGAAGGCACCGCCGTGGTCGACATTGACCTGACCGCACTCAGCGGCATCATGGTCTATTCCGAGGTCAACAGCATGATCTCCTTCCCGGATAACTACATTGGAAAAACCGTCAAAATGCAGGGGCAGTTCACCATATACCAGGCCACCGACGAAAACGGTACTTTTATCCCGGACAAAATGTTCTTCGCCTGCATGATTGCCGATGCCACCGCCTGCTGCGCACAGGGGCTGGAGTTTGCCCTCGCCGGAAAGCCCGTCTATCCCGATGATTATCCGGAGCTGGGGGCGGAGATCACCGTGGTGGGTACATTTGAATGGTACGAGGAGGATGGCTGCCGGTACTACCGGCTGGGTAACGCATCGTTTGTGAACTGAGGCAGCGTGGGTCGTATCAACCGGAAATTCCGTGCCACGTTTCGATTACGATATAAGCAGCAGTCCCCCGGACAACGAAACGTCCGGGGGACCGCTGCTTATCGTTAGATGTCCATTGTCAAGAGGTATGCGGCACCCGTCGCCCCATCGTATACGCACAGGGAAACATTTGTGTACGCGCTCGTCCCCGGGTTTCGATCCACCATTTTCCAGTAGCCGTCCGCGATCGGGGGCAGCTCCACATAGGCGGAAAGGCTCTCCAAAAAGCACTCAGCCTCTTCGGAGATGGGAAAGCGTTCCCATTGCAGGAACGCCTGACGCACGTCCTCCCCAACGGTCAGCTTATATAGTGCTATTCCCTCATAAGGAAACCCTTCGTAGTTATTGAAGAGTTCCTCAAGCACACAGTCTTTCTTATCAATATGCAAGGCAAAATCCCGCATAAGCTGCGCCTTGGGATCACCAAGGCGATTTGACCCGCACGACACCAGAAGCATTCCGATACACACGAGAGCCATAACGCATATCAGCTTTTTCATGATTTACTCCTTATGTAAGTGTGTCATTTGGACAGCGGCATTGGCGCATAATTCAACGCCATGATGGCAAAAACCAAAGCCGCAAACGCGAGCAAAGCAACAGCGATGATTTTCAGCACGCGCCGCGTCCGATGGTTTCTGATGGCAAGCTGTGTATTGATGCAGGACAGCTCCTTCGCCAACTGGTTCGGTTCCTCTTTGCCTTCCGCCTGGGTGCCCAAAAGCTCGCTTACAGTCGTTTCAAGAATGACAGCCAGCTTTATCAACTGCTCAGCATCGGGAACCGACTGACCTTTCTCCCATTTTGAAATGGTCTGCCGGACGACATGGAGACGTGATGCCAATTCCTCCTGCGAAAGACCTCGCTCCCTGCGTTTCAGTCGAAGGTTTTCTTGAAACATGGAGATCTCTCCTTCCCTCAAAGATTCCACACATAGTATAGCAGCAGCAACACCGTTGCGGCAAGCAACGCAAAGTAACATTCGTGCATTTGCCCCGCGTTGACTCAATGGCAAAAGGTATTCACTGTACCTCGCTGGGCTTTGTACCGACCTCCACAACGGTATCGCAGCAATTTCCGATCAGCTCCCTGTCGTGGGTAATCACGAGAATGGTCCTGCCGTTCCGCGCTTCGCTTTTCAGCCTTTCTGCAATCAGGCGCATATTCCTCCCATCAAGTCCGCTGGTGGGCTCGTCAAGGATCAATATCCTGCGGCCGGAAAAGATGGCGCAGGCAATGGCAAGGCGCTGCTTCTGTCCGCCGGACAGGGCGGACGGGTGCGCCTCCCTGTACTCGTAAAGTCCAAGCTCTTTGAGCAGGATCCTTGCACGGTCTTTACTTTCTTCTGTCAATTCGGTATTCAGCAGCAGCTCCTCCGCCACGCTTGCCGTAAAAAACTGCGTTGACGTGTCATTACCACAGTAATAGATCTCCCTGCGCCGGACTGCCGCTCTTGCTTTTTTTCCATCTATCAGGATATGTCCCCTTGTCTGCCTTGCCAGCCCGCAGAGGATCTGCGCAAGGGTGGTTTTCCCCGCGCCGTTTTGCCCCGTTATGGCGGTCACACCGCCCTCTGGAACGGACAGCGAAATATCCTCAAAAATAGCTTCCTTGCGTATTCTTTTCGAGAGCTCTGCTGTCCTCAAGACGGCAGGGCTTTCGTCCAATACGGAGGGAGCGGGAAGGCTCTTTCCCTCGCGCGGAGAGCGGAGACCCATGCCTAAGATGTCTGCTTCCGGCAGAAGGAGCAAATCCTCCGGTGTATACTCGGCCGCTATTCTGCCGTCCCGCAGATATAAAAACCGGTCTGCGATCCCCATCAGCCAGTCGATCCGGTGCTCCGCGATGAGCAGGGTAAAGCCCTGCTCCTTGAGCTGCCGTAGGGTCTGCGCAAGCTGCCTTGTCCCGGCGGCGTCGAGGTTGGCCGTCGGCTCGTCGCACACAAAGACCTTTGGCTTCATGGCATATACGGACGCAATGGCCGCCCGCTGCTTTTCTCCGCTTGAGAGGATGTCAACTGCCCTGTCTTTCAGACGGGACAGCCTCAATGCCTCTATGGCAGCGTCCGTCCTCTCCCGTATCTCCTGAGTGGATAAGCCGTAATTCTCGCAGGGAAAGGCGACCTCTCCGGCAAGCTCGGAGGAAAAGAACTGGCTTTTGGGGTCCTGAAAAACGCTTCCCACCAAACGCCCGATCTCCCATGTGGAAAGCCTTGATATGTCCTTGCCGTCTATCCTCACGCTCCCGCTGAAAACTCCTGGGTAATAGGGCGGCGCAAGCCCGTTGACAAGCCTTGTCACGGTGGTCTTGCCGCAGCCGGAAAGCCCCGTCAGCACGACGCATTCGCCGCTTTTTACCGAAAGGGAAATGTCCTGTACGCCTCTGTCTGAGTTTTCGTATTGAAAAGAAGCGCGTATAAGCTCGATCATGCCATGCTCCTTTCCAAAACCAAATAGGAAGCCGTGACTATCGCACATGCGGCTGCCGCGATGTGATCCCGCGCTCCGGCCTTTTGCTCATAATAGCTGCCGCGCACGCCCGGACGCTCCGCGCCTCTTGCAACAGCGGAAACGGAAAGCTGATCGGCAAGCTGCAACACCCGAAGAAGAAAGGGAACCAGCACATACTCTATGCTCTGCACGGGATGCGCGAGCAGCTGCCCCGCCGCAGTAAGACCTCGGTTTTTCATCGACCTGCCTACTCCCTTTAGCTCCGTCCGCATGGTGGGGAAGAAGCGAAAGACCACAAGAAGCCCGAGAATGAACGGGGTGGGCATACGGAGGCGGGATAAGAACGCGGAGAGCATTCCCGGCGGCGTGGTGATCAGATCCCATGACACCAGAAAGATCGGTGACAGATTCCAGAACATCAGAACATAAAACTCCGAAAAGACCGGCATGTGCAGCCCGTGGAAGCGGATGCCATACAGCAGCAGCGCCAGCAGCAGATAAAAGCAGCCATAGGACGCGGCAAGGCGGAAGTTCCGCTGCAGGACGAGATAAAGAAGCGCACCGCCGGTCAGGATGCAGGTGAGCAGCACATTCCCGCCGATGGTTACTCCGGCAAAGACGCACAGCAGCGCCCACAGCTTGACCGGCACCGCAAAGGATGCGTCCGCTCTCATAGAACGCCGGCCTTCTGAAAATGCCTGCGGATCAGCCGACTGCCCACCATGCAGCCTAAAAAGCCCATCAGCGTCGTAAACAGCAGAATAAAGGCCAGCCAGCCGGGAGAGGTGTAGTAACGCACATAGGAATCGATGTAGCTCTGCTCCATGCCGCTTGCCAGCGCAAAATCGTAGTAGGTATCCCAGAAGAACCAGATGGGCAGCAGATTGACCCCGTTGTACAGCAGGCTTGCCGCCGTCCAGGCGGCAGTCAGCCGTTTCGGCTTTTGGCAGGAGCCTTCCTTCCAGAGAATCGCCTCGCAGAGGATCCCCACGAGAACATAATAAGGAAGCAAAAACCAGTTGCCCATCAGCAGGAAAATCACGCCGAGAATCGTCATATAGATCAGCGTCACAAAACGCTTTCCGATCCGGCTGACCATGAGCATATAGACCGGCGCGCAGAGGAACATGGTGATCCCCACGGACAGCACCATGCTGACAAAGTCGTTGGCCATGCAGACCATGTTGATAACGAGCTGGATCACGATCAGCACTGCGGAGAGCAATACCGTGGTGATCACATCCCTGACAGACCATTTATTTGTTTCTTTCATAAACTCCTCCTTGTTTTCGACACTTCGTTTTCCAATATTGTACTCGGAATCCTGTTTATCACGCAACTTTCTACGCCGTCCACTCCATGCTCTCGCTCTGGAGCTGCGCCATACGGCGGAACAGGCCGTTCTTTTTCAGCAGCTCTGCCGGAGAACCCATCTCAACCACGCGGCCGCCGGAGAGCAGGACGATCTGGTCGGCGTTCATGACGGTACGCATGCGGTGCGCGATGATGAGCACCGTCTTATCCTTGATCAATCCGGACAGCGCCGCCTGCACCGCCGTTTCATTTTCCACGTCCAGCGAGGCCGTGGCCTCATCCAGCAAAATCACCGGCGCGTCCTTCAAGATGGCGCGGGCAATGGAGATGCGCTGCCGCTCACCGCCGGAGAGCCGGGAGCCGTTTTCCCCGATCAGGGTATGGTAGCCCTCCGGCAGCTTGGATACAAAGGCGTCGCACTGCGCCGCCTTCGCCGCCGCCAGCACCTCCTCATCGGTGGCGTCCCGCTTGCCGAGGCGGATGTTTTCCATCACGGTATCCGCAAACAGCACCACATCCTGAAATACGATGGCGTAGTTTTTCAGCAGTGCCTCGCCGTCCACCGTGGACACATCCACGCCGCCCAGCCGCACCGTTCCCTCCGCCGGGTCCCAGAAGCGGGCCGCCAGCTTGGCTGCCGTGGACTTGCCGCCGCCGGAGGGGCCCACCAGTGCCGTCACCTGCCCCTGCTTCGCCGTAAAGGAGACGTCCCTTAGCACGTCCTCTTTTTCCCGGTAGGCAAAGGTCACATGCTCAAAGCGGATGTCGTAGCCGTCAGGATCATATTCGGTCAGGCCGGTCATGCGCTTTTCGTTCTCGATCTCCTGCATGCGCTCGATGCGCACCTCGCAGGCGAAAACCGCGGCCATGTTGGCAAACATGGAGCCGATGGGGTCATATACCCGGGTGGCGGCGATAAGGAACATCAGAAACGGGATCAGCGCCAGGTCGCCGCGGCTCATCAGCGTTACCCCCGTGAGGACGGTGGTGGCGATGCCCAGCTTTAGGAAGGACTGTGCCGCCGTGACTACGGAGCCTGTGAACAGCTCGCCCCGGATGGTGTCCTGCTCCGCCTCGTCCAGCCTGCGGTTCAGGTCGGCGATATACCGCGCCTTCTGGTTGCACGCCTTGATCTCCGGCGCGCACTCCAGCACCTCCTGCATGGCGTCGGTGGCCGCGCGGCGGGTGACGAGCCCCTTCGTTATATGCCGCTTTTCCATGCGCCGGGAGAGATATACCATCAGCAGCGACGCAGGCACCACCCACAAAAGAGCCAGTGCCATCCGCCAGTCGTAAAGCAGCATGCCTGCGGAAATCAGCGCCGTGGAGATAAGCGCGCCGTGCATGGCGGGATAAAAGTGGGAGAAGGCCTTTTCCAGCGTCTCCGTATCCCCCATGATGGTGGTGGTCAGGTCGGTCAGGCCCCGGTTTCCAAAGAAGGACAGCGGGAGCTGGCGCAGCACCTCCGCCAGCCGGATGCGTCGGTTGGCGCTTTCCCGGTAGGTGGCTTCGTATAAGGCTTTGTATTGGATCAGGAAGGTCACAAAGAGCGCGGCGAGGGCAAGGACGCCCGCGGCCAGAAAGCGCGTAAGCCCCGCCCTTGGGTCGGTGCCGTTTGTCAGCGCCTCTACGATGCCGGAGAGCGCCGTGGCCAGCACGCCCACCGGCAGCATTTTGCTGATGTTGACCAGTACGGACCAGAACACGGCGGCCACATAGTCTTTTGCGCCCTTCTCCGTCATGGCGTATTTTTTGCGGATGCGTTCGATCATGCGGCACCTCCTACCTTCCACTGCGCGGCCTTTTGGTACTCCTCCCACATAGCGGCGTATACGCCGCCCCTTTCAAGAAGCTCGTCGTGCTTTCCTTCCTCGGCGATCTCGCCGTCCCGGATGACGAGGATGCGATCCATGTTCCGCACCGTGGACAGGCGGTGGGCGATCATCAGCACGGTCTTGCCCTTCATCAGCGCCTCGAAGGCCTTTTGTATCTTCGCCTCGTTCTCGGGGTCTGCAAAGGAACTGGCCTCATCCAGCACCACGATGGGCGCGTCCTTTAAGATCGCCCTCGCCAGCGCGATGCGCTGCATCTCGCCGCCGGAGAGGTACACGCCCTTGGCGCCGATCACGGCGTCCAGCCCGCCCGGCGTCTTTTCCAGAATATCGCTGCACTGGGCAAGCTGCGCCGCGTGTAATATCTCCGCCTCGGTGGCGTCCAGCCGGGCGGCGCGGATGTTGTCTCGGATGCTCTTCTTAAACAGGCGCACCTCCTGAAAGACGAAGGAGATCTGCTCCATCAGCTCCGCGGTGGGGATGCTGCGCACATCCCGTCCGCCCAGGAGCACCGCCCCTGCCTGCACATCGAAAAAGCGCGGGATCAGCCGGGCGATGGTGGTTTTGCCGCCGCCGGAGGGGCCCACCAGTGCCCACGCCTCCCCCTGCGGCAGATGGAAGCTCACATTCGTCAGCGCAGGCCTGTCCGCGCCGTCATAGGAAAAGGTGACGTTTTCAAAGGAAATGCCGCTGTCCGCGGGCTTGCTTCCGCTGTCCGCCGCAGGCTCGGGAAGGGGCGACTCCCGGAGTATCGCCTCCATCTTGTTCACTGCCTCGGCGGCCTCCATCTGTGCGTTGACCGCGTACATCAGCCGCTCCATCATAAAGGCAAGCTGGGGCGCGAAGAAGATGTAAAACACCAGATCGGCCAGCACCGCCCAGCCGTCTGCCGCGCCGCCGATGAGAACCATCCCCAAGGGCATGAGAAGCAGGAACATGGCGTTCAGCACCACCGTAAGCAGGGTGTAGGGCATACGGCACATCATGGCGTAGCCGCTGGCAAGGTCGCGGTAGCTGAGGATGGCGGCATGAAAGCTCTTGAAGGAGTAAACCGTCTGCTGGAACACCTTCACCACCGGGATGCCCCGGACATACTCCGTGGCCTCGGCGGAAATGCGCTCTCCTGCCCGCTGGTATTCCTCAAAGAACTTCATGCTGGTGCCCGTCATCATGGTCATCAAGCAGATAAGCCCGATAATCATGGGGATCAGGCAGGCAAGCCCCATGCGCCAGTCAAAGACGAAGAGCAGTCCCACCGCCAGTAACGGCGTTACGATCCCACCCACCGCGTCGGGGATGGTGTGGGCAAGGAGCGTTTCTGTCAGCGCCGCGTTGTCGTCGATCTGCTTGCGAAGCCGCCCCGTGAGGTTGGCGTTAAAGTACCCCAGCGGCAGGTCAATGAGATGGGCGGCCGCCGCCTTTCGCATATTCGTCGCCACCCGGAAGGCCGCAAGGTGCGTACACATAAGCCCGGCGAAATAGATCGCCGCGCTCAGAAGTGCCGCCGCCAGCGCGTACCAGCCGTAGCGGGCAAGCCCTGCCGAAACGCCGCCTCCCGGCGTCAAAATGCCTCTGGCCGCGTACCAGACAAAGACGAACGGGAAAATACCGACCGCCGCCGAAACGCCGGACAGCCCGCAGCCCAATACGGACAGCCACTTATGCCCTCCGGCGTATTCCAGCAGCCTGCCCAGCACCGGCGGCTGCTTTTCTTTTCTCTGTTTGCTCATATTCCGTGTTCCTTTCTTAAAATATATGGATTTGTTGGAGGATGCGCCGCGTCAGTTAGAGATGACTAACCGACAGTTATTTTTTAAGGCTCATTCGAGCCTTAAAAGTCCGCTCCAGCCGGAGTGGAAAAAGATAGCCAGTTCATCGACGTATTTCATGGCTTCCTCTCTCGGCATATCGTGGACGATGGTTTCGCACACCGCCGTAAAGTAAGCTCTTGTGATCATATGATGAAGCTGACGGGTCATGCTCCCGGAGAGCATACCGTTTTTTCTGAGGAGGGCGTAGTATTCTTCGGATCGATCGACCTCCAGATCCACCAGCACCTCGATGAAATCCGCGTAGCCCGTTCCCTCCGCCCGGCAGAGGATCAGCTTGAATTCGTCGAAATGGTCGTACATGAATGCGACAAGCTCGTGCAGGTGCTGGGTGGAAAGCTCCAGACTGTCTTTTGCTTTTCCCTCCGGGACGAGGTCAAAATAATCGTCCTGTGCCGCCTTGAAGCGGGTGAGCAGTTCCTTTGCGGTCTCGCCCACAAGATCTTCAAACAGAGCGGTCTTATCCGGGTAGTAGCCGTAGAAGGCACCCTTCGTGAAGCCTGCCTCCGCGACGATTTTATTCAGAGATGCGTCCTTGAAGCCTTTCTCCAAGAACTCTCTTTTCCCAATCTCAAGGATCTTTATTTGAGTCTCTGTACGTTCCATTGGCGCCCCCCGATATACCGGTAGTATATACCACTGGTATATTATAACCGCGTAGATTTGGTTTGTCAATGGGAGTGACACATTTTATACTAAACACATATACCCTTGCCTGGAGGATTCGCGATATTCTTTTGCGCATGGAAGGGAGTTCATACAGCCATATATGGAATCTCCAGCGAAATGCCTGCGGCACTTCGCTGGAAAAGTACTTAAAACAGCAGCTATGGCTGATTTTTTGACTTGCCCTTCATCTCACCCATTCTATCACCGCAAAATACCCTTTGCAACGCAAATGGTTCATCGGAGTGCCGCCTGCGCGAGGCAATCTCTGACCGCTTCACGAATGGCATCGCTGGTAAATGTTGCAGATGAAACGGCATCCACATCCCAGGTCTGCGCCTCCACGATTTGGGAAGGGATCTCATCTATTGCGCGGTCTGAGATATTTACTGTTTCGCTGTGAGATAGGACATGTACAGACAATATGCTGCTCCCGTCAAGCTCTACCTCTACGGTAACCGGACCGGAATAACCTTCAGCGGAAGCCGTATAAACGCCCGCTGTGTAGATGTCTCCCGATTTGCCGCATCCGGCGCACAGCAGCAGCGCACCCACCAGCACGGAGAACAGCACTGATTGCACCCCTTTTTTCATGTGTTCGAACCTCCTGTTTTTTTGTTCTGCTCCGTTATCCTGAAGGGGAGGCATACCGGAACGTTTAATACCGGATGTGTAATGACCTCCGCTTCTACATCAAAGATTTCCCGCAACGCCTGCTGGGTAATAACCTCTTGCGGCGTACCTGCGCTGTGCAGCATCCCGTCTTTGATCGCCACCAAATAGTCGGAAAACATGATGGCATGATTTAAATCATGAAGAACCATTACGATGGTAACACCATTTTCCCGGTTGAGGCGGCGCAGAAGGTACAATATATCCAGTTGGTGCGAGATGTCCAAATAGGTCGTGGGTTCATCCAGAAACAGCAATCCGGTTTTCTGCGCCAACGCCATGGCGATCCATGCCCGCTGTTGTTGACCTCCCGAAAGCCTCTCCATTTCTCTATGTTCAAGGGAACTCATGCCTGTACTGGCAAGAGCCCACTGGATGATCTCCCGATCCTTTTCGCCGAGACCGCTTAGCGCCGACCTGTAAGGAAAACGCCCGTATTCCACAAGGTCGCCGACTGTGATGCCGGCAGGGGCTTGCGCTCCCTGCGGCAGCAGCGCAAGTCTCTGGGCAACACGCTTTGTCGGCATTCTGTGGATCGCTTCGCCATCAAGGTATACTGCGCCGGAATCCGGGGAAATGATCCGGCACAGTGTCTTCAGTATGGTGGATTTTCCTGAGCCGTTGGAGCCTATTAAGGTGGTTATGCTGCCTTCAGGGATTTTTAAGTCAAGCCCCCTGAAGACGGCCTCCCCGTTATATCCGGCAGACAAACCCTTTGCCTGCATACGTGAAAGCATAGACGTCCTCCCTTAAAAATACCTGCGGAGCAGGAACAGAAAATACGGAGCCGAAAGCACGGAGATCACGATACCAACCGGGATCTCCCTCGGCTGAAAGGCAGACCGTCCCAGCGTGTCTGCCAAAAGCAACAGCAGCGCCCCCAGCAGCATGGAGGCAGGCATAAGGGCGTGGTGTCTGCCACCGGTTAACCTTCGTGCCATATGCGGCGCTACCAGTCCCACAAAACCGATCCCTCCGCTGACGGCAACGCAGGCAGAGGTAAGAGCCACCGATGCAATCAGGAGCAGTCTTATCTCCCTCTCTACGGCTATCCCCAGAGAAATGGCCGTATTCTCTCCTAAGAGCAGAATATCCAGTATGTTCGACTTTGTAAGAAGAAAAGGAACCAGTATAAGCATATAGGGCAACAGGGCAAGAACCTGATGCCAGCTCGTTCCCCAAATATTTCCTGCAAGCCATCTTGCCACGAGCTGATAGCTGCTGTTATCCATGTTCGCGGCCATGATCAGCATAAACGAAGAAAATAGGGACGCAAGACCGATGCCGCCCAACAGAAAATATATTGGGAGGAGTTTTCCGTTCCTCTTTGCAAAAAGATACAGCAGTCCCGTTGTGCAAAGTCCGCCCGCTATGGCAAATATCGGCTGGTATGCCATGGTACGTATATGCAGCGCAGGGAAAAATGTCAGGAACAGCATAACGGCAAATCCCGCCCCTGCGTTTATGCCCAATATCCCCGGATCGGCCAGCGGATTCCCCGTGACAGTCTGCATAACGCATCCGGCAAGTGCCAGACCCATCCCACATAGAACGGCGAGGACGATTCTCGGGACGCGAAACTGCGCTACGACTACGGAGGCTCCATCCGTATGTGGTTGGAATATGCTGTGAACCGCAGTCGAGAAGGGAATTCTTGCGTAACCACTGTTAACGGATAAGATAGCCGCAGCCACAATCAGGATAAGAAGACCGTTGAGGATAAGGATTTGCCTGGTTTTCTTTTTCATAAGACCATGCCCTCCTTCCTGAAAGTAAGCGCAAAAAAGACGGGCACACCGAGGATGGATACCAGTGCGCCGACAGGCGTATCAAAAGGGGCGTTTATCATGCGCGCCGCAATATCCGACAGCACCAGCACAACGCCGCCCATGAGCGCAGACACGGGAACCAGCCTGCGGTAATCACCGCCCACAAGAAGTCGGGATATATGCGGTACGATAAGACCGATAAATGCGATGCCTCCCACGAGCGATACACTGGCTCCCGCAAGCAGCAACACCACAAGCATACCGAAAAGCCTGACCGTGCGGACATTTACACCCAAGCTGGCGGCGCTATCTTCTCCCAGTGCCAGAGCTGATAGCCGGCTCGATAAAAGCAAACCAAGCGCACCGGCTGAGAGGATCACCGGGGATAGCATTTTCAAGCTTTGCCATGTCACACCGGACAAACTGCCCGCGCTCCAGAAAGAAAGGGATTTCACGATCCCAAACGCCAGAGAAACCGCCTGACTCAACGCGGTAAGCAGGGCTGATACAGCAGCGCCTGCCAGAATGAACCGGAAAGATTCGGATCTATGTTTGCCGGCGCCGAAACCATAGACCATGAATACCGCAAGAGCGGCTCCGGCAAAGGCGGCGCATGTTTTCACGATGTCTGGTGCGGCGGGAAACAGAATTGCGGACAGTGCAACAAAGAAACCGGCTCCCGCATTGATCCCCAGAAGGCCGGCGTCCGACAGGGGGTTTCTGGTAATTCCCTGCATCACAGCTCCGGAGAGAGCGAAGGCCATTCCTGTCAGCCCGGCAGCCAGCGCCCTGGGCATACGCATTTCCAACATAATCATTCCAACGCCGGAAGCCTTAGCGGGGGACATAACCGTTTCCGCAAAGACCTTGAAGCTACCGCCGGCAATGCCGGTGCAGACGGAGAGAATCATTGAGAACCCAAGCAGCAGCACCAATACGGCAAGAATAATCAGAAAAGCCGGCGCGGAGCGTTTGTATCTCCCTTGTCTCTGCGATATTCCCGCAACCGCGCCTGTTTCCTTACTCAACGTCTCCATGGCTCAGAATCGCGTTCGCGAGTTTTTCCAAATAGAGTTCCTTTCCCATCGCCGTAAAAGCCATATTATACTGATCCTCATTGATACCAAAGTAAACGTTGCCGGCTTTGACCGCTTTCATATTCTTCCACACGGCAAGGTTCCCCGTGTCTCCAGCTCTGCCGTCGTCGCTAAAAAAGAAGATGTGATCTGCATCAATCAGGGAAAAGTATTCCGCATCGACCACTTCACCCCAGACATTCTCCGGTACTCCGGCTGATGGTGTGAGTTTCAGCTCATCGTAGACAAGCTCACCCGGCCCGCCGCTGCGATAGATGTAATAGGAACCAAAATGAACGGAATTGGCCTCCAATACAGCAAAGGTTTCGTCCCCAATCATATCCCTGATTCTCGCCGCAAGCTCCGCAGCTTTGGCGTCGTAGTCGGCAAGCCATTTTTCTACGGCTGCTTCTTTATCAAACCACTGCCCCAGTTGCTTAAATCTTCCGCGCCAGTTAACATAGCTTATGTCATCATCGATCATGACCGTGGGAGCAATAGCCGCGAGTTGTTCATAAACCTTCTCGTGGCGAATATTCATAATGATCAGATCAGGCTTTAACTCCGCAATCTTTTCGAGGTTCAGGTCTCCGGAAGAAGAAGACCCGGAGTAATTGCCGACAACCTCAATACCTCTTTCGGCAAAAAGCGTTGCCAGATGTTTGGGGACAGACACCCCATCGAACATGCTGGTATTAGCCGAGGCAATTACCTTCATATCCAGAATAAGAAGTTCCTCTGTCAAGCCAGCTACATCAACGATGCGCTGTGGATTTGCCGGGATGGCAACCTCGCCCTTCATATCCGTTACCGTGACGGTATCCGAAACCGATCCCTGCGGCGTGGTACCCGTTCCAGCACAGGCTGCAAGAGCAAACACAAGCACAAGGCACAACATGAGCATTGCGAATTTTTTCATTCTGATGACCTCCTGAGTAATAAATCTTTAGTTAGAGCAAGCTAACCAACGGGCGCGCATAGCGAAATAACAGAACAGCTGAGTCTTTTAACCGTGTGTGGTTAACCTTTTCTAACCGCCTACCATTATACAGTCGGCGAAAGGAAAAATCCCCCCGAAAACGCCATGTCTTTCCCCTAAAGCGCCATGATGCTCAGTGCAGTAATAGAATAATTCATAAAGCTATGCTATAATCAGAATCATTGCTCAATAGACAAACCGGAATTTATGGAGGTGTTTTTTTGCGAGTATACAAAAGTAAAGAAGAACTCAAAGCTGAAATCAATAAAGCATTTGATAACTATATTTTGGAGTTTGATTGCATACCAGAAGCCTTAAAAGATAAGAGGGTTGATGAGGTTGACCGGACCCCAGCAGAAAACCTTGCCTATCAGGTGGGTTGGACAACATTGGTTCTTAAATGGGAGGAAGATGAAAGGAAGGGGCTTCAAGTAAAGACGCCGTCGGACGAATTCAAATGGAACCAACTTGGCGAGCTGTATCAGTGGTTCACGGATACCTACGCTCATTTGTCTCTTCAAGAGTTGAAAGCCGAACTGAACGAAAATGTCAAGTCTATCTGCGCAATGATTGATTCGCTCAGTGCGGATGAATTATTTAAGCCGCATATGAGAAAATGGGCTGATGATGCTACAAAAGCAGCTGTATGGGAAGTTTACAGGTTCATTCACGTTAATACTGTTGCTCCTTTCGGAACGTTTAGAACTAAGATTAGAAAATGGAAAAAGGCGGCGCTGTAACTTCCGGTTCATCAAGCCAATATGCCCTTAAAACACGAGCGGCGGGACAGCCTTTATCTGTCCC
>ENA-OPWH01000862-OPWH01000862.1-human-gut-metagenome-genome-assembly--contig:-NODE-862-length-21240-cov-5.683455_pt1 | contig 21240 bp, 20 predicted proteins | sample MGYA00241506_ERZ502004 | MGnify/ENA primary metagenome ERZ502004 (study PRJEB25962, sample SAMEA2043049) | human gut metagenome | biome: human gut; feature: human-associated habitat; material: faeces... | reverse complement strand
TGATCTTTCCACTGCCGTATTCCAATATCAGGGCATTGTAGAGATTCCAAACCAGAAAAATTTGAAAAAAATCGATTACTATATCTGCTATACCGCTTCCGTCTATGCTGGCATTGATTTTTCTGAGGTAACGTTTTCCGAAAATAAAGAAACCAAAACGATCACCGCAACTCTTCCGGAAGTAAAAATTCAGGACACCGTTGTTGATCCGAATTCGCTTGATTTCATGTTCCAGAATAAAAAAGCCGACAATATCTCCGTGCTGGACGCCGCATTTACGGCGTGTGAAACCGATATCCGGCAGGAATGCACCAGCGAAAGTGCTTTGCTCAGCATCGCACAAATGAACGCAGAAAACACTGTACGTGCATTGGCCGAACCCGTCATGCAGGCCATCTGTAGTGATTACTCTCTGGTTATCCAGGAGAAGAACACAGAACCCGCAGAAATTCAGGAAGGAAGTGCTGAAAGTGAAGCTTAAAAAGTACATCTGTCTTTTGTCTGTTGCTCTTACGCTCTTTCTGTTCACTGCCTGCGGAAAGACCGAACCCGTCGAGGTTCCCGCCCCGGATGAGGGTCAGCTGAAATCCATCTGCCAACTTTCAGTTCTAGAAGGTTATTTCCACAATGTTGTCAAGTTCGAACAAAAAGATGCCGAAAAATTTCTGTGGATGACCAAAGATAAAAAAGCCTGGGTCGAATATGTTGGCGTTGCAAAATACGGTCTAGATGCTTCTAAGGTAAAAATGGAACTTTCCGGTAAACACGTCACAATCTCCATTCCAAAGGCTGAACTGTTGTACTGCAAGGTAGATTCCACCTCTCTAGATGAAAATGCTTACATCGTGGATAAGGATTCTGCCACCATCACCGCCGAGGACAGCAAAGCCATCCTGACTCAGGCACAGCAAGATCTGCAGGCCGAAGCCACAGACTACAAACCGCTTCTGACACTGGCCCAGCAGCAGGCGCAGCAGCTGATGGAAGACTACGTAAAAAACATTGTCTCCGCAACCGGCTCTGATGCAGAGCAATACACAATTGAATGGATCTATCTGGACAAGTAAATGTCCTCTTGACTCATGGAACCGCAGAAATCTACGGTTCCTTTTTTGTTTTCGCCTTCCCTCCAATCCGCATCCTTATTGCGATTCAAAAACGCAAATTTTCTGCGTTTTAAGGCAAATTTCATCAATTTAGAGCAGACGCCGAAAATCTTTAAAAAAGCCTTGACAAGGAGCATTCCGCGTGCTACTATGAACACATGAACAAGCGTTCATGCGAATCCACAACGAAGGGAGATGTCAACATGGCGGAAATAAAGGAAGCAATGCCCGCGCCGCAGCCGGAAGCCTTGGATATGCCGGACGACGAGGTGCTGTACGAGCTGGCCGACCTGTTCCGGGTGTTCGGCGACTCCACCCGCATCAAGATCCTGTATGCCCTGCACGACAATGAACTCTGTGTGCAGGACATCGCGAACGCGGTGCAGTTGAGCCAGTCCGCGGTGAGCCACCAGCTCCGGGTCCTCAAGGATACCAAGCTCGTGCGGTTCCGCCGGGACGGAAAAACCGTTTACTACGCACTGGACGATGACCATGTGCGCAGCATCCTCTCCTTGGGGATGGAACATATTGAGGAATCGTTGAAAGGCAGGTACTACTTATGAAGAAGAACTACAAGATCGAAGTCGATTGCGCAAACTGCGCGCAGAAGATGGAAGATGCCGCCAACACCGTTGCCGGTGTGGCAAGCGCTACCGTCAGTTTTATGACCCAGAAGATGAAGGTCGAGTTCGCTGAGGGTGCGGACCCCCACGATACCATGGTCAACGTTCTGGCCGCCTGCAAGAAGGTCGAGGACGACTGCGAGATCTTTGATATCTGAAACTAAAAACCGGATGGAAACGGCTCCCCTGCGGGGGAGCCGTTTCCATCCCAGAGCATTTCTCTTGTGGAAAGAAAGTGCAGTTTTCAACAGTTTCCACCGGGTTTTCAACACGTTTTGCGGAAAATCTCAAAAATAAACGGGAAAAAGTCAGATTTCTCCGGGAAAACCTCGTGGAAAACACGGGGGAAAACGTGGAAAAAGGTTTTTTCCGGGGAAAACCTGTTGAAACCGCTCCCACCCCTACCCGACAAAAGGAGAATCCCTATGACCAAAAAACAGAAAAAGGTGCTGTATCAGATCATCGCATCGGTCGTCCTGATCGTGATCCTGCGGCTCCTGCCCGCTTTCCCCACGCCGGTGGAGCTGGTGCTCTACCTGATTCCATACCTCGTAGTCGGCTGGGACGTCCTGCGCAAGGCACTTCTCGGCATCAAAAACCGCCAGCCCTTTGACGAGTGCTTCCTGATGGCCGTAGCCACCGTGGGCGCCTTCGCGCTGGGCGATTACGTTGAGGGCTGCGCCGTTATCCTCTTCTACCAGATCGGCGAGCTGTTCCAGAGCGTCGCCGTGGGCAAGAGCCGCCAGAGCATTTCCAGCCTGATGGACATCCGCCCCGACTACGCCAACATCGAGGGCGAGGACGGCAAGCTGGAGCAGGTGGACCCCGATGATGTGGAAGTCGGCACCGTGATCGTGGTCCAGCCCGGCGAGCGCGTCCCCATCGACGGTGTCATCGTGGAGGGCACCTCGGCCCTGAACACCGCCGCCCTCACCGGCGAGAGCCTTCCCCGCGACGTCCAGAGCGGCGATGAGGTCATCAGCGGCTGCGTCAACATGACCGGTCTGCTGAAGGTCCGCACCACCAAGGAGTTCGGCGAATCCACCGTCTCCAAGATCCTCGACCTCGTGGAAAACTCCAGCATGAAGAAGGCTCGTACCGAGAACTTCATCACCCGCTTTGCCCGCGTCTACACCCCCGCTGTCTGCTACAGCGCACTGGCGCTGGCCTTCCTCCCGCCGGTGGTCCTGCTGCTGATGGGCCAGCCAGCCCGCTTCGGCGACTGGATCTACCGCGCCCTGACCTTCCTCGTCATCTCCTGCCCCTGCGCGCTGGTCATCTCCATCCCGCTGAGCTTCTTCGGCGGCATCGGCGGCGCTTCCGCCTGCGGCATCCTCGTCAAGGGTTCCACCTATCTGGAAGAGCTGGCCCGCACCGGTGTCGTGGTCTTTGATAAGACCGGCACCCTGACGCAGGGCACCTTCAAAGTGGTGGGCGTCCACCCCGAAAACGGCGTGACCGAAGCCGAGCTGGTGGAAGCCGCCGCACTGGCCGAGAGCTGGTCCAAGCACCCCATCTCCCTGAGCATCAAGAACGCTTACGGCAAGGAGATCGACGCCAACCGCGTCACCGATGTGCAGGAGCTGGGCGGCCACGGCGTGACCGCGAAGGTGGACGGCAAGACCGTCGCCGCCGGCAACGCCCGCCTGATGGCGAAGCTGAACCTCTCCGCCCCCGAAGTCACCGAGCCGGGCACCATCGTCCATGTTGCCATTGAGGGCAAGTACGCCGGTTACCTCCTCATCGCCGACGTGGTCAAGCCCCACAGCGCACAGGCCATCAAGGGCCTGAAGGCGGCGGGCGTCCGCAAGACGGTCATGCTGACCGGCGACGCCGAGCCGGTGGCCAAGGCCGTTGCTTCCGACCTCGGTCTGGACGAGTACCACGCCGGTCTGCTGCCCGGCGACAAGGTGGACCAGATCGAAAAGCTCCTCGCCGCCAAGGGTCCGAAGGAAAACCTTGCCTTCGTGGGCGACGGCATCAACGATGCACCCGTTCTGTCCCGTGCCGACATCGGCATCGCAATGGGTGCCCTCGGCTCGGACGCCGCCATCGAGGCCGCCGACATCGTTCTGATGGACGACGACCCGGCCAAGATCGCCCTCGCCATGAGCATCGCCCGCCGCACCCTCCGCATCGTATACGAGAACATCGTCTTTGCGCTGGCCATCAAGTTCGCGTGCCTCGTCCTCGGCGCACTGGGTCTGGCAAGCATGTGGACCGCCATCTTCGCCGATGTCGGCGTCATGGTGCTGGCCGTCCTCAACGCCACCCGCGCCCTCTACACCAAGGACCTCGCCCGCAAGAACGAGCGATGACCCCGTAACCATTCAAACGCCCTAGGACTTCCCCGCTTCGGCGGCTGTCCTAGGGCGTTTTTGCGGCAAAGAATCTTTTTTCGGAAAAATCTTGCAATGTCCGCAGATTCTGCTATACTACTACCAAACTAGGGGGTTAGTGTATATGAAAGATTCCGAGATCGCATCGCAGCCCACCGGCACCGTGCTCCGGGCGCTGAAAGCAGCCGCCCCCCAGACGGTGCCGGTGTTTGCCGGGTATCTCGTGCTGGGCATAGGGTACGGCATTTACGTGCAGTCGCTGGGGCTGCCGGTCTGGATGCCCATGCTGATGGGCACCGTCGTCTACGGCGGCTCGCTGGAGTTCGTGCTGGCAAGCCTTTTGCTGGGGGCTTTTTCGCCGCTGTCGGCCTTCCTGATGGCGCTGATGATCCAAGCGCGGCATCTATTCTACGGCCTTGCCATGCTGGAGCGGTACAAGGGCTACGGGCTGCGCAGCTTTTATATGATCTACGCCATGAGCGACGAGACCTTCTCCATCACCTGTTCCGCCGAACCGCCGGAAGGGGTGGACCGGGGCTGGTTCATGTTCTTCATCACCCTGCTGGACCAGCTCTACTGGGTCGCCAGCGCGGGTCTCGGCGCGGTGGTGGGCTCGGTCCTGCCCTTCAGCACCGAGGGTGTGGACTTCGTGATGACAGCCATGTTCGTCGTCATCTTCCTGAACCAGTGGGAGAAGGAAAAGCAGCACATCAGCGCCCTCATCGGCATTCTGGTGCCGCTGGTCTGCCTTGTGGTGTTCGGCTCCGGCAGCTTCCTTCTGCCCGCTATGGCGTGCATTTTGGTGCTTCTGCTGGCGCTGCGCAAGCCCATTGAGAAGGCTGAAGCCGCCCACGGCAAAACGGAGGTGCACTCATGACCACACTGCAAATGGGCATCACCATGGCGATGTGCACGGCGGCCACCATGCTCACCCGCTTTCTGCCCTTTCTGATCTTCTCATCCAAGGACCAGCAGCCGCCGGAGGTGGTGCGGCATCTGGGCCGCGTCCTGCCCGCCGCCATCTTCGGGATGCTCATCGTCTACTGCCTGAAGGGCGTGACCCCCTTCGCGGGGAGCCATGGCATCCCGGAGGCCATCGCCATTGCGGCGACCATCGCGCTCCACAAGTGGAAGCACCAGACCCTCGTCTCCATTGCGGGGGGCACGGTCTGCTATGTGCTGCTGGTGCAGCTGGTGTTCTGATACGCAAAGAGGGGCTGTTGTGATTACAGCACGATGAAGGTGCAGGTGGCTGCGGGCAGGGTCAGTTCCCCAGCCTTGGCCGCCACAGGAGCCATCTCCGGCAGAGCGTTGCCCTCGCCCAGAACCAGAGCCTTGCCGTTGCAGAGCATGGTCTCGGCACGGAGGGTCTCGGCGGAGAGCTGATACACCTCGGCGTCCTTCGGCAGGGCGACGGTGGTGTCGGTCCGGCTGTTGTTGATGATGAGATACGCTTTGCCGGGCTTGCCGTCGGCGCGGGAATGAGCATAGACGTGGGCACCCTCCCGGATGGGTTCGGCGGTGTCGTAAGCAGTGTTGCCCATCAGGCGGTGCCACAGCAGCACGGCAAAGTAATTGGGGCGGGGGTCGAAGCTGCCGTGGCTCAGGAAACCATAATCGCTGGATGCCAGCGTGTTGTGGAAAATGATGCCCTTGGTCACGGTGCAGAATGCCCCCAGCTCGTTGAGGGTACGGAAAACATCCAGATAGGTGGAAGCCCATGTGGTGCCGCCGCCCCCTGCATCGCCGGATTCCGTGACCCAGATCTCACCGCCGGGGCAGTAGATGTCCCGCTTCTCGGTGTGGTACTGGATCATGCTTCGGGCAACGTCCAGATAATCCTCGCTGGTGGCCCGGTCCGGCAGCCAGTAGGAGTTGGGCATCATGGCTCTCAGCCGCTCGGCTACGCCGTTGTAATAATGGTAGCTGTACACATCCAGCTTTTCCTGCATCCCCTTCAGCAGAACTTCCAGCGGCACATTCTTCAAAAAGCTGTTGCTGTCCCCGGCCGACTCGTAAGCGGGGTCGCTGTTGGAGGGGCCCTCCGAAGTGCTGGTACCCACGAAAAGGCAGTCGGGGTAATTTTCCCGCAGCCAGCGGGCAAAGATATCCTGATTTTTGGCATACAGCTCCGGGGTGTAGCCCTTGGGGCAGCCGGACATTTCCAGCAGGTTGGGCTCGTTGACGAACTCCACCGCGTCAATGGGCTTGCCGTATGCTTGGCTGAAGGCGAAGATCTGCTGGGCCTGACTGGGGTTCCACGGCTCGTCCGCGTGGTGCAGGCCCTCGCAGTCTGCCACGCTGATCAGCAGCTTTGCGCCCATCGCCTTACAGAAATCCAGCACTCCCACCCACTGCTGGCGGTTCAGGACAGCGCCGTAGCCCTCCGGCACCTTGCCGCCGGTATGGCCGTCGAAATCGTAGTAGGTCTTGGTGGCCCAGCTGCCAGAGACCCGGACCCACGAGGGGCCGATCTCTTTGGCCAGCGTCCGCAGCTTCTCATCGTAGAGGTCGATGGGGTCATAATACTGCATCAGCCCGCCCTCGGCGAAGATATTGGCGTTAAGGCCGCCCTTCATTTCAAAGGGCTCCGTGCCTGCGATCTGGCCGGGGGTGTAGGCTTTCCAGAAGGTGCCGCCGGTGACTTCCGCCATCTCGACGTTGTAAGATACCAGCCGCTCATTGCCAACGTACAGCTCACGCAGGGCTTCGGGGTCCAGCTTCACGAATTGTGCCATAGTGATTCTCCTTTTCATTTTTTCTGAATCCAGAATAGCACAGCCCCCGAAGCTTCCATGAGGAAGATTTCGTGGAAAAATCGTATTATTTAGTGATAAAATGTATCAAAGTTGATCTGCCGATAGAACCGCTGCTGAAGCTGGTCGAAGCTGTCGCAGTTCTGGGCCAGCAGCCACATCACCTTGGTGACGACGGCTTCAATGGTCATATCGTGGGCTTCGAGGAAGCGGAAGCGATTCTTGACCCGCTTGCCGACCTCGTAAATGCCCACGTCGCTGCCCTCGTAGGTGACTTGGGTGGTCAAGATCAGAATTTTGCGGGTCTTGTCGTAGTCGCCCAGACCCTCGGCAAAGGCGTCCATCAGCCGCTGGGGGATGCCGCCGACGCCAAAACTTTCCACAATAACGCAGTCGTATTGTTCAAAGATGGCCGGGATGAGTTCCGGGCCGAGGCCGGGCGTCAGCTTGAGCAGGAAGACCTTCGGGTTCAGGGCGCGGCCAAACTCCACCGGGCCGGTGGGCCACGGCGAGGGGACATAGCGCACCAGCCGGTCGCCCTGCACCAGCGCCAGCTCCGGGAAGTTGACCGACGCAAAGGCATCGTAGCTGATGGTCTTGTTCTTCTTGGCGCGGGTGCCCGCGATGACATGGCCGCCGAACACCACCATCACACCCCGGCTGCCTTGGTCGAGGGCGCAGATGACGCTGTCGCGCAGGTTCTTTTTGGCGTCGGTGATCTCGTTGGAGATGGGCTGCTGGGCACCGGTCAGGATGATGGGCTTGTCCGCGTTCTGGATGAGGTAGGACAGCGCCGCCGCCGAGTAGGCCAGCGTATCGGTGCCGTGGCAGATGATGAAGCCATCGTAGAGGGCATAATTTTCCTGCACGGCCTTCGCCATCATCAGCCAGTGCTCCGGGCCGAGGTCGGTGCTGTCGATGCTGCACAGCGCCAGCGTTTCGGGGCAGCACAGCTCGTTGAGCTCCGGCAGATGGGCCAACAGTTCCTCGCTGGTCAGGACGGGCTTGAGCCCCTGTGCGGTGCGCACGCTGGCGATGGTGCCGCCGGTGGTGATAAAAAGCAGACGCTGCTTGGTCATATATTTCGATACCTCCACGATCCAATTCAAATCAACTCAGTATAACACACTCCGCCCCGGATGAAAAGTGGGCCGTTTTGGAACTTGGTCACAGATTTTTGCGGGAAAAGGTGTATACTAGAGGAAAAAAGGGGGAGCTATCCATGCCGAACATCGTTATCATCGGTTCCGGCCCGGCGGGGGTGTCGGCGGCGCTGTACGCCGCCCGCGCAGGGGTCGAGACCACCGTTCTCACCAAGGGGTCCGGTGCGCTGGACCGTGCCGAACTCATCCAGAATTACTACGGCTTTGCCGAACCCATCTCCGGGGCCGAACTGGAGCGCCGGGGCATCGAAGGGGCAAAGGCGCTGGGGGTGCAGTTCGTGACCACCGAAGCCGTGGGCCTGACCTACACCGATAAGCTCACCGTAGAGACGCTGGCAGGGGATTTCCCCGCCGACGCCGTCATTCTCGCCACCGGAGCCTCCCGCGCCGCCCCGCACATCCCCGGCCTTGCGGGGCTGGAAGGCCATGGCGTAAGCTACTGCGCCACCTGCGACGCTTTCTTTTACCGTGGCAGAGATGTGGCCGTGCTGGGCAGCGGCGAGTACGCCCTGCACGAGGTGCAGACTCTGCTGCCCGTGGTAAAGAGCGTCACCCTGCTGACCAACGGCTCCCCGCTGACGGCATCCTTCCCGCCGGAGGTGACGGTCTGCCCCGAAAAGGTGAACGCCATCCTCGGCGAAGAGCGGGTCAGCGGCGTAGAACTGAGCGGTGGCAAGACCGTGGCGCTTTCCGGCGTTTTCGTGGCGCTGGGCGTTGCGGGCAGCACCGCGCTGGCCCGCAAGCTGGGGGCCGAGGTGGACGGGAACCGCATCCTCGTGGACGAACACATGCAGACCACCCTGCCCGGCCTTTACGCCGCCGGGGACTGCACCGGCGGGCTGCTCCAAGTGGCCAAGGCCGTTTATGAAGGGGCGCTGGCCGGCACGGAAGCCGCCAAGGCCCTGCGGAAAGGATAACATCATGTCGGAAGTGCAACCATCTGCCGTCAACCGGAACTGCCTTGCGTGCGCGTTCCCGTTCTGGGGCCAGCTCACCCCCGCCGAGCAGGAGCAGCTCTGCCGCTTCACCCGGCCCGTGAAATACCGGAAAGGGGAGCGGGTCCACAGCCCGGTGGAAAACTGCGTGGGCATCCTGTTGCTGCGGTCGGGCCAGCTGCGGGCCTACCTGCTCTCCGAGGACGGCCGCGATATCACGCTCTACCGCCTGTTTCAGGGCGAAGTCTGCATTTTGTCAGCCTCCTGCGTCATGGACTCGGTGAACTTCGACCTTTACATCGACGCCGAGGAGGACACCGAGGCCTACTGCATCGGCGCGGGCGTCTTCCGCCAGCTGATGCAGCAGAATGTCTACGTCCGCTGCTATGCCTACCAGATGACCGCCGAACGCTTTTCCGACACCATGTGGACGATGCAGCAGATCCTCTTCATGAGCGCCGACCGGCGGCTGGCCATCTTCCTGACGGACGAGCTGGCCAAGACCGGCGGGGCCGACCTCCACATGACCCACGACCAGATCGCCCGCTATATGGGTTCCGCCCGCGAGGTCGTCAGCCGTCTGCTGAAGTATTTCGCCGGGGAGGGCCTCGTCCGCCTCTACCGCGGCGGGGTGGAGGTGCTGGATAAGGAGCGGCTGAAACAGATCGCCCACGGCGCATAAGAAAAGGAGCGCATCATCAAGCGATGGTGCGCTCCTTTTTCGATCTTTTCTCAGCTCTTGCAGCCAGATTCCTCTTCCACGCCGGTGAAATCGGAAGCCTCGGCGATCTTGGTCACGTCGAACTTGCCGTTCTCGTCCTTAGGGGCAACGACGGGGCCGGCCTCCACAGGGTTCACGGACACTTCGCCGGCTGCGGGCTTCTCTTCGGCCGCTTCAGGCTCTGCGGTGGCCTCAGCCTTCTCGGCCTTGGCTGCTTCCACGGCAGGTGCAGCTTCCGGGGCTTCGGGCTCCGGGGGCTGCCCATCCTCTTTTGCAAAGGCAGGGGGCCATGCGGCACCCGGCTCCGCGGGGGTGTGCTCCGCTTTCGCCTCGCCCTCGGCGTAGGCCTCGGCGGTCTTGGCGGCCTCTTCGGGGTCCTTTTCCGCGTCTTCGGGGAACTCCACCTCTTCCACGTGGAGCGAGCCCTTATCGTTCAGCACCTTGTCCAGTGCCACGATGGCGACGCTGGTGACGGCGACGGCAGCAGCCGCGCCCAGAACACGAAACAACGTTTTCATGGTGAGATCCTCCTTAGATGTGTGGTGGTCAAGAGAATGTTACGACATCGTTCAGCGGCTTTTCGGCGGGTTCCACCGAGATGGCGGTCAGCACCGGGCCCTTGCCGCGGTAGATGTTGTGGAACTTGTAATTGACCTTGGCGGTCACGGTGACCCATGCACGCTGCTCCAGCGCCTTGTAGCCGTCGTAGGAGCAGGGGAAACCGACGAACTGGATGTCCTGCACGCAGCAGGTCATGGCAAAGCGGCCGGGCACGAAGCTGTTCTTGCCCGCGCGGTTGGTCTGGCAGACCTGCGCGAGGAACTTGACGGTCTTGCCCGCGTACTTCTGGGGCTCGTCCTGACAATCCATATACCAGATGCCGAAATCGTCATCGCCGATCTCCACCACAGGCTTGTTCAGGTCGAAGGGGAGCGGGTCGGGGATGTCGTCGTAGGCTACGCTGCCGTCGGCGAACTCATAGGCGATATCGCACTTGCGGGATGCCTGACGCACCAGCTTGTGCAGCTCCTGCCGGGCGGCGTCGTTGTTGACGGCCTCGGCGCGGTTGAAGACGATCAGCTCGCTGCGGGCGATCTTGTCCAGCAGCAGGGAGCGCATCGAGTTGTCGCGGGCGTAGGTCAGAGCCGTGGTACCGTCCGCCGTGGCGATGCACTGGTAGACGATCCAGTTTTCGGGCAGGTTGTTCGCCAGATCCTGCAGCAGCCACATGCCGTTGTACTCGATGACCACGCGGCCCGCGTCGGCCTCCTTGGCCAGCTTGGCAAGGTTCTGGGGGTTCAGCTCGGCCTTGTCCTCCAAGTTGTAGAGGGTCACGCCGGGGAAGGCGAACTTCTTCTGGTTATACTCTTCTTCGCCCTCTTCGCAGACCAGCAGCAGGGTCTTGTCGCCGGAGTCGAAGTTGGGGTCTTCAAACGTTTCCTGAATGAACTTGGTCTTGCCGCTTTCGAGGAAGCCGACAAACAGGTAAACGGGGATCTCATTTGCCATAGTGATCTTTCTCCTCTTTCCGGGATCAGCAGCCGAACAGGCCCGCAATGGCCTTTTCGTCCAGCTTGGAGCCGATGACGACCAGCTTGCCGCCCACATCGGCACCGCGGGAGCGGACCTCCCACTCGCCGGGCACATAGTCGAACTCCAGCCAGCCGTCGGCGCCGCCGTCCACGATGCCCTTGGACCGCAGAATCATGCCGTACTTGCCGGAATCCAGCTCCGTGAGGGCGTGCTCGATATCCGCCTTGGCGATCTTCTTGGCGGTCTCGACGCCCCAGCTCGTGAAGACCTCGTCGGCGTCGTGGCCGTCGTGGTGATGATGGTGGTGATGGCCGCAGCAGCAGTGGCCGTCCTCATCATGATGATGCTCGTGCTCATCATCGTCGTCGTGATCGTGATGGTGGTGGCAGCAGCAGTGGTCATCCTCATCCTCGTGGTCGTGATGATGGTGATGCTCGTGTTCGTCATCGTCATCATCCCCGTCGTCATCATCGTCGTGGTGATGGTGGCCGCAGCTGCACACGCCGTTCTCATCGTAGTGATGGTGATGATGCTCGTGTTCTTCTTCCTCGTCCTCGTGGGCGTGCTCCTCGTTGGCCTTGGCAGCCATGGCGATCAGCTCTGCCTTGAAGTCGTCCTTGGTGGACATGGCGTTCAGGATCTGCTCACCGGTCAGGGCATCCCATGCGGTCGTGACGATGGTCGCAGTGGGGTTCTTCTCGCGCAGCATGGCGACAGCGGCAGCGATCTTCTCCTCGCTGGCGGTCTGGGTGCGGCTGAGGATGATGCAGCTTGCGTGGCTGATCTGGTCATCGTAGAACTCACCGAAGTTCTTCATATACATCTTGACCTTGTTCACGTCGGCCACGGTAACGAAGCTGTTCAGCTGAACATCCAGATGCTCCGCCACACCCTCGACGGCGCGGGTCACGTCGCTCAGCTTGCCGACGCCCGACGGCTCGATCACGATGCGATCCGGGTGGTACTGCTCCACCACCTGCTGCAGGGCAGCGCGGAAGTCGCCCACCAGCGAGCAGCAGATACAGCCCGCATTCAGCTCGTTGATCTGGATGCCGGACTCTTTCAAAAAGCCGCCGTCGATGCCGATCTCGCCGAACTCGTTCTCGATCAGAACGACCTTCTGGCCCGCAAAGGACTCTTTGATGAGCTTTTTGATGAGGGTCGTCTTACCGGCACCAAGGAAGCCGGAGAAAATATCAATTTTGGTCATAATGCTGTTGCCTCTTTCTTTTTCCAAAGCCCCCGCAAGGGGCCGTCAAGCAATCCGAGCCGCAGAGTGCTGGCTCAAAAATCCTTATATTCCTATTATAACAAGGCTGTCAATGGGAAACCGCCTTTTTTCATGAGAAAATTGTAACTTTTTTGCTTTCCTTCCCCAAATCTGCTATACTGAAATCAAATTTTTTCGGGAGGACGCCGCAATGACTGCACAGACAATGCTAATCGGGAACAGACCTTGCCGCATTTACGGCGAAGCCCATGCAGAATACCTGCTGCTCCAAATGACCGGCGAACACGAGCTGCAAAGCATAGACCATGAAGTGACAGTGACTGCGCAGAGCAGCTGGAATTTTTTGTTTGCGGCCGTGCCCGTGGAAAGCTGGAACGATGCACTTTCTCCGTGGGAAGCCCCTGCTGTGTGGGGAAAGCAGGGTTTCGGTGGCAATGCTGCGGACACCTTGTGCCTCCTGACAGAGCAGGTCATTCCGTCACTGAAACAACAGTTTGATTTCCCGGAAAACGTCAAAATCATTCTGGGTGGCTATTCGCTGGCCGGGTTGTTTGCATTGTGGGCCTCCACCCAGACTGATCTGTTCTACGGTATCGCCGCCGCATCTCCCTCGGTGTGGTTTCCGGGCTGGATGGAGTTTGAACAGCAGCACCCGATACAGGCACAGCGTGTTTATCTGAGCCTTGGCGACAAGGAAGAGCACACGAAAAACGCCGTCATGGCTGCGGTGGGTGATAACATCCGCACCCTGCACAGCCAGCTTACAGCGCGTGGAGTAGACTGCACCCTTGAATGGAACAGCGGCGGGCATTTCAAAGATGCCGACCTGCGCACGGCGAAAGCCTTTCGGTGGGTGATGGAGGAACACACATGACCATTTTGATCGATGCAGACCGCCGCCCTGTTCTCATCCGCACCATCTTGACTGCAAAAAAGGCACCAGCCTGAGCCGGTGCCTTTTGTTGGCGGAGATGGTGGGCATTCTCCCGCGGGCTAAGCAACAGCCCGCAGGGCTGATTGCTTGCGGTCTGCGGACCGCCGCCCTGTTCTCATCCGCACCATCTTGACTGCAAAAAAGGCACCAGCCTAAGCCGGTGCCTTTTGTTGGCGGAGATGGTGGGATTCGAACCCACGTGCCCGATTAAGGACAAAACGATTTCGAGTCGTTCTCGTTACGACCACTTCGATACATCTCCATATTCAAATCATGCTGTGGAGCGCAGTGCAAACATTCACACTGATAATCCTACAGCTTTGTCATTATACCAAAAATCCCGCCTTCCGTCAACTGGTTTTCATTGCAGAAGAGGGGGCGCACGCAGCACCAACACGCCCGCATTATAGGAATTGGTCAACCGGTTGCGGCAGATCTCCCACACAAATTTCCGCCGGTCGTTGAAATTTTCGCAAAATATTACTATTTTAAAGTGATTTTGTACAAACGTCTGCCGGGTTCACTGTGATATACTAGTTTCACAACGAGGTCTGCGCTGCGGACCCACACACTGAAAATCTGAGAAGGAGTCGTATCAATGAGAGAGATCATTTCTTTGAACGAAAACTGGACCCTGTCCTTCCCCAAGGGCGACCACGCCACCGAGCAGGTCAACCTGCCCCACACTTGGAACGCTGTGGATGGCAACGACGGCAATGGCAGCTATCTGCGCACCACCGGCGTTTACACCCGCACCTTCACCGCACCCAAGCAGCCCCGCGAGGGCGGCCGCACCTACGTGGAAGTTCTGGCTGCTGCCCTGAACTCCACCGTGAAGGTCAACGGTCAGGTCGCTACCACCCACGAGGGCGGCTTCTCCATCTTCCGTGCGGACGTCACCGACCTGTGCCACGAGGGTGAGAACGAGCTGACCATCGAGGTCTCCAACGAGGACACCCCGTCCATGTACCCCTCTTCCGCCGACTTTACCTTCTACGGCGGCCTGTACCGCGGTGTCAACCTGATCAGCGTGCCCAACGCACACTTTGATCTGGACTACTACGGCGGCCCCGGCATGATGGTCACCCCTGTTCCCACCGAGGACGGCGGCGCAAACTTCACCATCAAGAGCTTCGTCACCAACCCCGCTGACAACCTGACCGTCATGTACAGCATCGAGGACTGCTTCGGCCGCGAGGTTGCCTCTGCTGTCCGCGGCTCTGCTGACACTGAGGTCACCATCTACGTTCCCGATGCCCAGCTGTGGAGCATGGACGAGCCCAACCTGTACACCGTTGTCGCCACCCTGCAGCGCAACAACGAGGAAGTGGACGAGATCGCCGCCAACATCGGCGTCCGTTCCTTCAAGGTCACTCCCGACGAGGGCTTCTCCATCAACGGCGTACCCACCCCGCTGCGCGGTGTTTCCCGCCATCAGGACCGCGTGTTCGAGGGCAACGCTCTGACCGCCGAGGAGCACTATGATGACGCCATGCTCATCAAGGAGCTGGGTGCCAACACCATCCGTCTGGCACACTACCAGCACAGTCAGGACTTTTACGACGCTTGCGATGAGATCGGTTTCGCCGTTTGGGCTGAGATCCCCTTCATCAGCGTCTTCAAGAAGGGCGAGGGCGCTCACAAGCATGTCATGGAGGAGATGAAGGAGCTCATCATCCAGAACTACAACCACCCCTCCATCATGTTCTGGGGCATCTCCAACGAGATCCTCATCGGCGGCATCTCTCAGGAGCTGGTGGACACTCATCACGATCTGGAGAAGCTCTGCAAGGAGCTCGACCCGACCCGCCTGACCACCATCGCTCATGTTTCCACCACCCCCGTCAATGGCCCCATGCACCACATCACCGATCTGGAGAGCTACAACCACTACTTCGGCTGGTACGGCGGCAAGATGGAGCAGAACGGCCCGTGGCTGGATCAGTTCCACGCAGAGCACCCCGACATCTGCATCGGCATCTCCGAGTATGGCTGCGAGGGCATCATCAACTGGCACAGCAACACCCCCCAGTGCAAGGACTACACCGAGGAGTATCAGGCTCTGTACCACGAGCACATGGCGCAGGTCTTCGAGGATCGTCCTTGGGTCTGGGCTTCCCACGTCTGGAACATGTTCGACTTCGGCTGCGCTGCCCGTAACGAGGGCGGCGTGAGCGGCCGCAACAACAAGGGCCTCGTCACCATGGACCGCAAGACCAAGAAGGACAGCTATTTTGTCTATCAGGCTTACTGGACCCAGACCCCGATGGTCCACATCGCTGGCCGCCGCCACGCTCAGCGCGCAGGCGAGACCACCGAGATCAAGGTCTACTCCAATCAGGACACCGTCGTTCTGTACGTCAACGGCAAGGAAGTCGGCCAGCAGACCGCACACCGCGTCTTCAAGTTCAACGCTGCTCTGAACGAAGGTTTCAACACCATCGTGGCCGTTGCCGGCGATGTGAAGGATTCCATCACGCTGGAGAAGGTTGCTGAGGAGCCCGGCTACTACACCCTGCCGGAGTTCAACGAGCGTCAGGAAGGCGTCGCCAACTGGTTCAAGCAGGTCGGCAGCATGGATCTGACTGCGCCCATGGAGTTCCCGGAAGGCTATTACAGCGTGAAGGACACCATGGAAGACCTTGCTAAGAACGAAGAGGCTCTGGCTCTGGCTGCAAAGGCCGTCAAGCTGGCCACCAACTTCGACATCAAGCCCGGCGTCGGTATGTGGGACATGATGAAGAAGATGACCCCCGAAGCCATGAGCAACATGATCTCCGGTATGCCGGAGGGCTTCATCGAGAGCCTGAACGCACAGCTCATCAAGGTCAAGAAGTAATTCCCCCTCAAAAGCAGAACAATGCCCCGGCGGATGCTGCAAATGCAGTGCCCGCCGGGGCATTTTGCGGTTTCATTTTCATTCTCAGGCCGCTGTAACACTCAGCTTCAGACCGAGCTGCTGGAAGATCTTCAGCAGCGTATCGAGGTTTGGCACGGTCTTGAACGACTCGATTCGCGCCACCGACGACTGTGGAATGCCGCACAGCGCAGCCAGTTCCCGCTGGCTCAGGCCCAACGCATTGCGCTGTTCCACCATTGCTTTCACGATCTGCGAAAGTGCCTCCACTTCTTCCATATCCTTGGAGATTTCTGGGTCCACCGTCCGCACATGCTCTTTGTAGTCGTTCCATGTCCTCATCGTCTATCACTCCTTATTTCTTGTAAGCCAATCATCCCGTTCCGCTTTCGCGCGCTCGATCTCTCTTCGAGGTGTCTTCTGCGATTTCTTTCGGAACGGATGCAGCAATACAAATTTATTCTTCCTCCAACAGAAGTAAAACACCCGGTTATTGCCCGGTCGCAGTTCCCAGATATCTTCTACCAGATGCTTCGTAATATTTTCCGGCAGCCGCGTCCCGCTGTCTTGCAGCAGCTGGATATAAAGTGCGATTTGCTTATGCTGTATCCGGGCATCTTTATTCGTTGCACTTTTTACGCGCAATTCTTCCAGAAAGTCCCACAATTCCGAGACGCCGTTTGCGTCTTCATAAAATTCAACTTCATACATTTCACATTTTCCTCAACCAAGCTGCTTTCCTCAGGTTTATGATAGCACATATGCTATCATGTGTCAATCTTCTTTTGTAACTCCTCCAGTCACCTTCGGTGACAGCTCCCTCGGAGAGGGGGGCTAGCTCCCCCCTTGAGGGAGTAACAGCAAGAGCCCCACGGCGGATGTCGTGGGGCTCTTGTGCATACTTAAACCAAATTCTCAGCGCTTTTTCTTCTTTTTCTTTTTCGGGCCGGAGGAAGCCGCACTGCTGGTCGTATGGGGCGCATTGCGGGCCCTGCGGGACTCATACAGATACTTTGAGAGATTGGGCACCACGATGGCGATGAACGCCAGAACGACGAACACCAGAAAGCTGGGCTGGTCGTGGTTCGTATTGAACAGCGTTTGCAGGAAGTTGCTCATAACATGTACCTTTCCGGTTTTGCGAAACCGCTCAATAGGGGGTGGCTCACAGCAGGATGAGGCCGTTCTCGTCCGGCTTCATGGGGACGGCGATGATCGCATCCACGAGGGTCATTGCGATGGAAAAACCGCTCCAGCAGGTTGCCAGATAGAGCACCCCCAGAATGGGCCGCTTCGCGTAGAACTGGTGTGCGCCAAAGATTCCCAGAATGCAGAGGCGGAGATAGGTCTTTCGGTTGACGGCGTGCTTTTCGCGGCCATCATACCATGTGGCCAGATGATCGATGCAGTTCCAGATGAAGCCGTGGTTGGGGTCTTTCTGCCATTGGGTCTTTGCCATTGTTTTGTACCTCTGTCTCTTTCATAAAATCAGGAAAGCCGCCCACCGCGCAGTCAGCCCGGTGAGCGGTCCTCCTTATTGGTTTCTGATGAGAATGTTTTCCGCAGTGTTAAGGGTTAGAATGCAGCTTGGGATCAGGCGTTCTCAGCCATAGCCTTCATCTTGATCTTCACGACTTCGTCCTGAATCTCGGCCATCTTTTCCTTGGTCAGGGGGTAGAAGTGCATCGCGATCAGGTTGCAGACCAGACCGATCATGATGACGCCGTAAGCGCACAGTGCAGTGCCGATGCGGAGCTTCATGGTGACGGGGTCGCCCATGACGGGGTTGTGGTCAGCGAAGCCGCAAGCGGTGAACATGACACCTGCGATCATGGGAGCGAAGGAAGAGACCAGCTTGTCCACGAAGCTGAACAGGGTGCCCATCAGGCCGGGGACGTACTTGCCGGAACGATAAACTTCGTAGTCAGCGCAGTCAGCGGTCATGGGGATAACGATGTTGCCGGCGAGGTTCTGGAAGCCGCCGGTGAGAACGGTCAGGACAATGTAGAGGATCAGGAAGTAGCCCCAGTTCAGAGCACCGGTCTCCGGGTTGGAGGTCATGGTGGTGGGGTCACCCAGCAGCCACAGAGCGATCAGAGCGCCATTGCCGATCAGAGCGCCGACAGAGCCGATGATCATGCCCTTGCGCTGGCCAAACTTGGTAGCCAGAGTGGAGATGCACAGGAAGGTCAGGATGCAGACGGGGACGGTGGTCAGAGCGGTGACGTTGCCCTGCAGCAGGGTAGAACCGGCGATGCAGGCGAACAGAGCGACCTGAACGGCGCTGGTTTTTGCGGTATTGCCCAGCTTATCCGTAGAGGCAGACAGGACCAGCATCTGAATGGCGCGGTTGTTCTTCAGGGTATCCCAGTAATCCTTCAGGCCGACCTTGACGGGCTTGCCGGTGCCGAAGAACTCAGGACGATCCTTCGGGGCGATGGCGATGACAGCCAGCAGGGTGAAGATGCCGGAAGCGATGGCAGTGAGCAGCCAGAAGGTGTGGAAGAACTGGGTGGAAGCATAGCCGCCAACGTCCTTGTAGCTGTTTGCGATGTTGGCGGTGATAACAGCCAGACCGGCAAACAGGACGGTGTTATACACACCGTCGAAGGATGCGAACAGGGGGCGCTGCTTGGGGTCGTTGGTCAGGCAGGACTGAGCCGACTTGGTAACGACACACTGGCAGGTGTAGCCGAGGTAGTAAACCATCAACACGACCACATAGAAGGGGAAGCGGGCAGCCTGCGGCAGGTTGTGGGTGACATGGAAGGCGACGAAGCTGGTCACGGCCAGAATGATGTTTCCGATGACCATGAACGGGCGGTTCTTGCCGAACTTGCCGTTGGTCTTATCGACCATGAAGCCCACGAACGGGTCGGTGACGCCATCCCAGATACGCATGGCCATGGTCAGGGAAGAAGCGACCATCATGCCAACGCCGACCCAGCCCATCAGGTAGTAGGTGGCGTAGTTCATCAGGAACATGTACAGGTTGGTGGCCGTGTTGTTCAGCGCAAAGCAGCCGATACGCCACAGCGGAACGCGGTGGATGCCGTTGGTCTCATAGTTCTTGTCATAGAACTTGTCCGGCAGAGTTCTCGTTTTTGCCATTTCGTTTTCTCTCCTTAATTCGTGAATAGGCGTTCTCCGTTTTGCCCCGTTTCGAAAACCGCACCTGCCACTGTGCGGGCTGCGGGACTTTATGTCATTATTATGAACACATTTCGAAAATTCTGTTAGTAAAATTTTGAGGTGAATCAGGACGATTTTACTATTTTGAGAAGATTTTCACAACTTTCAAAAAAGCTATTGGGTAGGTTGCACAATCAAGTGATATACTAGTATTGCACATTGCCCATCTGCGCGAAACGTCCTGAAAAGAATGTGGGGAATTTGCGGATTTATCCAAAAATATTTCTACTCCGTTTGGAGCCGCGTCATTATAATATAGGTATCATAAAAACGCATCTCTGCATCCCTGTAAAAAATGAAAAAGGAGAAACACAAATGGCAGTAAAAGCTTCCGAGCGCGTTCAGCGCTACGTCAATGCAAACGGCCCCACCATCGGCACAGTGGAGCGCAAGGTCCTTTCGCAGGACGGCCTGTACTTCAAGGATATCGACGGCACCGGCACCGTCAGCGCCGTCAACGACTGGCGCCTTTCCCCCGAAGAGCGCGCACAGGCTTACGTCAAGACCCTGACCACCAGCGAGAAGATCGGCCAGCTCTTCACCTCCGACTGGCGGATGGGCCCCAAGTATCCTTCCCCCCGTCTGGCAGCCAACGGCCACAAGCCCGTGGGCGACGAGACCGGCTTGCTGGATGAGGCCCCGGTGGATGTCTCCGACAGCATCTTCGGCCATCAGGCTCTGCCCAGCACCACCGACATGGTCAAGAAGTGCTTCAATCGCCACGTCATTCTCCGCGAGAGCCCCTCGCCCGAAGATCTGGCCGATTACCTCAACCAGCTGCAGTACCTGACCGAGACCTGTGAGCACTTCGTGCCCATGCAGGTCATGTCCAACAGCCGCAACGAGAACGGCGAGGTCGTCTTCGGCATGAACGACGCCACCGGCGTGTTCGCCACCTATCCCGGCACTCTGGGCATCGCAGCCGCCGTCAAGGGTACCGCCCGCATCGACATCATCGACAAGTTCGCCGACACCATCCGCCGCGAGTGGAACGCATGCGGCCTGAAAAAGGGCTATATGTACATGGCCGACTGCGTCACCGACCCCCGTTGGCAGCGCACCTTCGGCACCTTCGGCGAGGACCCGGAGCTGATCGAGGAGATCTTCGACCACCTGATCCCCGGCATTCAGGGCGGCAGCAACGGTGTCACCCCGGAGGGCGTATCCGTCACCGTGAAGCACTTCCCCGGCGGCGGTGCCCGTGAGAACGGCTTTGATCCCCACTATGCTGCTGGTCAGTGGAACATCTACGCCACCCCCGGCTCCCTGCAGAAGTATCACATCCCGGCTTTCCGTGCGGCCATCCGCCATAACGCCGAGTCCATCATGCCCTACTACTCCAAGCCCTGCGCCGAGAAGAGCGCCCCGCAGGAGGACTTCAACGGCAACCCCATTGCGCTGAACCCCTACGGCTTTGCTTACAATAAGGTGTTCATCGACGGGATGCTCCGCAGCCAGATGGGCTTCAAGGGCTACATCAACTCCGACACCGGCATCGTCCACAACATGTGCTGGGGCGTCGATATGCTGGACGAGCCGGAGCGCATCGGCTACGCCGTCACCCAGAGCGGCGTGGACCTGATCTCCGGTCTGCTGGACAACGAGCTGGGCGAGGAGAGCTACGCCCGCGCCACCAATGGCTACTACGACACCCACGAGGTGCCCGCCGGCTTCAAGAAGGAGGACCTCGTCCTGACCGACAAGAGCCTGAACCGCGCCGTCAGCCGCACCCTGACCGAGTTGTTCCGTCAGGGCATGTTCGAGGACCCCTACGCCGACCCCAAAAAAGCCGCTGAGGTCGTAGCCACCAAGGCCGACTGGGAAGAGGCTGCCCGCGTCCACCGCGAGAG
>ENA-OPWH01000856-OPWH01000856.1-human-gut-metagenome-genome-assembly--contig:-NODE-856-length-21314-cov-1.692083_pt1 | contig 21314 bp, 18 predicted proteins | sample MGYA00241506_ERZ502004 | MGnify/ENA primary metagenome ERZ502004 (study PRJEB25962, sample SAMEA2043049) | human gut metagenome | biome: human gut; feature: human-associated habitat; material: faeces... | reverse complement strand
CGAGAATGGGCCAGACGAGATAGAAGCCGTGGGGGATGCCCCAGCGGCCCAGGGTCTGACCGAAGTCCTCGCCGCTCGGATCCACGGGCACGATGGTCTTCTTGTTCTTGGCCACGTCCACAAGTCCGCCCACGCCGGTGTCTGTGCCCCGCAGTTCTTCCCGCTTCAGCAGAGGACGATGATCCACGTTTCCCAGCACCCGGACCAATCCGGCGGCACTGCGGATCAGGAACTCCTTTCCCTGCTTGACTGCCTCCAGCAGCGCGGCTGTAAAGACCTCCACATCCCTGTCTTCCGCCGCGTTGACGATGACCTTTCCAAAGTCCTTCACCGCCATCAGCTTTTGGAGGATGGTGTCATAGTCCAGGGCGCGCAGCTCCTCCAGCGAGATAGCCGTCATATCCCTGGCGGTATAATGTCCGCCTGTCCGTTCCTCGCACCAGTCCAGCAGGTTGGAGGCGTTGTAGGCAAAGGTGGTATCCCGGGCAAACTCCGTCAAGCCTGCGGGAGTCAGACAGTCTCCGGTCTGTACATAGTGGACATTACCGATGGTCAATCTGCCGCCTTCCTTAAAATAGGGCATGACGATCTCACCGTCATAGCGGACGGACGAGTGCTCCTCCAGCGTCTGCCGAAGGGTCTCCGTCTCCAGCGGATAATGGCCCCGCAGGGTGGAATCTCCACGGCTTACCAGCAGAAAAGGCACGCCGGTCTTCTCAGACGCCGCCAGCAGGTTTTCCGCGATCTCCCGGTGGGCATGCTCCGTCTCCTGCTGGCTGAAGCCCCGGGAGTTTGTCAGCACAAAGAACATGGTGCCCTCTTCCGTCAGGCCGCTCTCCAGCGTCTCACGGCGCCAATCCGTATAGACCGGCAGGTCGTGGACAGTCTGCACGCCGGTGGGATCATCGTCCAGCACCACGATCTTGCGGTCAAAGCCTTCTCTGGCCTTTGCCAACATCCGGGCGGTCAGTGCCTCGTCCGGCAGCGGGATCCGGTCTGCCAGAGAAGCGGGCATGATGGATACACTTTCCATGTCCGTTTCCTCCGTTCAGCCGTTTTCTTTCTGGATCTCCTCAGGCCGGATGTTGGTCACCTGTCCATAAATGCACAGGGCATCCAGAAAGCCGCCCTCGTCATAGCCGAACACGTGCCACTCCAGCTCCGGAAAATGCATCAGGTCTCCCTTATTCAAATAACCCGTATGCTCCAGCGTGTCCGGGCCGGAGCCCCAGCGAACAAAGGCGCGGTCGCAGTCCAGCACCACAACGGACTCCTCGGCGTGGTTATGGGGCGCCATGGGGCCGTACTCGGTGTTATACCGGCAAAAACTCACCGTCATCTTTTCGCTGGCAACAGCGCTGTTTCGTCCAACCGCATTCTGCACGCTTCTGCCCGGAAGATCATTGCGCTTGATATCCGCTCTCTTTACAAAATCCATAGTCGTTTCCTCCTCACGGCTTTTCATGGCCTCCCGCGGAAGCCTGATTTTTCAAGCTCAGTATACCAGATATCCGCAAATTTTGTATTTGTCTTTTTCACAGGTATCAGTGCCTTTTCCACCATATTTTTCTCAGTCCATCGTCTGCATTTCGTTTTGCCGTCTCACCCACGAAAAGTGCAAATGCTCCGCTGTTTTGTGGAAATACTTTTTTCTTCGCGGACAGTATACTGTGAATTAGAAATCCCGCCGGCCGCACCGGCCGAAAGTCTGTATCAGGAGTGTGTTACTTATGAGCAAGGAAATCATCGGTGTTATTCCGCCTATCATCACCCCCATTGACGAGAATGAAAAGGTCGACGAGGCCGGCCTGCGCAAGCTGATCAACCACTGCATCGACCACGGCATCCACGGCATCTTTGTCTGCGGCTCCAACGGCGAATGCATGTCCCTGACGCAGGCCCAGCGGGACCGGGCCATTCAGATTGCGCGGGACGAATGCGCCGGGCGTGTGCCTGTGCTCGCCGGCTGCATGGATTCCAGCACCCAACGCGTCATTGAGAACGTGCAGCGTCTGGAGGAGATGGGCGGCACCACCGCCGTCGTCACGCCTGTGTTCTATGCCCGCCACGCCACGCAGGAGGAGACGGTCCGCCACTTCGAGGAAATCAGTAAGAACACCAACGCCAACCTGATGATCTACAACATCCCCCCCTTCACCGGCCAGAACCTGACCGCTGACACCATTATCAAAATCTCCAAGATTGACAAGGTCATCGGCGTGAAGGACACCTCCGGCAACTTCCCCAACTTCATCAAGCTGCTGAACTATTTCAAGGGCTCCGACTTCCTTGTTCATCAGGGCGCCACCAATCTGGCCGTGCCCAGCATGCTGATGGGTGCCGACGGCTACATTCCCTCTCTGGCGCCGCTGTTCCCCCAGGCCCACCTCAAGCTGTACGAGTACGGCAAGGCAGGCGACATTGAGAACGCCATGAAGTGGGGTGCCATCGTGGACGAGATCTGCAAGCTCTATCCCATGGCAAAAAGCCAGACCGCTTCAACCAAGTACGCCATGAGCACGCTGGGCTTTGTGGACAAACGTGTCTGCCAGCCCACCGAACCCATCACTGAGGAAGAAATGAAGCGCATCGATGCGCACATTGAAAAGCTCCGCCAGTATATGTAAAGAGAGAGGAGTGCCTGATTTTATGGAACGTTCCTGGAAGTGCCCCGTGATCCGTCTGGACCCGGCGGACAACATCGTGGTGGCCCGTCAGCCCATTGCCGCCGGGACTTTTATCCCGGAGGAGGGCATTACGGTAAAAACAGATATTCCCATCGGCCACAAGATTTCCTCCCGGGCGATTTCCTGCGGCGAGCCCGTATGGAAATATAATACGGTCATCGGCTATGCCTCCCGGGATGTGGATGCCGGGACCCATATGCATAATGATACCATCCACTTTGACGCCGTATCTGAAGAATACCACTTTTGTCAGGACTACCACCCGGTGGAGGTGCTCCCTCCCGAGAAACAGCACACCTTTCTCGGCTATGTACGCCCCGACGGGCAGGTGGGTACCCGGAACTGTATCGGCGTCATCGTGTGCAGCAACTGTGCTGCCACAGTAGCCCGAAAGGTCGCAGCCCATTTTACGGAGGCCATTATGGCCGCATATCCCCATGTGGACGCCGTGGTCCCCCTGATCACCTCATCCGGCTGCGGCCTTGAAAAATCCGGCGACCCCTTAACCTATCTGCGGAGGGTGCTGGGCGGTCATGTAAAAAATCCCAACATGGCGGGCGCGCTGGTATGCTCCCTCGGCTGTGAGACCAACAACATCGACGGTTTCTTCCAGGAGGCCAGATTGACGCCGGGCCCCATGCTGGGCCGTCTGGTCATTCAGGAGGAGGGCGGCTCCCGCAAGGCTGTGGCCCGGGGCATCGCCATGGTGGAGGCCATGCTGCCTCTGGCGGAGCAATGCCGCCGTCAGCCCGTTTCCGTCAGTCACCTCAAGATTGGCCTTGAGTGCGGCGGCTCCGACTCCTTCTCCGGCTCCTCCGCCAACCCGGCCCTGGGCCGCGCCATAGACCTACTCATCAAAAACGGCGGCACCGCAGTGCTGACGGAGCCGACGGAGCTTTTGGGCGTGGAAGGCGCTCTCGCCCGCCGGGCGCGCTCCCCGGAAGTCGCCCAGAAGCTGATCGACGTGATGCACTGGTGGATGGACTACTGCAAGGGCCGGGACAGCCAGATCAACGGCAAGGTCACCCCTGGCAACAATGCCGGCGGCATCACCAACGTGTTGGAGAAAGCCCTTGGCAGTGCCAAAAAGGGCGGAAGCTCTCCCCTGAACGATGTGGTGGGCTACGCGGAGCCGGTCACCGGCCCCGGTCTCATCATTATGAATTCCCCCTCCTATGACCCGGTCTCCGCCGCGGCCATGTTCGCAGGCGGCTGCAACCTCTGTGCATTCACCACCGGACGCGGCTCCTGCTACGGGAGCCAGCATTTCCCGACCTTGAAGATTGCCTCCAACACGCCCCTGTTTGAGCGGCAGGTGGACGACATGGACCTGAATGCCGGAACGGTCATCGACGGTGACCGCACGCTTGAGCAGATGGGCGAGGAGATTTTTGAAGCCCTGATCGCCGCAGCCTCCGGAAAGCTCACGAAAAGCGAGCTTTTCGGGATGGGCAGTGACGAATTTATCGTCTGGTGGCTGGGCACAACTGCTTGATATACCTTCTCTTTATAACGCCAACAGGCGCGGTTCGCTTTGAGTCGCGCCTGTTGGTATTTTACTGTCGGTTTTCTTATTTCTCCAAGGCTCTGGCAATGTCCCGCATCTCCCGACCTTCACCGTTCCAAAACGCCTTCAGCTTGGCCAACTGGTCGCCGATGCTGAAATGGCGGACACCCAAGTCGATATAATACTGGGCCTGATCCAGGCTGCTAATCTCACAGCGGGGCTGCACGCCATGGCGGAGGGCTGTCTCGATCACATGCCGTTCCGCAGCTTTCCACTCCGCCTCATGCTCCGCCCGGTTCCATCCCAGGCTCATGGAATAATCCGCCGGGCCGAACTGGACCATATCCACTCCCGGTATGGAGCAGATCTCCTCGATATGATCCACAGCCTCCTTCTTCTCGATCATGAAGCACAGCACAATGTCATTCAGCCGCGCAATGTGCTCCTTTTGAGTCACGCCATTGGGGCTGCTTATGAACCGGCGGTTGGGCCAGCCGTACCAGCCGTCTGTCCCCTCCACCAGCGGACGGATGGAATTGATGGAGTCCCGCACCTCCTGCGGCGTCCGGTGATCGGCGAAGTTGACAGCCTGAAAGCCGGAAGCAACTGCCTTCTGCGCCACATAAAAGCGGTTCTGGAAATCCACCTTAATCATGGAACCCATCTCATACAGCTCCGCGGCCCGGGCCATATTCTCCAGATCCGCCTGGGTAAAGGGCGCGTACTCCGCCACAAATTCCATATAGTCGAAATTCCCTGTAGCGCCAAGGGACTCCGTATAAAGGGGCCATGTGCTCCACAGGCGGGTGGCTACCGAAGTCTTGCCCTCCCGCAGGATGCGGCGCAACTTGTTCTCTCTCATCATAATTGCTTCTCCTCGCTTTTTTATCTATACAGGCCGGTCACTGCAAAATCATAAACCAAAGTGGGATGGTCACGGCGGACAGGATCGTGCTCACCGCCACCAAAAGGGCGCCCAGCTCCGAATCCCCGTGATACCGTGCCGCCAGTACCGCCGTCAGGCTGGCGGCAGGCATACCGGATACCAGCGTACAGGTAGCCGTCACGATACGGCACTCCGCACAGCTTGCACAATCCAAAGACGATGCCCGGCATCACGCCCAGCCGCAGCGCGGTAAATCGCCACACATCGCCGCGAAACACCTCTTTGAGCTTGATCTCCGACAGCACCACGCCGATGAGCAGCATGGACAGCGCCATGAGGCAGCTGCTGACGTATTGCAGCGTACGGTCCAGAAACGCCGGGAGCCGGATACCCGTGACCATGGCAGCCACGCCCAGCGCCGCGGCGATCATGCACGGATGAGTGAGGAGCCGTTTGAAGGAGCCCTTCCAGTCCGATTTTACGCCGGTATAGAGGGAGAGCCCGTAACTCCAGCAGAACATCCGCACAAAGATCATGTACATGGATAGCTGCAGAACACCGGCGTCTCCCAGCAGGCTCTGGATGATGGGCAGGCCGATGAACAGCGCATTGGAGTTGACCAATCCATAGCGAAAGACCTTTGCCTTCCGTTCTTCCCTGTGGCGGTAGATGACCTTGCCCAGTATCGCCGTGCAGAGCATCACCAGCACACTGATGATGACCGTCAGCAAAGAGCTTTTCAGTGCGCTCATGTCCGTGTTTCCCTCAAAGGACAGAAAGATATTGCACGGAAGGATCAGCATCGTCAGCAGATCCGACAAGCAGTCCCGCCCCTCGTCTGTGATCACGCTCCTCCTGCGCAGGTAAATGCCCGCGGCTACCAGAAGCACCATGATAAATTCCAACTGTATCAAGTCTATCAGCATCGAATCCCCTTGCTCATCAGTGCTCCGGCACCGCCCGCCGGAGCCAATGGAAAAGGCCCCCCGCACAAGGCAGGAGACCTTTTTAGTTCTGCCTCAATAGATGTAACCGGTTTACGGATTACAGGAAGGGCACGAAGCTCTGGAACAGGTTGCGCTGCTCGGTCAGGTTGGCAATGGTATCCTCAACGTTCAGAACGAAGGGATTCTGGAAGCAATAGTTGTTGACCATGGTCTTCCATTCGTCGGTAGAGGTGGCCTCCAGAACGGCGGCGTTCATAGCCTCAACGATCTCGGCGGGAGTGCCCTTGGGAGCCAGCAGCACATACTCAGTATCGATGATCAACTCGGGGATGGTTTCGCTGGCGACCTTCTGGTCGGGCAACAGGTCGGGAGCCTTGGACAGGCAGGTGCACAGGCTCTTCAGCTGGCCGTTGGCGATGTAGTCAGCAGCGGTGGAGTAAGGCAGAGAAGTGGCATCGACCTCGCCGCCCAGCAGAGCGGTCAGACGGGTAGCGCCGTCGCCGACGTCAATGATGTTGAACTGAGCGCCGCCCAGATTGGTCAGGACGCAGGACTGGATGTACACGCCGCCGCCAGTGGAGATGCCGAACTTGATCTGGCCGGGAGTTGCCTTGGAGGCCTCGATCAAATCGGTCAGGCTGTCATAGGGAGCGTCAGCGGGGACCACGATGTTCTCGCCGGACTGGATGCCGTACACAGCCACGGGCTCGAAGGCGTCATAGCCGAAGTCCACCATGCCGGTAGCCTCGTTGCCGTTCAGAGCGGCGGTGTTGGTAGCGATGAAGGTGTAACCGTCGGTGTCGCCATCCTTGTACTGCTGCATGCAGGTAGCGCCGTTGGAGCCGGTGACGTTGCTCACGACCACGGACTGGCCCAGAACGCCCTCCAGAGCCGTGGCCAGCTGACGGCCCATATAGTCGGTGTCGCCGCCGGCGCCGTGGGTCATGTAGATGTTGATGGTCTTCTTGGGCCAATCGGAATTCGTCGTCTCAGTGGAGGCGGACTCGTTCTTGTCCGCAGCGGGCTCAGCGGACTCTTTCTTTCCACCGCAGGCGGCCAGGCTCAGGACCATAGCCATCGTCAGAAACAGGGCAAAAAATCTTTTCATGTCGGGTTCCTCTTTCCTTTTGTTTTTTTATTCATCAATGCCAGCTTGCTTGGCAGCCTTCATCTCCGCCAGTTCAGCCTCCTGAGCACGCTTGGCGTCCTTCAGGTTGGCACGGGTGGAGAAGATGACCACGAAGACGGTGGCAATGATCAATACGCAGAAAATGGGATGATTCCAGAAGGGGTCGCTGGAGGCAAGCTGGGAGACGCGGCGCAGGTTGGCCTCAAAGGTGGGGCCCAAAATGAAGCCGAGGATCATGGGGACCGTGGGGACCTTGGACTTGATTAGCAAGTAGCTCATCAGGCCGAAGGCCACCATGCAGTAGGTGTCGAACAACATGTTGGCGTTACCGATGGCGCCGATGCCGCACAGGACCACGACCACGGGCAGCAGGAAGTTCTTGGGGATCTTCAGAACAGAGACAAAGAACCGCATACCCAGCAGCATGAACAGCATCATGAAGATAGCGGACAGCACCATGGCGAAGAAGATGGCGTAAACCACAACGCCGTTTTTCTCATAAATCAGGGGACCGGGGGCCACGTTGTGGATCTGCAGGCCTCCCAGCAGCATGGCGGTAGCGGCGTCACCAGGGATGCCCAGCGCCAGCAGGGGGATCATGGCGCCGCCGATAGTGGCGTTGTTGGCGGTCTCAGAGGCCACCACGCCGTCCATGATGCCGGTGCCGTACAGTTCCCGGTGCTTGGATGTATTCTTGGAGACGGTGTAGGAGATCATACAGGACACGCCGCCGCCGATGCCGGGCAGGATACCAATACCCACGCCAATCAGGGCGGAAACGATGGCGTTCTTGGTTTGGGCCAGACCTTCCTTCAGGCTGAAGCCGGCACCTTTGATCTTGTAGTCAGTCTCCACAGTGAAATTCTGGCCCTTCCGGACGCTCTCCGCGAAGGACATGACCTCGGCAATGGCAAACAGGCCGATCAGCAGCACCACCAGGGCAAAACCGTTGTTCAGTTGATAGAGACCAAAGGTGAAGCGGGGCTTGGAGTCGATAGGGGACAGACCCACGGTGGCCAGCAGGGAGCCCAGCACTGCGCTGACGAGGCCCTTGGGCATATCATGGCCGGTCAGGGCAATGACCATGGACAGAGAGAAGATGGCCAGCGCACAATACTCATAGGCCTGGAACTTTAGAGCAAAGCCGCACAGCACTGGAGACAGGACCACCAGCAGGCCGATACCAATGATAGTGCCGACGAAGGAGAACACCACGCCGGAGCCCAGGGCCTTGCCCGCCTCGCCCTTGTTGGCCATGGGCTTGCCGTCAAAGCAGGTGGCCACGGAGGAGGGCGTGCCGGGGATGTTCAGCAGGATGGCGGAGATCAGACCGCCAGAAATGCCACCGATGTACAGGGCCATCAGCATGGAGATGCCCTCGGAGGCGGCCATGGAGTAGGTGACCGGTAGGAACATGACGATGGCCATGGTGGCGGTCAGGCCTGGGATAGCGCCGAAGATGATACCCACCACGGTGCCGATGGCCACCAGCAGGATGGTCATGGGCTGGAGGACTTCCATTAAACCTTGAATAATCATACGTCCATCCCCTCCTTACAGTCCGAATATGCTGAGGATGCCCACGGGCAGCAGCACGTTCAGCAGATATCTGAAGATATAGAACAGCACCACGCCGCTGATAACAGCGGTGATAATGGCGGGCACCATGATCTTCTTCCATTTGTCCTTGGGTGTCAGGATCATGATCTGCACAAAAACGTACAGAATAGTCATGGGCGCGAAGCCCACCAGGCCCATCAGGCCCACATACAAGGTCAGCGCGATAAAGCTGGCGACCACCTCCCGCTTCTCCATCAGGACATCCTTCAGAGAAGTCTTAACGATGGTCCCGCCTTCCGCCAGGTACTTCTTGCGCTTGCGGAAGCCTCTTGCCGTAATCCACAGGCCCAGTACCAGTAGGGCGCCGCCCCACAGATAGGGAACGAAGTGGTTGGTCAGAGGCGTGGCACCAAGGCCGGTGAATGTTTTAATAGAAGGGATCATAGCCATATAGCCGATGGAAAACAGCGCGATGACAATGCCGGGAATGATGTCCAGTTTGTATTGCTTGTTTTTCAAGTTCTCTTCTCCTTTCATATTTTTGCCATGGTGTCAGGCAAAGTCCAGAAGCGCTCCACTCTCGTCGAAGCGTAGCTCTCTGGGCTCCTCCATGATCTCCATGTCGTCCCGCGCTCTTACCTGCTCCAGCAGTGCTTCAGACACCATAATGGTCTCCAGAGACAGGGTGTTTTTGATATAGACCATACGGATATGGTCCTTATTGACCTGCGTCAGGGTCTTCAATGCCGCCTGCAGAGCAAGCTTATCGTCCTCCAACACCATGGGTATCTTTCCAACCTTCAGTACGGTGGAGGTGATCATGTTGAAGTACGTGGCGTTGGTATCCAGTTTTTCAAAGGCACGCTTTGTAGTCGTGTCCGCCATACCCAGGCCGATAAAGCTGCCGTGGCTCTCTTCCGAGATGTCAAGGACCACCGTGCGCTGCTTCTGGATACCGCCGCTGGCGTAAGGGGTGCCAAAGGTGCCGGTAACGTTAGGGTCCATGCCGCTGCCGGAGAAATTCTTGCCGATCTCCCGCACCACCAGCACATCCGTCTCCGGGATCAGCAGGCGGGGCAGCCGGCTCTTGGCATACAGCAGCAGGTCCGGTTCCTTGTCGAAGATCTCCTCCGCGGGGATCACTTCAATGCGGCAGGTCTGGTCAAACTCGTTTTCGATAGGTGCTACACCGAAAATGATATTGCAGCTGTCGAATACCACCTTGGCATACAGGGGCAGCCGCTCGCCCATTTCTCCGAAGCCCGCGCTGTGCAGGGAATCCGCGCCGGCCCGCTTACCCATGCCGATGGCCATCATTTTGATGAGGCCGGATTCGTAGGGGCCACGGAAGGCGGTGTGGGCCTTGATACGGCCCACGACAATGACCGCGTCGGCGTCATGGGCGAACTTGTCCACCCGGACCTCGTCGCCGTTGGGGAGCTCGCCTACCCGGACGGTTTCCATGCTGGAGAAGATAGGACAGCCGCAGAATTCCTCCGTGATGCCGTAGCTCTCCAGAATCTGGCGCTGGCCCTCGTCCGTGGCGCCGCCATGGCTGCCCATGGCCGGGATGATATAGGGCTGCGCACCCTGCTCCTTTACGAATTGCGCCAGCTTCCGCAGAATGACCGACATGTTGGCAATCTGCCGACTGCTGCCGGTCAGCACCACCCGCATCCCTGGCTTGATCCGGGCACGCAGCTTCGGATCGTCCAGCTTCTTCTGCAGATAAGCCGGAACATCCTCAATGCCGTCCCGCTTGAAAATCTGCCGTACCTTGCACATCTTCGGGAGGGGCGTACCGGCCAATACCTGCCGCAGGCCGGATTGTTCTTTGATTTCCATGGGCGGCACCATCCTTTCATTTATAGTCGTTCCAGCTGCATCAGGCGCGCAAGCTGCATGGCTTGTCTCAATTCGGGAAACGGATTCGCACCCAGCGTCTGCTCGCTGATCTGCACCAAAGGGTTCACCCGGAAGCCCAAAAACCGCCCTCGCAGCAGCAATGTCAGCGTCTCGCCTCCGGCCTTCAGGTAGAGGCTTCCGGGGATCAGCTCTCCCAAGCTTTCCACAAGCTCCATCTGTTGCTTGGGCAGGCTCAGGCTCCCCGTCTCCCCTGCTTTGACCGTGACCGGCGCAAAGTCCGCGCCTGGCCAGGCGAGCTGTACAAACGCTCCGCTGAACATGGCGTTGCGTCCGTCCTCAATGATGGGGAACGTGACGTCGGCCATCTCCACCGCCATCGTGCCGCAGTTTCCGGTGATGTGCTCACGGCTCATAAAGGTGTCCGCACTGGCGGGCACCAATCCGCAGGCACGGACTGCCTCCGCTGTGACGCCGCTCTTTGACTGTTGATTGAAATCGGTCAGTTCGGCACACACAGCATACCGGAGAATTGCCTCCCGCACCGCATTGACGTACCGTTTGCTCATGGGCCGCACCAGCAGGAGATATCCCGCCAGGCAGGCGGCGACCAGCAGATAGCCGGTCACGCCTGCGGCGTCGTTTTGCAAAAAGAGCAGCACGCCCAAAAGCAACAGTACCATGAAATAGGCCAGATTGACCAGTATCATCCGAACACGCTGCCGTTTCAGCGTCTGTACGGCTTCTGTCATGAGTTATACCTCAGCCCATTCCTTGCCGGCCCACTTGGGATGGTCGTAAACAGCCTTGTCAGCCACATAGGGCCACTTCTTGCCGTCCACAACGGCCAGGCAGCCATTCACGCACATCTTCGCCATCTTGATGACGGCCTCCCGGGTCTGGGCGGCGCTGTGGGGGCTGGCGATGACGTTGGGGCAGTGCAGAATCTCGTCGTCGATGTGGGTAGGCTCGTTCCAGAACACGTCCAGGCCGGCGCCCGCGATGCTGCCGCTCTTCAGCGCCTCGCACAGGTCAGGCTCGTTGACAATCTCGCCCCGGCTGCAGTTGATCAGGAGTGCCGTGGGCTTCATGGCGTCCAGCTCCGCCTTGGCGATGGTGTTGTTGGTGACGCCCTCGATCAGAGGCATCTGCACGATGACCACGTCGGCGGCCTTTAGAGCCTCGAACTTGTCGTCGTACTTCTCCACGCCCAGCTCAGCCATCTGCTCCTTGCTCAGGAAGGTATCGTAGCCGATGACCTTCATGTCCAGGCCGATGCACAGGTGGGCGATGATCTTGCCGATGGTGCCCAGGCCGATGATGAGGCAGGTCTTTTCCTCCACCTCAAAGGCCTTCTTGGCGTCCCGGATCTTCCAGTTGCCCTTGCGCTGCTCCACATCGCTCTCCACCATGTTCTTGGACAGGGCCAGCATCAGGGTGATGGCGTGCTCGGCCACACTGCGGTTGTTGGCGCCGGGCGTGACCACCACGGGGATGCCCAGCTTGGTGGCGGACTCCACATCGACGCTGTCATAGCCGATGCCGGTGCGGCCGATGACCTTCAGGCTGTCGCTGCTCTCCATGGTTTCCTTGTCGATGGCGCCCTTGTCAGCCACGCGCACGATAAAGGCGTCCGTGTCCTTGAGTTGGTCCAGATAGTTGTGCGGATGGGCGTCATGCGCCACAAAAATGTCAGCTTTCCCCTCCAGAAGTGCCAAGCCCTCCTGGCAGATTGCTTCCGTCATGGTAACTTTCATAGAGCGGTCCCCTCTTTCCCGAATGACTCAGTTCTCAGCCTTGGTGTTGGCCATGCGGATGCCGTAATCCATGGCGTTGACCAGGCTCAGCTCATTGGCGTGGCCGTCGCCGGCATGGCCGAAGCCGGTGCCGTGGTCCACGGAGGAGCGGATGATGGGCAGACCCAGCGTCACGTTGACGCCAGCCACGGCGTCCCAGTGGCCCTCGGCCTTGTTGTACACAAAGCCCTCCACCTTCAGGGGGATGTGGCCCTGATCGTGGTACATGACCACCACGATGTCGTACCAGCCACCCAGCGCCTTGGAGAACACAGTGTCGGGAGGCGTGGGCTTCTTCTCCACGATGTTGATGCCCTCGGCCAGAGCGATGTCAATGGCGGGCTGGATCTCCTCGATCTCCTCGGTGCCGAACATGCCGTTCTCACCGCAGTGGGGGTTCAGACCGGCGACAGCCAGCTTGGGCTCCTTGATGCCGATGGCCTTGCAGCCCTCGTTGGCGATGCGGATGACGTCCAGGACGCGGTCCTTCTTCACCCGGTCGCAGGCCTCCCGCAGGGCGACGTGTGTGGAGACGTGGACCACCCGCAGGTCCTCGTGGGCCAGCATCATGGTGTACTTGCTGGTGTGGGTGTAGTCGGCGTAGATCTCAGTGTGGCCGGAGTAATGGTGGCCGGCCATGTTGATGGCTTCCTTGCTCAGGGCATTGGTGATGGTGGCGTCGATCTCACCGGCCATGGCCAGCTCGATGACCTTCACCACGTACTGGAAGGCCGCCTCGCCGCCCAGAGTGGTGGCACCCAGGCCGAAAGGCTTGGGATTTTCGGGGTCGCCGGGAATGTCCTCCGCCTTGACGATGCCCATATCGTACACGTCGATGACGCCGTACTCATAGTTGGCCTCGCTGATGACTTTGATGGGGCGGATCTTCATGTCAATGCCGGAGACCTTCTTGGCAACCTTAGCGGCATATTCCATAGAGCTGACGTCGCCGATGACAACGGGGCGGCAGCGGTCATAGATAGTCTTGTCGGACAGGGCCTTAACCGTGATCTCCGGACCGTTGCCGAAAGGGTCGCCCATGGAGATACCGAGAATGGGTTTGTTCATATGTACTCCTCCTTAAACGTCTTGGATGAAAGGCCGCACTCAGCAGAGTCCCTTTTCTGCGTTTTCCTTCAGGACAGCCTTCAGCTCCTCGATGCCTTCATCACACAGGTAGTTGAAGGGCTTGCGGCAGTCGCCCACGGGATAGCCCAGCAGGTTGACGGCCTTTTTGATGATGGTGTTGGGGTTGCCGAACTTGAACACGCGGGACAGCGTGGCCACGGCGTCCTGGGCCTCCTGGGCCTTCTCGAGATCACCGGCCACAAAGTAGTTGTAAATGGAAGCCAGCGTCTTGGGATACAGGTTGGCACGGCCCGCGATGCCGCCAGCACCGCCTTCCTTCAGGCAGGTCAGGATGTTGCCGTCGTTGCCAGCCAGCACGGCAAAATCCTTGCCGATATCCCGGGTCTCCCGGATATACGCCTTCAGGTTCTCAATGTCGCCGCTGGAGTCCTTGGCTCCCATGATGACGTCCACATCTCGGGCCAGCTTGCCCACAGTCTCGGGCAGCAGCTTGTTGCCAGTGCGGGCGGGGATATTGTACAGCACGATGGGAATGCTTACATGCTTGGCCACCTCGCAGTAGTGGTCATACAGCTCCTTCTGGCTGGCCAGGGCGAAGCTGGGGGTGATGATGGACAGGACATCGGCGCCCATCTCCTCGGCCCGCTTGCTCATGTAGATGGTATCACGGGTAGAGATACAGCCGGTGCCGGCATACACGGGGATTCGGCCCTTCACTTGGTCGATGGTGGCCTCCAGGACCTCCTCCTTCTCCTTCATGCTCAGGATATAGCCCTCGCCGTTGGTGCCGAAGGGGAAAATGCCGTGGACGCCGCCGGCAATCTGCCGCTCGATCTGGTTGCGCAGCTCCGGGATATTCACGCTCTCATCAGCGCTCATAGGGGTAACGATAGGAGGAATGATACCCTTAATGGGGACGTTCTTCATAGTCGGTCTCTCCTTATGCAAACTTTTTACAAAACTTCCTGATAGATCCGGCGGGCATCGTCGGGGGTGACCTCCCGCATATTGTTCACCAGCAGGCGGGTGACTTCCATGCCGGAGGCGACCAGGGCTTCCAGATCCTCCCTGGGCACGCCGAACTCGGTCAGACTGGTGGGAATGTCCAGGTGCTTCACAATGCCCTCCAGCTTGGCGATGACGGCCGCGCTCTTCTCCTCCACAGTCTTGGCATCGCCCCGCAGACAGCGGTCATAGGCCTCGGCCAGGCGCTCCCGGCAGGCGGGCTCGTTGAACCGCATGACAGGGGCCAGCAGGATGGCGTTGGACTTCACGCAGCGGATTGCACGCCATGCGAACACGAGGTCCTTCAGCGTGTCAGCGTCGGCGGCCACGCCGGCGTAGAAGCTGGCGATCTGCATCTTGTTCTTGGCGTCCATGGCCTCGGGATCGTCGCAGGCCCGCTCGATGTTGTTCAGGATCATGTCCAGAGCCTGCATGGCGAAGATGTCGCTGAAGGGGTTGGCCTTGTTAGAGGTCCAGCACTCAATGGCGTGAGCCAGGGCGTCTACGCCGGTGGCGGCGGCAATTTTCCGGGGCAGCTTCTTGATCATAACGGCGTCCAAAATGACGTAATCCGCGATCATGTTGGTGTTCACGATGCCCACCTTCAGCTGCTTCTCAGGCACGGCCACGATGGCGTTGGGCGTGGCCTCAGAGCCGGTGCCGGCGGTAGTGGGGATCATCAGGGTCTTGATGCACTTCTTGGCGCGGCCGGGCTCATCCAGCAGCTCCTTGATGCCGTACTCATCGGTCATCAGGATGGAAGCCAGCTTGGCAGTATCCTGCACGCTGCCGCCGCCGACAGCCATGATAAAGTCAGCACCGTATTCCTTGCACTGGTCCACCAGCTTCTGGGCTTCCATGTAGGAAGGCTCGGCAGGCAGGTCGTCCAGAACGGTGTAAGCCACACCGGAAGCCTTGACACGGGCCATGGGGAAGTCCAGCAGGCCCGCGCCCTCGATGCCCTTGTCGCTGAACACAGCCAGGCGCTTCACATGGTTTTCCGCGAAGATATCACAAATCTTCTCCAGGGCGTCCTCGCCGCTGAATACCGCATGAGGCATTTTCAGATTATATTTGGTCAGCATACTGCGTCCTCCTTTTGACTTCCGGCTCTTACGAAAGCTGCCAGCTTACAGAACAGGTCAGGTTCTCCAAATCCGCCGGATTTTGAGATAATGTAATAGGTTTTTCCCCGATAAACAAAGTTGGTCAGCACCGCACCCGTAGTGAGTTCCCGCACAGGCGTCAGCTCTGCGGTACCCACCGTCCGCATCAGGGCCAGTAGCGTATCGCCGCCGGTGCAGAGGATGGCGGCGTCCAGTCCACCATCCAGCAGCCGCTTCATCAGGTGGGCCAGTTGGGTGGAGATGCGGACCCGCAGGTCCTCGGTGGTCAGTCCGTGGGTCTTGGCGTAAACCGCTGTGTCGTCCAGTCCCATGGGATCATTGACATCCAGAATACAGCGTCCGCTGTTCCGGGCTTGCTCCAGCCATATCCGGATCTTGATACCGCAGTCCTCACTCTCCAGCCAGGCCGGTTCCAGCTTTTGCACCGGCTCCAGGTGGATATGGACAAAACCGTTCTGCTCAGCCCACCGCATCTGCCGCAGGGTCACAGGGTTCACACTGCCGCAGGCCACGAAGAAGGCGGACGGCAGTTGAGGCATTTGCGGCTCGGTGCCATTTAGTCCAAGAACATCGGCCAGCGCCGTGGCAAAGCCCGCGCAACCGGCGGAAAGGCGCAGCCGCTCAGTTCCCAGTTCTCCGCCGATGCGGGCCAGGTCTTCATCGGTTGTGGCATCGTAAACCTGGATGCCAGGTGCTCCAGGGACTGCCGCTTCATCCAGACGGTGGAGGACTACCGGTACCTCTGTCTGCCCGCCGACGATCTGCGCCACCGCGGAGGCCTTCACTGGCTCGAAAGGGTCTTTTCCGAACACACTCTCCGCCACGGGAACACCGTCCACATAGTGGACACCATTCCGGGTGACCCGCCCCATCTTAGGGAAGGCCGGTAGGAAGGCGATGGTATCCGATCCGGCAGCATCCATGACCGCCGTCAGCTCGCTTCCGATGTTGCCCCGCAGTGCTGAGTCCGTTTTTTTGTATATGTAAGGGATACCAGCCTCCCGGGCATTCCGGGCTGTGCGATACACCACGTCGTAAGCCTCTTCCGGCGGCAGGTGCCGGGTCTCCGCCACCATCACCAGGACCTCTGCGTCCGCCAGAGTGAAGTCATAAGCCAGATCCGTCACAACGCGGGTGGCCGCGCCTCTGGCCGCGAACTGTACGCCCGTATCCAGTGCGCCTGTAAAATCATCTGCAATGATTAGCAGCTTTACCATCCACTCACCTCCTGTCCGTTCATTTATGAAACAATTTCCTGCCGTTTGTAAATTTTTTCAAAATCTTTACCTTGTTTTTTCTTCCTTTGTGCCTATTGTATAAATTTTCTCCTACTTTATCAATCTTTTTCCGATGTTTTATAGTTTATTTTTGAAACGCAAAGAAAAAGACTTGCTGTATTTTTGTTTGTTTGGTATAATATGTTCAAATATTAAACATACAGGAGGAGCTTATGAATCATCGCATCCGTGTACTTGGCATTGCGCCTTATGAGGGCATGAAAACTTTAATGTCCAGTGTAGTGGCGGATTATCCTCAAATCGATTTGACACTGTTTGTCGGCGACATGGAGCAGGGCCTGGAAATCGCCCGGAGTAATTTCCACGGTGATTACGATGTCGTCATCTCCCGCGGCGGCACCGCTAAAATGCTACAAAAAAACCTAGCTCTTCCGGTCATTGAGATTGATATTTCCATGTATGATATCCTCTGCGCTTTAAAGCTGGCGGATGGACTCACCGGCAAAACCGCCATGGTCTCCTTTGCCAACATCACCAGCAGCGCTCATCTTCTGTGCGACCTGATGAAGTATAACATGGATATCTATACCATCGACTCGGCAGAGGCTGTGGAACCCACTCTGCGGCAGCTTCAGAAAAACGACTACCAGTCCATCCTCTGTGACATGATCTCCAACACAACCGCTAAACGGCTGGGCCTGAATTCCTTCCTCATCACCTCCGGCGTCGACAGCATCCGCAAGGCCTTTGACCAGGCGCTATTGCTGTGCCGTAGCCAACAGCGCCTGAGGGATGAGAATCAGTTTTTCCGCCAGCTGATCCAGGGGCAGATCGGACAGACCATGGTCTTTGATCAGGACGGAAACCTGTTTCTCTCCACGCTGGACGACCCAAAGCCGGAGCTACTGGAGCTGCTGCGCCGGGACCTTCCGGAATCCCAGCTGGGGGCGGAACGCCGCATCACCCGGAATTTGGGCAGGATGCTCTATGCCATCCGCGCCCGGCGCATCTCCACAGGCAGTCTTACCTACACCGCTTTCTTTTTCGATGCCCGAAAAACGCCTCTCTCCCCAAATCAGGTAGGCATTCGTTTTTCCACCCGTCCGGAAGCGGAAAACGCCTTTTACAGCAGCATTTTCAGCTTCGCCGGTAGTATCAGCGACTATCAGCAAGATATTGAACACATCAGCCAAAGCACCGCGCCGGTCATGGTCACTGGCGAGGATGGCACCGGGAAGGAGTCCATCGTCAGCGTCCTCTACATGCGAAGTCCCTTGCGGAACGCCCCTCTGGTATCCATCAACTGCAGCCTCCTAAACGACAAGAGCTGGGCCTTTTTACTGGAGCACCACAACTCTCCCCTGGCAGACCAGGGTAATACGTTATATTTTGCTAGTATCGACGCCCTGTCCGAGGAACGGCGGCAGCAGCTTTTGGCCGTTCTCTCCGAAATGGATGTATGCCGGCGGAACCGGGTCATCTTCTCCTGTGTCTGCCAGCCCGGAGAATACACTTCCGCCGTGGGCTCTCTGTTTATGGACAAATTGTGCTGTCTCTCCCTCTATCTACCGCCGCTGCGGCAAATGGCGGAGCGCATCCCCGCTTTGGTCAATCTATCTCTCAGCCACCTGAATGTGGATCTGCCCCGGCAAATCGTGGGAGCAGACCCAGAAGCCATCACATTACTCCAGAACTTCCAGTGGCCGCATAACTACACCCAATTTCGCCGGGTCATCGGAGAACTGGCTGTCACTGCGACTGGGTCCCTCATCACGGCAGAAAATGTCCGACAGGCCCTACGGAAGGAACGCCATGTAGGCGCTTTCTCTCCCTGTGCGGAAAATGCCGCCGCCCCTCTAAATCTAAACCGAACGCTGGATGAGATCAGCCAGGATGTGGCACGGCGAGTAGTGGAAGAATCCGGCGGTAACCAGACTGTAGCCGCTAAGCGCCTAGGCATCAGCCGAACCACCCTTTGGCGGTTACTCCAGCCCAAGCACTAAGCTGCGACAACAAAATGAAAAGGCGGCGAATAACGCCGCTCTTTTACAATTGCGATTCTTTATTTTTCAGAGTTCTCTTCTGAAATCAGTCAAAATTACTACTGTATGTTGAACAGCAATACGGAAATTTGCGTAAAGTGATGTTCATCTGAATACCAAATCAGGAAAGGTGGATGCCTGGCCTCCGTCCTTTTGCAACAATGTACCTTCAGCTTAAGTCATTAAAGTTATGCTTGAATAAGCAAGAAATTACTTACGGCTCCATTTTGGAAAGTGCGATAGTGTTAACAAAGAAAACTTTTTCTTTCTCCTCACTGCTCAGGGCAACTGCTCTAGCGAAATCGCACGGTCCACCATGCGACTGGCCCGGCGGAGCTTCCATGCCATACTGTTCAGGCACTTCTCCCTCAACTTTTTCAACGCCTGCTTTTTCGCCTTCTCCACGCCGTCCTCCCGCAGTCTGTTTCGGATTGCGATCTCCCGCAGGTCCGTTTTTGTGTAACCCAAAGCGCCGAAGCTCCTGCCCAGAATATCCTGCTCCCGCTTGGACAGGCTTCGGAATTGCTCACGCAGAGACTTCATCGTAAGCGCCCGAAGGACGATCTCCTCCGCAGATGCAGACAACCGATCAGACATGAGATACTCAAATATATCTCCGTCCTCCTCCGGGATCGGCAAGTCATAGACAGAGAAAAAATGCGTGGGATAGGCTACCGCCTTGGCTACTTCCGCTAAAGAAACACCCAGCTCTCCTGCGATTTCGCTCATCTCTTTTCCATCCCGGTGATAGAGCATCTGCGCCTTGCGTACCAGCCCCATGCTGTCCCGGTCCAGGGAAAGGGTACCCATGCTGGCTTCTAGGAGCCGCCGCATCGCACCGTCCAGAAATGGTACAACATAGGTTCCGAACGCTCCCTTGGAGCTATCGTAGCCGCCATTCCTGACGCACTCGATTAATGCCAGCCTCCCAACGCTCTCCAATTCGGAGAGCGTTTCTTTCGTATAATCACTCCAACCTCCGTGACTGCCGGGGCGCAGGCAATTGTATTGTCGGGCGATCCACTGCGCTTGTTTCCGAATCAATTCAGCATACCTATCACACAGTTCCGTCAGCGCGGTCTGGTCTCCCTGCGCGATTCGATCCAGCAATTCCTGGTCGCTCATGCGTCCCCACCGCCCTTTCGGGGACGCCCTCTGGGTTTCGCCTTCCGGGTAACACCGCAGTATGGGTAAAGTCTCTCACTGGAGATGGACCGCTCAAAGTCCTCAGTGGAGACATCTGCCTTATTGAGCGCATCGAACAGCATGTCCCGGACCGTATCCTTCAGCCGCCGTGCTTCCTCCGCCGTGATAACGTCGCGCTTCTGGTCCTTCCGTATCCGTTCAAAAGCGGCGAGCTTCGCCTGGAGCTTCGGTACATCCCGAGCCAGTTCCTTCTGCACTTCGTAGGTTCCGAACTGTCGGCAGGTATACTGGGGCGCATGGGGACACGCTCCCTCGCAATATAGTGCATGAGCGCCGCCCTTCACCAGAAAGTATTTTTTGCAGACAACACACTGGCGGATGTTGTGTCCGGCATTCAGAGCCGTCATGTAATCCGCCTTCAGCAGCATCTGCAAGCTGTCGGTGGTGTGCTCCTGGCAAATGGCGAAGCGCTTGTCCGGCAGTTCCCGCGGCACATAGCTCATGACGCAGTGGTCATATTTCTGATAAAACGGCTGCTCCAGGCTTCTGGGATTGACGATCAGCTTCTCCACCAGCCGCTCATCGTTGTAGAGCTGATAGAGGGATGCGGCATAGTTCTCTGGGGAGTTATGCTCCAGCTTGGAGAGGAGGAAGTGGATGAAGTTATGGATGGTAGGATTGAAGCACGCGACGTCGCCCAGATAGCGTTCATAGCGCTTCATCTGCTTCCGATAATAACTCCACTTCGTTTTCCGCCCTCCGGGAATAATCAGAAGCGGAACTGGGATCTGGCCGGTTGTCTCCGCCTGCTCCGCCATGTCTCCCCATTGCTCTATGGAAAAATCCTCATAGTCCAGATCTTCTTCCGGCAGCAAGGAGCGGAACTCGGTGTACTGCTGGGTCTCGTCGAAAAATTTGCTGTCATCCCGAAGCAGGATCTGAAACACCCGGAACTCCATCATCCGCTTACGCAGAGCCACGAACTGGTGGTTGAGCTTCCACCAAAATTCCCGATCCTGGGTTCGCTCGTACTGCTCCGCAAGGTCCTTCATGCACTGGATGTTTTTATGGATGCGCTGATAGTCCTTCAGTGACAGGTTCAAAATATCCGCTGTCAGTTCGCCTGTGGAAAATAATTCCCCGCCGTACTCAATCGCATCCCCGTGGATATAGAAAACGATATCCCCATCCATGCGCTTGCCTCCCTCGAAATAAATTGTCCCCCCTGGAAAATAATTCGTCCCATCTTTTTATTATCTTATCAAAATCTCCGACACAATACAAGCAGAAGG